>BNJT01001885.1_pt1 | contig 157807 bp, 207 predicted proteins | sample 8540491 | NCBI WGS metagenome assembly BNJT01 (sample SAMD00202455, study PRJDB9452) | human saliva metagenome | host: Homo sapiens
AAGCCTGTTATCCCCAGGGTAGCTTTTATCCGTTGAGCGATGGCCCTTCCATACGGAACCACCGGATCACTAAGCCCGACTTTCGTCCCTGCTCGACTTGTAGGTCTCGCAGTCAAGCTCCCTTCTGCCTTTACACTCTACGAATGATTTCCAACCATTCTGAGGGAACCTTTGGGCGCCTCCGTTACACTTTAGGAGGCGACCGCCCCAGTCAAACTGCCCGTCTGACACTGTCTCCCACCCCGGTGAGGGGTGCGGGTTAGAGTGGTCATGTCACAAGGGTAGTATCCCACCGTTGCCTCCTCCGAAACTGGCGTCCCGGATTCTTCAGCTCCTACCTATCCTGTACATGTGACACAAACACTCAATATCAAACTACAGTAAAAGCTCCATGGGGTCTTTCCGTCCTGTCGCGGGTAACCTGCATCTTCACAGGTACTATAATTTCACCGAGTCTCTCGTTGAGACAGTGCCCAGATCGTTACGCCTTTCGTGCGGGTCGGAACTTACCCGACAAGGAATTTCGCTACCTTAGGACCGTTATAGTTACGGCCGCCGTTTACTGGGGCTTCAATTCAAAGCTTCGCTTGCGCTAACCTCTCCTCTTAACCTTCCAGCACCGGGCAGGCGTCAGCCCCTATACGTCATCTTTCGATTTTTGCAGAGACCTGTGTTTTTTGATAAACAGTCGCCTGGGCCTATTCACTGCGGCTGGTATTGCTACCAGCACCCCTTCTCCCGAAGTTACGGGGTCATTTTGCCGAGTTCCTTAACGAGAGTTCGCTCGCTCACCTTAGGATTCTCTCCTCAACTACCTGTGTCGGTTTGCGGTACGGGTCCTATAAATCTTGCTAGAAGCTTTTCTCGGCAGTGTGACATCAGAAACTTCGGTACTAAACTTCCCTCCCCGTCACAGCTTGTCGCATCCGTGATAAGCATTTGACTCATCAGCCGACTCACTGCTTGGGCGTACACTTCCAGTCGTACGCTTTTCTTAGCCTCCTGCGTCCCTCCATTGCTCAAACGATTTATAGAAGTACAGGAATATCAACCTGTTGTCCATCGACTACGCCTATCGGCCTCGCCTTAGGGTCCCGACTAACCCTGGGAGGACGAGCCTTCCCCAGAAACCTTAGTTATTCGGTGGACGGGATTCTCACCCGTCTTTCGCTACTCATACCGGCATTCTCACTTCTAAGCGCTCCACATGTCCTTACGATCATGCTTCACCGCCCTTAGAACGCTCTCCTACCACTGGACCTAAGGTCCAATCCACAACTTCGGTAATCTGTTTAGCCCCGTTACATTTTTCGGCGCAGGGTCACTCGACTAGTGAGCTATTACGCACTCTTTGAATGATGGCTGCTTCTAAGCCAACATCCTAGTTGTCTGTGCAACCCCACATCCTTTTCCACTTAACAGATATTTTTGGGACCTTAGCTGGTGGTCTGGGCTGTTTCCCTTTCGACTACGGATCTTATCACTCGCAGTCTGACTCCCGGATATAAATACATGGCATTCGGGTTTATCTGAATTCGGTAACCCGAGATGGGCCCCTAGTCCAAACAGTGCTCTACCTCCACGATTCTTGATTCCGAGGCTAGCCCTAAAAGCTATTTCGGAAGAACCAGCTATCTCAAGTTCGATTGGAATTTCTCCGCTACCCACACCTCATCCAAGCACTTTTTCAACGTGCCCTGGTTCGGTCCTCCAGTGCGTTTTACCGCACCTTCAACCTGGACATGGGTAGATCACTTGGTTTCGGGTCTACGTCCACATACTACATGCGCCCTATTCAGACTCGCTTTCGCTACGGCTCCGACTCTTCATCTTAACCTCGCATGTAAACGTAACTCGCCGGTTCATTCTACAAAAGGCACGCCATCACCCATTAACGGGCTCTGACTACTTGTAAGCACACGGTTTCAGGTACTCTTTCACTCCCCTCCGGGGTTCTTTTTCACCTTTCCCTCACGGTACTGGTTCACTATCGGTCACTAGGTAGTATTTAGCCTTGCCAGATGGTCCTGGCGGATTCCGACAGGATTCCTCGTGTCCCGCCGTACTCAGGATGCTAGTAGAGTTCATCAAAATGTCGCGTACAGGATTGTCACCTTCTTTGATGGGCCTTTCCAGACCACTTCTGCTATCTTGATTTCTTCTCACGTTCTGGTCCTACAACCCCAACAAAGCAAGCTCGTTGGTTTGGGCTCCTCCCGTTTCGCTCGCCGCTACTCAGGGAATCGATTTTTCTTTCTCTTCCTGCAGGTAATGAGATGTTTCAGTTCCCTGCGTGTACCTCCTAATGAGCTATGTATTCACTCATTGGTAACACCCTATGAAAGGTGTTGGGTTCCCCCATTCGAAATCTTTGGATCTTAGCTTACTTACAGCTCCCCAAAAGCATATCGGTGTTAGTTCCGTCCTTCTTCGGCTCCTAGTACCAAGGCATCCACCGTGCGCCCTTATTCACTTAACCGTTGGTTAAATGTCGCATAGCGTTGCGTTTTTGTTAAAAAACTCTTTTCGTTAGATGTTACTCTAACTCTCGGTAAATTAATTGGTTATTTGTTGTGATATAGTATTCAGTTTTCAAAGAACAAAATTCTCTGTTATTTCTAACAGATATGGAGACTAGCGGGATCGAACCGCTGACCTCCTGCGTGCAAAGCAGGCGCTCTCCCAGCTGAGCTAAGCCCCCTAAATTCAAACTAATGGGCCTAAATGGACTCGAACCATCGACCTCACGCTTATCAGGCGTGCGCTCTAACTCAGCTGAGCTATAGGCCCTTGTTCGCATTTAGAACTTTTTGTTTTTGAGAAGTTTAACCTCTCAAAACTAAACAAAGAAGTCTAAACCCTGTAGGGTTCCGTATTACCTTCAATACCTTTCGGCACTGAGGTTTATCCTTAGAAAGGAGGTGATCCAGCCGCACCTTCCGATACGGCTACCTTGTTACGACTTCACCCCAATCATCTATCCCACCTTAGGCGGCTGGCTCCAAAGGTTACCTCACCGACTTTGGGTGTTACAAACTCTCGTGGTGTGACGGGCGGTGTGTACAAGACCCGGGAACGTATTCACCGCGGCGTGCTGATCCGCGATTACTAGCGATTCCGGCTTCATGTAGGCGAGTTGCAGCCTACAATCCGAACTGAGAATGGCTTTTAAGAGATTCGCTTACCCTCGCGAGTTCGCTGCTCGTTGTACCATCCATTGTAGCACGTGTGTAGCCCAAGTCATAAGGGGCATGATGATTTGACGTCATCCCCACCTTCCTCCGGTTTGTCACCGGCAGTCTCACTAGAGTGCCCAACTCAATGCTGGCAACTAGTAATAAGGGTTGCGCTCGTTGCGGGACTTAACCCAACATCTCACGACACGAGCTGACGACAACCATGCACCACCTGTCACTTTGTCCCCGAAGGAAAAGCTCTATCTCTAGAGTGGTCAAAGGATGTCAAGACTTGGTAAGGTTCTTCGCGTTGCTTCGAATTAAACCACATGCTCCACCGCTTGTGCGGGTCCCCGTCAATTCCTTTGAGTTTCAACCTTGCGGTCGTACTCCCCAGGCGGAGTGCTTAATGCGTTAACTGCAGCACTGAAGGGCGGAAACCCTCCAACACTTAGCACTCATCGTTTACGGCGTGGACTACCAGGGTATCTAATCCTGTTTGCTACCCACGCTTTCGAGCCTCAGCGTCAGTTACAGACCAGAGAGTCGCCTTCGCCACTGGTGTTCCTCCATATATCTACGCATTTCACCGCTACACATGGAATTCCACTCTCCTCTTCTGCACTCAAGTTCCCCAGTTTCCAATGACCCTCCCCGGTTGAGCCGGGGGCTTTCACATCAGACTTAAGGAACCGCCTGCGCTCGCTTTACGCCCAATAAATCCGGACAACGCTTGCCACCTACGTATTACCGCGGCTGCTGGCACGTAGTTAGCCGTGGCTTTCTGGTTAGATACCGTCAAGGCGCTAACAGTTACTCTAGCACTTGTTCTTCTCTAACAACAGAGTTTTACGATCCGAAAACCTTCTTCACTCACGCGGCGTTGCTCCGTCAGACTTGCGTCCATTGCGGAAGATTCCCTACTGCTGCCTCCCGTAGGAGTTTGGGCCGTGTCTCAGTCCCAATGTGGCCGATCACCCTCTCAGGTCGGCTATGCATCACGGCCTTGGTGAGCCGTTACCTCACCAACTAGCTAATGCACCGCGGGTCCATCCATCAGCAGAAGCTTGCGCCTCTTTTCCTCCTTCAACCATGCGGTTAAAGGACCTATGCGGTTTTAGCATCCGTTTCCGAATGTTATCCCCCTCTGATGGGCAGGTTACCCACGTGTTACTCACCCGTTCGCCACTAGATTGACCAGTGCAAGCACCGGTCGCTCTCGTTCGACTTGCATGTATTAGGCACGCCGCCAGCGTTCGTCCTGAGCCAGGATCAAACTCTCATGAAAAATTTGAATTTTCATGAGCTTTGAAAAGCTCATTTTAATTACTGACTTATTGTATCTCTTTAAGAGATAAGAAATTGTTGTTTCTTCATTCATTGAATGAAGTCCCTACACATTTGGTTCGTCTTCTTTGTTCAGTTTTCAAAGGTCAATCGTTGTTTTTCAACAACTTCTATATCCTATCATAGGACATTTTTACTGTCAACAGATTTCATGTAACTTTTTCAAAGTTTTTTTGAAACTGTTTTATAAGCGAACGTTCGCTCAACAGTGATATTAATTTATCATAACTGATTATCAATTTCAACCGATATGATTCATTTTCAAAAAGTTTTTCTATTTTATTGAAAAATGCTCAAGTAAGTCGGATTTCTTCTATATAAATCCATCGCGAAACCTCTACAATTTAGAATAACGCTCGTATAATTAATAGTACAAGAAAGCTGAAATAGCTCCAGTTGGTAGAGCAACGCACTCGTAACGCGTAGGTCGCAGTTCGACCCCTGTTTTTCGAGATAAGAGCAATTTGAAAACCTTTTTAAAAGGTCTTTCAAGTGCTTGTCTATTTCTTATCGCTATCATTTATTGAATCTATTTAAAATCCATAATAGGATACATGCACCTACTACTGATACTATTACACTATGAAGATTTAAACCTGTAACTTCATATCCACCGAAGAAGTTAAATACTGCTCCTCCGATAAAAGCACCAACAATACCAGTAAAGATATTTGCTACCGCACCCATAGATTCATTTTTATTCATAATAATACTTGCGATCCAACCAGAGAATGCGCCAAGTACTAACCAAGATAGAATACCCATTTAATTCACTCCTTTAAATAATAAAAAGATAGCACGGCATTCAGCCGCACTATCCTCAGTAAATATAATTATACGACTATTTTTCTTCAGATTTAGAATCAAGCGCGTCTTTAGCTTTTTCAACTAATTCGCTCGCAACGTCTTTAACATCTGAAGCAATTTCTTTAGCTTTTCCAACAGCTTGGTCTAAAAGGCCTTCTGCTTTTGTAGAGTCGTCGTTAGTAACTTCTCCCACAACTTCCTTTGCTTTTCCCTTAACTTTATCTGTAAATCCTTTATCTGTCATAATAAATCTCCCTTTCTGTTTGGTATTTACACTTTTAATTATACATCAAAACAACTCTAAAACAATGTATCTGCTTACATTCACAAAAAGAGCCATTTTTGTCGTTTTTGTTACGGTTAAAATCGGGTTTTCTTCACAAAGTCATCTTATATACGCACCACGGATATTTTTTATGTTTATAATGAATAAATTTCAATATGATTTCCTAATACTGTAATTTTTACTGGTAAATCATCAGATTGGTCACCATCAATATCGGATTCTAATTTAGTATCCGATGAGATTGTAATATCTTTTGCTTTAATATATTCAATATTATCATTCTCCACGATATCACCTTTTAACAAATCTGGAATTAATGATAATTTTGAAATTATAGACGCATTTTTCAAAATTAATATATTCGCATACCCATCTTTGTTTTCTTCAAATATTTTCTTGTCAGCATAATAATTAGAAAGCAAAACTAATACTTGACTAGCTTCCCCTTCGTAACTCCCATTTTCTGTTTCAATTTTAATATTGAACACCTCATCTTTAATAACGGACTTAATTGTATTTATTGCATAAGCTAATACTCCATACTTTGTTTTATCTTCTATTTCAACGTTATGAATCGCCTCTGGTAAAGAACCGACACTAAAGATATATCCAAAATAGCTCTTATTTGCCTTTCCAATATCTATCACATTTGTTTTATTAAAATCAAGTTGGTCAATTGCCTCATCAATATCTTGACTAATTTCTAGCAATTTAGTAATTAAATTGCCAGTCCCTCCTGGAATAATCCCTAATTTAGGAATATAGTCCTTTTCAGCAATACCAGAAATTACTTCATTAACAGTTCCATCCCCACCAAAAACAATTACCGCTTCATAATTCTCCTTTGAAGCTTCTTCCGCAAAAGCAGTAGCATCTTTAGCTTTTTCAGTAATCTTCGTTTCAACGTATTCGAAGTATTCCTTTGCTTTATTTTCTAATTTTTCTTTATAGTCTAACGCCTTTTCTCCTCCAGAAGTTGGATTAATAATTAGCATTGCTTTTTTCATAAAAGTTATCTCCTTATAATCATTCTCAATTTTACTAATCTAGAAATAGATATATTATCTTTTGAGACGTTTAGGCTATTATAGCATAGGTATTAAATTGTATTATTGTCGCACAACTTATTTACTGATAATGACTTTTGTTCCATATTACTTTTTACCAAAGAAAAGCTCTATTAGGAAAAGCCTATTATATCGAGAGTTTCTCAATATATTTTTTCATACCACCCTATTTTCGGCATACGAAAAGCACCGGAGGATCTATTGAAGATTTTCCGGTGCTCTTTTTATTTATAAAAATAATGTTTCATGCCTTTGCAACAACAGCATACAACACAACAAATCCTAATAATCTGAAAACAAACTCGTTTACCATACTTAAAATAACATAAGCAACTACTAACTTATCTTCTTTAACACTGTTCTTCTTAAACAAAATACCATTTGCAGAGACTTCTATATATATTACAAGAAGATAATAGATTGAAATAAATGGCAATACAACTTAGTGCTAAAAATAAAGATGAGTTTATCCATAAGAAACATACTTGCGAACAACATGAGTATAAACAGAATCAAAAAGAATGTTATCGCACCAAAGAACTTCCCTAATCTATACCCAGTTACTTCATTATGAATCGCGTGGCTATATTCATGAGCCAACTGAATATAATCTGTGTAATTTGCAATCTTTTTCTTAGTCAGCTCTTTTGTATAGTAGTTATAGCTAAAGAAAGAACCTTCTTTATAGTTCACACTGACATCACTCAACATGCCTTTCATTTCAAGTTCATGAGTATTCTCAATTTCTCTATTTTTATTGATTCTACTTTTTAATAGAAGTATTACTATTTCCAAAAGAATAGAGATTATGACATTCACACCAAATAAATACATAAGATCAAATACCATCCTTCCCTTAGAAATACCTTCTACCTTATAAGCAATTCCATACTTATTTCATTATAACAAATTCATCTTCTGCTGCATACGGCATATTCTACATAACATAAAAAAACGGTTGAGGATTACTCAACCGTTTTCTCTTTGACTAATTCAATAATTTTTTTAATACAACGTCGCTGGCTTTTTTTGCATGCTTTCGAGGGTTACGAACTCATACTGCCCATGAAGGTTTCTCTGCTCCGGTAAATAAGGTTTGGGAGTTGGAATTCCTTTATAGGTAATAATACATCCATCCGTTCCCTCCACGGAATGGTTGAATGTCTGGCGTGATGCCACATTCTTTATAAGCCTCAATCGCTACTTCAACCGAAGTCATATCGTCCTTTTAAGATTTCGTACATATTATAGTACTCATCGTAAATCGTGCATTCGATACGAGGCACATCATACGTTGCGTTTTGCGCATCGACGATTTGTTGGAACTGCGCTTTTCGCTCTTCGAATTTCTCCATCGAGTGATCGCGAATAATATATTCCAATTCAACCTTACCGATGTCGCCGGATTGTTTCGATAACATAAAGTAGCCTTCGTACCCACTCGTACGTTCAGGCACTTCGGCTTTCTGGCATACGTGCAAAATAGTTTTGCTGCTTCTGCCAAAGCATTCACCATCACATCTTTAGCTTGCCCTGGGTGAACACTTGTCCCATGAATCGTCACCACTGCACGAGCCGCATTGAACGTTTCATATTCTAGCTTCCCTACGACTCCACTATCTAAAGTATAGGCAAATTTTTGCAGGCATACGCTCCGCTTTTGAAACGGTGCGCGCCTTTTCCCGATTTCTTCGTCCGGACCAAACGCTAACCAAATATCGCCATGCGGAATCTCTGGATGCGCCATTAAAGTACAAGCACGCTTCTAATATCGAAACAAGACCCCGCCTTATCATCGGCACCTAGTAATGTCGTTCCATCAGTTGTAATTAACGTTTTCGCCAATATAGTTTCTTTCAAACTTGGAAACTCGCTGACCGTCATTACTAAATTCTTTTTCGGCATTAAGCACCACATCTTCTCCGTTATAATTCTCGTGAATTTGTGGTTCGATGTTTTTCCGCATTAAAATCTGCGGTATCGACGTGAGCGATAAATCCAATCGCAGGCGCTGCACTTCCTTCTTCTAAGTTACTTGGGAGGAGCGCCACTAAGTAGCTGTCCTCTGGATCGAGTTCTACTTTTTGAAAGCCGTACTCCACTAACTCGTCACGAAGCATTTCTAAAAAAATTCCCATTGACTCTTTGTCGTAGGAATCGTTGTTGATTTCAAATCACTACGCGTATTGATTTTCGCATATCGAATAAATCGTTCTAACATTGTAGGATACATGTTAATAAGAGTCATCTTCTTTCACTTGGTGGAACTCTAGGTCTGCAATTGTTTCACGACCGAACATTTCAATCGCAACTTTAATTTTTTTGTTTTTTTCGTGGTCAAGTTCTACTACTTTACCGCTCATATCATTGAAGGCACCTTCTGTAATGATTACGTAGTCTCCAACAGATACGTGTAAATCAACTGGAGCATGAACTTTTTTTCACCGATACGTCCTAAGATAGCTTCTACTTCTTCTGGTAATAATGGAGATGGTTTTTGAACCAGCACCGTGTGAACCAACGAATCCAGTTACGCCTGGAGTGTTACGAACAACATACCATGCTTGGTCTGACATGACCATTTCAACTAATACATAACCAGGGAAAGTTTTTTCTACAGTTGTTTTTGTTTTACCGTCTTTTACTTCTACTTCCTCTTCTTCAGGTGAAATCACGCGGAAGATATTTTTCTTCCATACCCATGCTTTGGATACGTGATAATAGATTTGATTTTAACTTTGTTTTCATAACCTGAATAAGTGTGCAATACATACCATTCTTTTTTTCCATTGATACTCCTCCTTGAGTGTTGACAACATTTTTTTCCATACAAAAAAACCTTCATAAGCGAAGGTTTTTTTCAACTGCTCTTAGTATATCACTAATCACTTTAAAGTACTATTATTTTAAAAGGAATGTAATGAGTTGATGCACTCCATAGTCCACTACTGCAAAGAAGCATAGTGCAGCAAGCACTGTCATAATTACTGTAATTGTATATTTGTTTACTTCTTTACCTGTTGGCCAAGTAACTTTTTTTCATCTCTTTAATCACATTTGATAAAAAAAACGCATTTCGAATCTCCTCTTCCTTTTTATTTTTGTTTCGCGATGTAGTGTTTGTTTGTTGCAATACTTGCAGAATTTTTTTAATTTCTAGACGTTCTACTCGTCGATTTTTGTCCAAGCGTAATCGTATAGTTTCTTGAACCACATACGCTACAAGCTAACGCCGCTTTTTTCTGAGCCATATTTTCACTACTTTCTATAAATCCATATCTATTTAATCATAAGGAAATGAACCTACTTTGTCAAGTACACACTAAGTTCTTTCCTATATAAAACCTTCTCCTAGAAGAGATAAAAAAAGGCCGGAACTCTTTCCAGCCTCTTCTTGCTATTTTCTACGTCTTACTAGTAATTTATTTTTCAAGCTCACGGCTTTTGGTGCCCATGTATGGAACATTTCGAACCAGATCTTCGAAATCGGCATATCAAATTCACCGATATATTCCACTAACTCTGGGTCAAATGATTGCTTGAATCCGTTAATTCCGCCGTGATGTTCTTGGTCTTCAGAAACTCCAAAGAAGTCAAACGAACGAATGCCTTTTTCATCATAAAGAGTTTGCATGATCCAAGACACAAGCGCCTTGTTCGCATTCAATCCACCATCGTCAGTGATGTTCGCGCCATATAAGTAGTACGCTTTATCTAAGTATGTTACAACAAACGCTCCGCTGACGACTTTTCCTTCTGGATACTGTTCTAAGTCACCTTTCACGCGTTCGATTTCTTTTTCGTATTTAGCAATGTTGACTTTCAATGATTCGATTTGCTTTTGAACATTCTCGATACGTTTTGGATTATTCAATGTTTCCAATTGTCCTGTTAACTTATCGAATTCTTTTTGCGCTGTTTCTAAGCGGTTTGTCGCAAATGCTAATTGCACATTGTAGTCCACTTTCGCAAAGTATAAATCCACCATGCCTTTAGGATGAAGGTGTTGATACATTGTTGTTAAATACTCGATGCTACGCGCCACATATTTGTCACGTTCAGCCGTAATCTTATTTAACTCATCATAGATTGGCATATCTTCAAGTGTTCCCTTGTAGCAAACAACCCCTTGTTTCTTCGCTACATTCACTTTATAACGTTCTTTCTTATTGAACGTTTCGACGATGCCTTTTCCTTCGTCCTTCAACGGTAAAATCATTGTTAAACGTGGTTGGATTCCATCGAACCCTAAGTCCATTGGTCGTTCTACGAATCCAGCCGCTAAAATGTTTTTGCGGTATTCTTCGTTATTGAATCCACCTTCAACCATTTCGAACTTGTTTGTCCATTCACGCCATTGTAATTCTGGGTCAATTTTCAAACCAAATGCATTTTTAGCTTTCAAATACACTTTTAAAGTCGCAAAGACTGATTTTAATTGTTCAGCATTTGTATAGTCGGTTACGATTCCGCGCGGTGCATATGCTAAAAACTTATTCACACCTGGTAATTTACGATAAAGAATCATCGCAGCCGCAACAGGTTCATGATTATCAGACATGACAAGAAGTACATCTCTTGTCCATGAGCCATCTGTCTTCACTTCGCCCCATTCAGGCGTTTGAAAAACCGTTCTGTTGGCTTGTGTTTCCATAAAAGCATGATACTCTTCTAACGCATTCGACATCTCTTTTATATACATGTGAGCACTCTCTTTCCTTTTTACGTTTCCTTACCAGTATTACATTTTCAGCAAAATATGTCAAAACTTTAACAAAGAAAAAGCTTTACGTATCAGTAGAAGACGGTCTTATAAAAGTCGCTTCTTTAAACATAAAAAGAGCGCACCTTGTGAGTGCACTCTCCGTTTCATTTTTAGAATAGTTTCAAGTATTGGTCTAATTCCCATTGTGAAACTTGGCTACGGTAAGCAGCCCATTCGAAACGTTTTGCTTCGATGAAGTTGTCTAGGATATGACTTCCTAGTGCTGATTGAACCGTTTCGTCTTGTTTCAAGTATTCAATCGCTTCGTTTAATGTTCCTGGTAAATCATCGATTCCAGCTTCTTTACGTTCGCGAGCAGACATCGCATAGATGTTGCGGTCGATAGCTTCAGGAACTTCCATTTTTCTTTAACCCCTTCAAGACCAGCTGTTAAAATCGCAGCCATTGCTAAATATGGGTTCGCAGATGGATCCACGCTACGCAATTCAATACGAGTTGATATACCACGAGATTCTGGAATACGGATTAGCGGTGAACGGTTACGCGCTGACCATGCAATATATACAGGCGCTTCGTATCCTGGAACTAAACGTTTGTATGAGTTTACGGTTGGGTTACATACGGCAGTTAGAGCTTTGGCGTGTTTCATAACCCCAGCGATGAAGTGACGGCAAGTGTCGCTTAGACGTTGATCGCCATTTTCATCATAGAACGCATTGTTTCCATCTTTATCAAATAATGATAGGTTGAAGTGCATTCCGCTACCAGCAATTCCGAATACTGGTTTTGGCATAAATGTCGCATGTAATCCATGTTTACGTGCAATTGTTTTTACGACAAGTTTAAATGTTTGGATGTTATCACAAGCAGCTACTGCATCTGAGTATTTCCAGTCGATTTCGTGTTGACCTGGTGCTACTTCATGGTGACTTGCTTCGATATCAAACCCGATTTTTTCTAATTCAAGAACGATTTCGCGACGGCATTCTTCCCCAAGATCGATTGGTGCTAAGTCGAAGTAACTTCCTTGGTCGTTTCCTTCAAGGGTTGGTTCGCCATTTTCATCCATTTTGAATAAGAAGAACTCTGGCTCTGGCCCTAAGTTGAAGTTTGAGAAGCCTAACTCTTTCATTTCGTTTAACACACGTTTTAAGTTTGAACGAGGATCTCCCGCAAATGGAGTTCCGTCTGGTTTGTATACATCACAGATTAAACGTGCGATGGTCCCGTGTTTGCTGCTCCATGGGAATACTACCCAAGTTGAAAGATCTGGATATAAGTACATATCACTTTCTTCGATACGAACGAATCCTTCGATTGAAGAACCGTCAAACATCATTTTGTTGGCCAACACTTTATCTAATTGTGTAATTGGCACTTCCACGTTTTTAATAGTTCCTAGAATATCCGTGAAGATTAATCGTAAGTAACGAACATCTTTCTCTTCTACCTGTCTTCTAATCTCTTCATGTGTAATCATTGACTTCCTCCTATAAGTTCCATTTTTCTCCGCCAGAGTAGCGGCTAATATGCATAATCTCGTCGTAGAAGATTCGTCGGACATCTTCATCCGTCAGCGCTTCTTTCACGCTCTCCTTCGTTACGGGATTTGTATTCTTATTGAAAATCTTCTGAATTGCCATAATGGTTAATCCATCAGCTAAATAATCTTTAATCTCCAATAAGCGATCGACATCATTCAAGGAATACATGCGGCGGTTCGTCTCAGAACGTTCCGGGATGACCAAGCGCTGTTCTTCATAATATCGAATTTGTCGTGCAGATAAATCGGTCAGTTTCATTACTGTTCCGATTGGAAAGACGGCTAGTGAACGTCGTAATTCCTTTTCACCCATCTGTCTTCCTCCTTTATAGGGTTATTGTAAATAACGGTTGAATCTTTTGTCAAAACTGCCCTTACCTCTTATGTTATATAATATAACATGAAAAAAACGGGGTGTTGTCCCAGTTAAGCTTTCGTTAGCTGAGATAATACCCCGTTTTATGGTTTTAGTGTGCTGTAGTATTTGTTATTTTTGAGATCTTTTGTTACTGTTTTGACTCCTGTTAGTCGCCTAACGTTTGAACGGTCTCATCGCATTCTTATTTTGGTGAAATCACCCCTTTCTGTCTATACTTCTTTTCAACTTCTTTAATTTTCTTTATTCCATAGTGTTCCACCTCACTTGTTAATGCGTTAATATTTATTTCATCATTTGTTTTCATATTTTTGGTGGACTCACCCCTTTCACGGTTCCTTAGAATTCTTATCGGCCTTATCTACCTCCTGGTCTCACCGCCTTGGCCAGGTTGTCCGCCACCAGGGCCACCTTGTCCAGGTCTACCACCGATATTCGCTGCTTGCTTAGAAGCTGTTGCTGTTGTTGAGTTTGAACCGACTTTAATCGTATATTTTTTTCGCCCTCTTTAATCTCTGGACTACTAATTAATACCGTCGAGAATGCCTTAGAAGCTTTTAGACTTGCGACTGTTTTACCAGAAGAGTCAACCACTTCAACGGTTGTTCCAGCCGTTCCTTGAACACTTGCCATTAGGAAAGCTTGGCTAGAGTCGCTACCAAATCCCATTGTCATTTCTCCATTATCGACAAAGAGGACTGTACCACCGTTTAGTTTTCCATTGTCGTCATAGTCAAGAGCTGCGTTGGCGCCGCTTGTTGGGCCATTGACAACGACTGTTCCGCCGTTAATCTCGATAGACCCATTCGCATCCAATCCGTCCCCTTCAGCATCAACGGTTAATGTTCCTCCGTCGATGACAATCTTCACTTCGCCTGCTTGATCCAAGTTTTTCGCATTTGCGGCTTCGGCTTTTACGGTCTTCGTTTGTTGACCTGGGCCTTGTCCTTCAGACGATTCTAACGTCCAGTCTTTTGCATTCAATCCATCATCAGAAGATTTTACTGTGACAGTTCCACCGACTTGATGAATCAATCGAGCCTCAAGACCTTCTTCACTCTTTTGTACATCGATAGTTGCACCTTCGTCGATGAGCATTGTATTCGAAGCGTTGATACCATCGTCTCCTGCATTTACAGTGATGTTCGTATTAGTTAAGTAAATATTTCCTAACAATACATCATCTTCATTGTCTGAGTGAATACCATCTTCATCGGCTGATAAGTTCAATGTCGCGCCCGACACGTTCACGAAGTCGTTGGCTGCTACACCGTGTTTTTTCGCGGTTGTTGTAACTGTCGCGTCCACGATACGAATGCCGTCTTTTGACTTAATCGCATTGCTTGCTGCACCTGTTACCGTTAATGAACCTTTACCGTTAATCGTCAAGTCGCTATCGGAGTAAATCGCTCCTTTAACCGTTGATGTTGATTCATCGGCCACTTCATTTTTCGTTCCATCGGCTACTGTTAAAATTACTTTTTTCGCCGAGTCGACCAGTAATGGAGCTTCTGTATTCTTCAAAGTCGCATTTTTAAAGACGATTTGTACTTCATCTTGCTTGCCTGCTGCGACATTCAATTGAACTTTTGAAGCCGTTCCTTCGACGATATACGTTCCGGCTTTTTGTAATTTCTACCGTACTTCCATTGACTGTTACGCCATCCCCTGACACAGTAGCCGTCGTTCCTTGCAGCGAAATCTTCGAAGCCTTACTTTCATCGTAAGTCGCTGTTAAGTCGCTTGCTTCAAAATAAGAAGCCGTCTGCGTAGTTGAAGTTGTAGATGTCTTTGTTGTTGTTTGAGTATTTGCGTCGGCTTGGCTTAATACACTTTGCGATCCGCAAGCGGCCAGCCCTAGAGAGATAAATAATGTTGTTGTTAATAACCATTGTCTTTTCTTTTTCCATCTCGTTTTTCCTCGATTCCTTTTCTTGATGGTTTTAGTATACGAAGCGAACTTAAAATGAACTTAAAATAAAAAAATAACCCATGGATAATTTATCCATGAGTTATTTCGTTATTTCTTTTGTTCTGTCATTCCGCGTTTTAGTGCAACTTCTTTACTCTTAGAGAATGATGCGTGATCTCCGTCTTCTGTTAAGAAACCACTTTGAACAAGACCTGTAAAGAAGTAGTTGTTACTTTCTTTTAAGTTTTTGAAAACTTATATTTCGTTAAGTCGATTTCAGCTGATGAGATAAGTTTGCCATCTTTTTTTCTGTCAGTGAAGTCACAACTCCATCAATGCCTTTAATCTCTTCAAAGAGTTTTTTTCGTTATCCTTACGAGCCTCAGTGTGTTCAGCAGGCTCATTCGTTTCGATCTTAATCTTTGTCACGGTATCAGTCTTTTTATCATACGTATACACTAAAGTTACGTCCGTACCGCCTGATTTTTGAGTGAAAGTCGCAGTCTCTTGGGAACTACAACCTACTAGTAGAAATAGGAAACTAATTCCTAAAATGATTTGAAAGAATTTTTTCATTGGTTTCCTCGCTTATTGAGCTTTCTTTTGGAATAATTTTTGGTAGTAGAAGTACACAGTCGCTGCTGAGCATGCTAAAGCAACGAGATAGAATAGAATCGCAATTTTTGATCCTGTTTGTAAGCTCATCTGCAAGATTTTGAGTCGATCTACTAATTCCTGTTGAGTTTGATAAAGCTTCATTCACGATTTGTGCGATTGTTGAGTTTGCTTTTCCATTGAAAGCATCTGTCAATAAACCTAAACCGTTAATGAATCCTGAACCAAAAATGTGTGCACAGAAAACAGATACTACCATTCCTAATGAAGCAACGTTTACGTTTGTCCATAAGTTCTTGCCTTCTTTTTTTAGCTGCGTAGAAGAAGTAAACTACGAATACTGTCGCTACGATTGTAAAGAAGAAAGTTAACCCAAAGTATAGGTTTAAGTTTTTTTAATCTTGTTCACTGTAGCGTTCATATACCCAACTAAGTCAGCAAGCGTGATGTTAGACTTTCCGAATAAGAAGCTCAAGCCGTTGAATGTTACTAAAGCTGTGAAAAGTGCAATTAAAATTGAAATTCCAAAGAAGATTTTTTTCGAATAATGAATTTTTTTATTATAGCCTGCAACTTTTTTTGAACTGCGTCGTCCAATTTTGCTTTATTTTCTTCTGAGAATACTTTTGCTTGCAGCTTCACCTAATTTTTTTCTTTAGCTTGTTCTGCTTTTTTTCTTTAACGTCTTCAACAACTTCTTTAAAGTCGCCGTCTGCATCAGGAGCTTTTTGCTTCTTTTTGCTTCTTCAACAACTGTTTCAGCTACTTCTTTCACTTCTTCAGCTGTTTCTTTTTGCTGCTTCAACTACTTCGTCTTTTTACTTCTGTAGCTTCTTCAGCAACTGATTCAAGATTTTTTTGTTTTCGTTTTGATCCATCGTGACACCTCATTTTTTTATTTTATTACCTTTAGTCAGTTTATCACAATCACGTGTTTTCTTCTAGTTTTCAACAATTGAAAATAGAAATTCTTCATGCACGGAAACAAAACAAGAGCTAGACTTTTCGCCTAGCTCTTTTCAGTTAAGTTTTATTTTAGGACCGTACCATCCGCTAATGTGATTGTATATCCGTTAAAGTTGATTGTACCTTTGTTTTCTAATGATGTAATTGTGACATTTTCTGTCAACGTCCATGTCGCCCCCTCTTCTACTGTGATTACTGCGTTATTGTCCACGGCAGTCCCTCCTTCAGCATTTTCTACGATATTGATGGTACCTGTGAAGTTTGTTCCTTTGCCCATTGTGAAGTTCAATGTAGATACGGTATCCACCTCAATCGCTCCAGTTAATGTTTGGTTCGTCGTTGTTAAATCAACTTGACCACCATTGGCACCTGCTGTACCCCAGCCACGTGTTGCATCATTTCCTAAGATGGCTAATAATCTGCCAGATGAATCTTGATTTGTAATCGTTACGTCTTCTAAAGTGATGACACTGTGTGTGTTTGTTACGTAGATTTGGTCTCCGTTACGTCCTGTTAAAGTGCCACCTTTCATTGTGAAGGTCGAAGTTCCACTCTCAGCATCTCCTGACATTGATTGGTAAATCATCACGTTGTGCACGTTATTGTCTGAAGAGCTACCCTCTGTTGAACTCATATTCCCTGTTACGTTGGTATTTTCTAATGTGATAGAGTTTTGACCCTCGATCACAAGTGCTTCTGAGTTTTCAGCATTTAATGTTGCATTTTTACAGTGATATTCGCTGTAGAGTAAACAGCTGGTGAGTTGTATCCTGTTGAAGTATACGTTCCTTTGTCTACGACTACCGTACCGCCACCACGGTCTGTACGAATCGCTGCTGATGAATTTCCTGCGGTGTTCACCGTCAAGTTAGTTGCGTTCATCGCAGCGCCACCTGTCGTTTGGATACCACCTGAGTTATCTTTTGTTGTTGTGATTGTTGTGTCTGATACATTGACGGTCGTTCCTGAGCCGTAACTGAACACCCCGTTCCCGTTTTGTGCAGTTGTATTGACGGTTGAGTTAGTGATTGTTACCGTTGCTCCATCGGTTGCTAAGAATCCTGCGTTCATTCCGTAGAAGTCTCCATTTTCTGTATTCGATGTCGCTCCGGCTGTTTTTGTTAATCGTTACGCCGTCTAATTTGACTGTTGCTCCTGTTACACGGAGTGCATTTTCATCATCTCCGGTAGATTCATAAGTTTCTCCTGTTACTGTTGCATCTGTTGTTAAGTTTGTTGCTGCCTCACCTTGTGTCACTTGGTCGCTCCCGCCAAATCCTTCTCCTCCAGGTTTAGCTGGGGGACTCTGTTAGTGATTGGACTTGAGAAGTCGCCTCAGCTTGTGTTTGTGTTTGTGTGTTTTGGCATGCAACTAAAGTCGTTGCAATAGTAATCGTGGATAATAGAACAATCATTCTGTTTCTTTTTCATCTTGGTCCCCCTCGCTTCCTATCAACTATTTGTTGATGGTTTTTATCATAACGAGCTTACTTTAAAATGAACTTAAAACAAAAAAAGTTTTTTTCGAAAAAAATTTTTTTCAAACAGAAAAATTATCATATATGATAATTTCGCACGAAAAAAAGACGCTGGAATGATATTCCAACGTCTCTTTTTAATTTTTTTATTGACAGTTATCCGTTTATTTCTTTTTCAATATCAACGAATTCAAAAGATCTTCTCAGCAAAAAAACCGTTAAGTCCTCTTTGTTAAATTTTTCCAAAATCGAAAAAAATGGTGATATATACCAAATAGTTACCATTTGATTATCGTCAGTAAATACATCTACGGTAATACTAGAATATTTTTCGCACTTTATCAAACGCATCCGTATGCACAAAATATCTATAACCTTTATAATTTCCTTCTAGAAGATTTAGTTTTTTTCATACCCTAACCACTGTAAGTAGGTTTGACCATCTTTTTCTGATTTGGTATTCTATATTAATATCGAGTTGATCACTCACTTTATGATTTTTCATCGAAAACATGTTTCGTGCTAATCTCGTATACATCTGATTTAAGAATTTGTTCAGTAGTTGTTGTTTTTACTTTTTATCTTCAATAATATCAGTTGGCGTGAATGTATTTATCCGAAGATAGCCATCTCCAACATCAATTTTACCGTCAAAATATACATGCAACAAATAATTAGTAGGTACTTTTGTCTTAACGATAAAGTCTGTTATTCTTTTTCTCGTCCTCCAGTTCATTAATAGCACCACTCATATTAATAGTTTCATACTCTTTTTTTGATTAAACAAAGGAAATAGTTTTTGCATCATTTAGCAGTTCTTTTACTTTTCCCTGTTAAGATTGGCAATCCATATTCATCAAGCCCATTCTCAGACTGCGTTGTCTCTGATGAATCTTTCTTTTTCTGAAGATTCCTTTGATTTTTTTGCTCAGCTACTTCTGCTTTTTGTTGTATTCTCTGTTGATTCTGTTGATTTTTGGTTTTTGAACATCCCACCAACAGGAATACCGATAATACTGCCATCAATATTTTTTTCATCTGTCATTCCCCTTTACTTTTGTATTTCTACCATCCTATATAAAAACTTTTTTTAATTAACATTATTATACCATAAAGAAAATATAATGAAATCCACAAAAAAAGTTCTTATGTTCACCATTATAGCGAAAAGACATAAGAACTTATTTCATTTATTTTGTTGCAATCACAAAGCGAATTTGAGTTTCACTTGTGAGTTCAGCTGTTAACTGTACATCGTTCGTTTCGGCAATCTTCTGCGCGATAGAAAGCCCTAGTCCGCTTCCGCCTGTCGTACGATTTCTCGAACTATCTACACGGTAGAAGCGATCGAAAATCTGACTGACCTGTTCCTTCGTCATTGGTTCTGTTGCATTTCCAATGGCTAATTGATTTCTTTTCGCCTCAACAGTAATCACCGGTTTACCGACCGTATACTTCATCGCGTTATCGAGCAAGATACGAATCAACTCCGTCATCGCACTCTTATTCGTTGTGATAATCGTTTGTGCCTCACCAGTAAATTCTACCTGGAGTCCTTTTTCGTTTAAGACTGGTAAAATCTCTTCAACGATATCTTTCGTAACAGCCACTAAATCGACTTCTTCTTTTGTCGCAGTTGCTTCTCCTTCATCGTATCTTGAAAGAAGTAACATCTGTTCTACAAGAGAGTTCAAACGTTTAATTTGGCGTTTATTGCTGTCGACAAATTTGGCATCTGTCCCCATCATTGCTAGTAAATCCGTATTAGCCGATAGAACAGCTAATGGCGTTTTAATTTCATGGCTGGCATTAGACACGAATTGTCGCTGACGCTCCACGTTTTCTACAAACGGACGAATTGCACGGTTAGATGCAAGACGAACGAGTACATATACAACGAGTATACATAAAATAAATACGGTTAACGTGACCATCAATAATCTTGAATTCTGCTGAACTTCACGGTGCGCATCAATAAACACTACCATCGTTTCAGAGTCTGTTTTGGATACTTGGTAACGTAGACCGCCTTCCCAGCCACTAGTAGCAGTTCCTTGTGCAATTAGAAGCGCTTTGTCAGACAAAGTATCCTCTTCAATAGAAACTAGATGTGTTTTATCCACAGATTTAATCGCATTATTCGCTATTTTCACCACTGCATAACGGATGGATAATTGGTCATCTTTACGAAACTCCTGACCTTTTGGAAATCCATGTTCCGGGTGTTCTTTTTGGTCCGTTACCATCTGGAGCTTCAGGAAAAAAACTCCGTCATTTTCAATGAGCATTGTCGAGAGTCGATCCACTTGTGCTTCTGTTTGCCGATAGTTCAGTACGTTTACCGCCACTAACACAACAAGTAGTACTGCCGTAAACGACAGCATGGCACTTTTTACAAAGCTTTTTTGAAGTTGTTTAAACATGCAAGCTCCCCTTTTATTAACTATCATTCATTTTTCAACTATAATTAGGCTTCTACCATCAACTGATAGCCTAGACCACGTGCAGATTTAATCGTCACGTTCGCCTCAATACTTGCTAATTTTTTACGAAGAGATGAGATATTCACCCATACGACATTAATCTCCGCATCTGAGTCAAGCCCCCATACTTTTTCCATAATTAACTCGGTCGACAATACTTGATTGCTATTCATCATAAAGTACTCCATCAGTTGAAACTCTTTATTATTCAATAGCACTTGTCCGCTAGCGGATTGGATCGTGAACTTATCGCGATTTAATTCAATATTTCCAACCGTCATCACTGACGATACGAAAACATTTGGACGGCGAAGTAATGATTTCACACGCGCTAACAACTCAGGCGCTTCGAACGGTTTCGTTAAATAATCGTCCGCACCTTCTTCTAGCCCTGTTACTTTATCTTCTAATTGGCTTTTTGCCGTCAACATTAAAACAGGTGTAGTATTCCCTCCTGCACGTAATTCACGTACCACTTCCACTCCAGATTTCTTTGGCATCATGACATCCAGTAAAATTAAATCATATGGTGTTGATTCAGCATAAAACAGCGCGTCCGCACCGTCGTGAACGAGTTCCACACTATATTTTTGCATTTCAAGCATCATTTTCAGCGCTTCGGCTAAATCAATTTCATCTTCTGCTACTAAAATTCTCATAGTAATCCCTCTTCTTTTTTTCTTCAGTATACGTTTCGTACTTAAAATTTACTTAAACCGACTTCTTACAAGTGTTTGCAAATGCGACGAGCAGCTCACGCAATTGTTGCTTTTGGTTGCAGTCCAATCCACGCAATGTATGTTCCATCATTTGATGTTGCGCTGGAATTAAATCATCGAGCAACTTCTTCCCTTTTTCTGTTAATGAAATGTGCTTTGTCTTCCAATCTTTTTCAATCGCAATTAATTCCAACTTGTCTAAATGACGAATGCAATGCGTAATATTTCCCTGCGTCAAATTCAACGTTTGCGCAATCGTCTTTTGATCCATCGTTTGATTTCGGAAAATCAGATGTAACACTTCAAATGAGTTGGATTCAACCCCACTTCTTTTAATGACATCGAAAAAGTTTTCAAGTTCTCATTGTAGATTTTCATAATCATCATCCAAATCTCATGAGACACATTCATTTTTTCAGATTCTGTAACCATACAAACACCTCTTTCACCGTTTACTTTACTATTGAAATGACCTCCTGTCAAACTCTCTCTCCGTCAAACCATTAGGTAATTGGACTCGCTAAAATATATGTACTTTCTCCGTCTCAGCACACACTATTTCTCCTTCACCAGAACCCATTGAAAAGCAGACATCTCTTGTTCCTCCATCATCATATTAAAAGGTTTAACCGAAACCAGGTCTTTTTATCGAAAAAGAGTAAGAAAAACGAGCGCCTTCAATGAACGGCACACACCATTTCTCCTTCTCCCCCCACCCTTTAAAATGGTTTAACCGAAACCAGGTCCTTTACTGGAAAAAGAGTAAGAAAAACGAGTGCCTTCAAATTCTATAGTAGTCATTGTAGCGATTGTAATCGATGTGAATTACTGACACTTGGAATTTATTCCTAGTGTCAGTTTGAAGCTCGATAGACCTGAGACCCAGGCTCAGGTCGGTACAGCACTAATGACTACTATAGAGTTATTTGAAGGCACGAAGTGTCTTACTCTTTTTCTCTTTTTCCAAACAAAAAGAGCCCTGGTTTCAGGTTAAACCAGGACTCGGAAAGCACAATTTCCCTAGTGAGCTATCCAAATTTTTTTCTGACGAATCAGCGCCACACACGCAATCACTACCACAATGAAAGTTCCTAGTGCCGCTGTCCCGTTTACAGTAAGTGAATATAACCATGGACTCATTCCTTCTGGTGCATATTTACCCCAGAAAATAACCCCGGCAATATAGTGGAAGAAGTAGCGAACGCCTACTCCTACAAAAGCTGCAGTACAAGCTAACGTAATCGCACTTGTATATTTCTCAGCTTTTAATGCTTTTTGGAACGGACTATATAGAAGTCCTGCAAGTCCCATCACTGCAAATGCAATGACATATTCAATGAGTACTTGTTCAACAGACAAGAATGCCACTTTACCTAACGCGAAGTGGAGTAATCCCCATAGCAAACCTGCTGCTAAACCTGGTGTCAAGCCGCGACGTAGTGAAAAAATAACAAGAACAATTGCTCCCCACGACGGTGTAAACCACCCAGCAAAGTCCGGAATAAAGGACATCGCCATTGACAATGCTGCAATAATTGCAACTTCTACCCATACTAAAACATTTCTCTTCATACAAAAAGAGCCTCCTTCGTTTATTGAAAAACACAAAGAGACTCCGTCTAAGACTTCGAAATCAAATACAATTCCTACGCACGTACTAACGTAACAGGTTCAAGGGTTTGTAACAACATCTCAGCCAAAATGGCACCCCTTTGTACTTTTCACATATTTAACTGTTTCTAATATACTACTGTAGAGCATATTTAGCAAGCATTATTTACTATGCTTGTGAATTTTTCTTATTGATAACGACTAACATTGATCCTGCTAGAAGTGCAACTACTGCTGCCCAAACTCCTACAGTTTTTGTACCTGTATTAGGAAGTTCTGGTGCTTCTGTTGTAGTTTCTACTGTTGTTGGAGCAACAGTTGTAGAAGCCGTTGTCGTTGGAGCCTCTGTTGTCGTTGTGACTGTTGTTGGTGCTTCCGTCGTTGTTGTCACAGTTGTCGGTGCTTCCGTTGTTGTCGTAACAGTTGTAGGAGCTTCTGTTGTTGTTGTGACTGTTGTCGGTGCTTCCGTTGTTGTCGTAACAGTTGTTGGAGCTTCTGTTGTTGTTGTGACTGTTGTTGGTGCTTCCGTTGTTGTCGTAACAGTTGTTGGAGCTTCTGTTGTTGTAACAGTTGTTGGTGCTTCCGTTGTTGTCGTAGTAGTTGTTGTCGTTGTCTCTGCTTTATTGACAATTTCCTTACGAGCTACTTTACTTGCATCAAAATCTGCTGCATTTACGACTACATCACTTTCTAACAATTGGAATCCTGAAGGAGCTTTTGTTTCGCGAATAATGTATTCGTCACGTAATAAGTTTGATACTTTTGCAGTACCATCTGCTCCTGTTACTAATTTACCAACTGATTTACCAGTTACTTTACGGATAACGTCAAATTCAGCGTTTGCTAAAGCTGAACCATCGTCCCCTTTTTTATCGATCACAATTTCAAATGTGTAACCATCCGCTGAACCACTAGCTGTTTGATATACATATGGTGATTCTTTTTGCATCAATACGTGTTTTGTTTGCATCTAAGCTTGCGTAGTTCACGAATGTTTCCCCTGAAGCTGGCGCATAAGGAACACGCACTTTATACTCGATTAAGTAGCCATCTGCTTGAGCGACATCGCCTAATTTCACTGTAAAGCTCTTGTTATCTGCTGCAAAAGTCACTTCTTTATCAGTCACAAGCTGTCTATTCTTCAAGGCAAGTTTTCCGTCATTTCCTTCGCCCCAAACGCCTTTATAAACTTTTACGCTTGATGGAACATATTCCATACCGTCTGTTTGCAATTGGTCTGTTACGATAGCATCTGCAAATGCTTGTTTTGTCGCATTCACACGTAATTCATACGTACGAGTAATGCTTCCGTCTTCTGCTGTTTTTGTTCCCCAGCTCACTTTGTCAAACTCTTTACTTAAGTCTCCAGGAACAAATACATAATTAAATTCACCGACTGTTTTTGTTTGTTTGTCGATTGTTAATTTTACTGGAATTTTTGTGTTTTCATGTTGTTTTGTAATATCTACACGGACTGCAAATTTTAAATTACCTGTAATGTCTGAACGTTTTTCTACAAAGTCTGTATACGTTAGCGTGATTGTTTTTGTATCACGATTAATAACCGCATCTGCAATCACATCGCCTGCATCATTTGTAATTTTAAACGTTTGATTTTCAATAAATTTCAAGTTGTCTGGCAACTTAATTTCCGTCGTATCTCCCTTAGCGGCTGTTGACGGAATCCCAAAATTCATCTCCACGCTAATATCTGTGTATTGATCTGCTGGCGATTTTGCTGGTGTCACTACTTGTTTTGTCACATTAAGCGCCACTTCTTTCGCCGATACTACTGGACTCTTTAATCCTCCCAAAATAAGGAATACAGTTAAAAGTCCTAAAAATAAATAACATACTTTCTTCATGTTTTTCCCTCCATTTTTTTGAAAACACTATTTGCAGTATACACATGTTTCCTCTTGCGTGCAACAAAATAACGTTTTCTTTCAGAAAAATACTCGTTTTCTATCTATTTGCAAAAAATGTTATGGTTTTTCATGAAAAAAAGGCTCCTAGGAAACCCTAGGAGCCGAAATTCAAATCTCTTCTTTAATAAATCTGATAATTTCACTTTCTACTTCTCTACTTTTGCAGTTTTGTAACCACTACTTGTGGTAATAACTCTTCAATAAATGATTTTTCAGCAATTCCTACAGAGAAGGCTGTCGCACTTCCTGTAGCGGCTCCTTGTTTCAAGCTCGCTGCGTAATCTTTGGTTTCAATAAATTTCGCCATAAAGCCTGAAAGCATTGAGTCTCCTGCTCCAACTGAGTTGACTAATTTTCCTTTTGGAACATTTGATGTATAGACTTCACCAGTTTCACTAAGGAGCATTGCTCCGTCACCCCCACGAGAAATCAAAACATTTCGAGCCCCCATGTCTTGGAGTTTTTTCACATAATCGACAATTTGTTCTTCCGTTTCAATCGTTACCCCAAAAATCTCCCCTAACTCATGATGGTTTGGTTTGATAATGAATGGGTGATATGGAAGACATTTCGTTAATAAATCTTTTGTTGTGTCTAATACTAATTTAACGCCTTTATCATCGCACAATTTCGCAATCGTTGTGTACGCAGAGTGATCCATCCCATTACCGGCATTTCCGGCTAGGAATACCACATCGCCCAATTGTAAGTTTCCTTCAAAGTACTCCACTAAACGAGCGAAATCTTCTTTCGATACGACTGGTCCATTGGCGTTGATTTCCGTTTCTTCGGTACTCTTTAATTTCAAATTAATACGCGTAACTCCGTCGATTTCGATGAAGTTCGTATGAATCCCTTCTGATTGCAATGCTTCTTTAATGAAGTTCCCTGAGAAGCCTGCCAAGAAACCTGTTGCAGTATTGTCAAATCCTAACCGCTTCAAGATGACAGACATATTAATTCCTTTCCCACCTGCCACGTAGTTTTCTTCTACAGAACGGTTTAATGTGCCAAGTTCGCAGTTTGGAACTTTAACAACAAGGTCTATCGCTGGATTAAACGTAATCGTGTAGATCATGCTATCTCTCCTTTATTATGCGTCCATTTCAACAAGACGAATGCTTCCGGCCATACGGTACCGTAAATCGGCTTGCTCCTTCGTCGTGTTTGTGACCATGGTTACTTGATGAAAATCCGCAACCTTACAGAGACTTACTTTAGCAAATTTGCTCGAATCGGCCAAAACATACGCCTGATTACTCTTATTAATCGCAATTTTTTTAATCGTTGCTTCTTCTTCGTCTGGAGTCGTATAGCCATAGCTTAAATCGACACCGTTCATTCCAAGGAAAGCTTTTTTGAAGAGATACTCGCGTAATTGGTTTTGAGCAAGAGTCCCCACAACCGCGCTCGTTTCTGTTTTAACTTGTCCACCAAGGAGCACCGTTTTAATGCCATAGTCTGCTAATAAGTGTGCTTGTTGCACGCCGTTTGTAATGACAGTGACATCCTTTCCTTCTAAATGCGGAATCATACGAAGCGTTGTCGTTCCCGCATCCATGTAGATTGTTTCGCCTTTTGTCACAAGAGAAGCCGCATAGCGACCGATGCATTCCTTCTCACGTCGGTTTGAACGTTCCTTTTCTTTTGTGGTTGGTTCATACTCTTTTGAATAGACGCGTTTGGCACCGCCATGCACACGAATCAATGTTCCTTCCTCTTCTAATATAGAAAGGTCACGACAAACCGTCGATTCAGAAGCACCCAGCGCCTCCATTAAGTCTCTTAGGTGTACTGTATCTTCCTTTTCTAATAAGTCCAAAATGATTCTTCTACGTTTTTCAGTAAGCATAAAGCTCCTCCTACAATCGGCAAATATTAGTTGAAGCTTCAGCCCTCAAACGGTTAAAAACTTCTATTTGTATATAATATAATTTATATAGATAATTACATTCCTTATATAATATAAAATTATATACTCCTAGGTGCAAGTAATTTAGGCGCTTGATTCTAATCAAAATTACAGTATTTAAGACATTTTCCGAATAACTTAGATAATATTCTTTTATATGATTTTTTATATACTTACGCTCTTTTCAACCTACATAAAAAAGACGCCAGAGATTTCTCTGACGTCCTTTAAGTTCGCTAACGTTATTTATTTTTCTTCAGTTTTTTCGTGTGGCAAGATTAAGTTTAAGACGATTCCGGCAATTGCACAAAGCGCTGTCCCTGATAAAGTGATAGGCCCCACTTCAAGCACTGCTGAACCAAGCCCAAGTACTAACATCGAGCTTGCGATAATGAGGTTGCGTACTTGTCTAAAGTCTACTTGTTTTTCGATTAATACTTTCAACCCGTTTGAAGCAATCACCCCGTATAAGAGAATCGCCATTCCACCAAGCACTGCGTTTGGAATCGTACGGATGAGCGCTGTGAATTTACCAAAGAAGCTGAATCCAATCGCAATCAGCGCAGCGTTACGAATAACCGATACAGATGCGATACGTGTTAACCCTACAACCCCAGTATTTTCACCGTAAGTCGTATTGGCAGGTCCTCCAAGGAAGGCAGATACGGCTGTTGCCACCCCATCCCCGATGAGTGTGCGGTGTAGGCCTGGATCTTTCAAGAATTGACGTCCGCAGATTTCACTTAATACGGTGTGGTCCCCGATATGTTCGGCAATCGTTACGACCGCAACTGGTAGAATTGCCCAAGTTTCAGGTCCGAAGTATAAGTTATATTGATGGAAGAATCCGTTCGTATCGAATGGTAAGTATAATTCCGGCAACGCAATCCATTGGGCATCGATGACTTTTGTAAAATCCACGAGTCCAAAGAAGATGGCTACGATATATCCACCGATAATCCCGAATAGGAATGGGATGATTTTCAAGAAGCCTTTTGCTTTTGTATTAATGAATGCTGTGATGAGGAATGTTACGACTGCAACGAACATTGCCTTCCAGTCACCATCTTTTACAAATCCAGCATTCGTTACCGCACTATTGGCAAGACCTAGACCGATGACGATGATCATTGGTCCGATGACGATTGGTGGTAAGAGTCGGTTAATCCAATTCGTTCCTAACAATTTAACAAAAATAGCCACAACCACATAGAGTAGTCCGACTAACACAACCCCTGTTTGCGCAGCGTCTGGTTTTCCTTCCATTTGTGCCATCGCGAATTGCATCGCCGTAATAAAAGCAAAAGAGGATCCCAAGTAAACAGGCACTTTAAACTGCGTCGCAACCATATAGATTAGCGTTCCTAATCCTGACGCAAATAAAGCAACCGATACTGGCATCCCCAATATTAACGGCACTAAAACAGTGGCACCAAACATCGCAAACACGTGCTGTAAACTTAGTAGCAGCCCAGGCACGAGCTCCGGTTTTTGATCCACATCTAACAACAGATCGACTTTTGAAGTTTGTAACTCCATTTTACCCTCTTTTCCGGGCGTTTTTGTGCACACAAAAAGCCCTATGTTTTTTAAGCGTAGGGCTAGTCTAATAAACTTGATCTTAGCCTTTCTCACCTCTCTGGATGAGTTTAAAAGCCCTTGCTAGCAGTTAGTGTATCACACCTGATTTGATTTTTCTAGGCTTTTTTCTGTTTTTTTGAAACAAAAGTATTGTCCCCAGTATCAATCCCCGTTACAATGGTAACAAGCAACCCTTAAAGTTGCCCAGTCTAACTTTATGGAGGGATCATTTATGGTCAAATCAGTAGAAACTATCACAGAATTAATCGGGAACACTCCCCTTGTGAAACTACGTCGTTTAGTTTCAGACGATTCTGCAGATGTATATGTAAAAGTCGAGTCGTTTAACGCCGGTGGATCTGTCAAAGATCGTATCGCTTTAAACATCATCGAAACAGCTGAGAAAGATGGCTCGCTAAAACCTGGCGACGCAATCATCGAAGCTACGAGTGGAAATACAGGGGTAGGACTTTCATTAATCGGTGCTGCCAAAGGATACAAGGTCATTACCATCATGCCTGAATCAATGTCTATCGAACGCCGTCAATTAATGAAAGCATACGGTACAGAAGTATTATTAACACCTGCTGCGGATGGATTCGGCGCTGCCGTTGCCAAAGCAGAAGAATTAGCAGCACAACCTGGCTACTTCTGGGCACGTCAATTCGACAACGAAGCAAACCCAGCTATCCACTATCAAACAACTGGGCAAGAAATTATTAAAGCCTTCGACGGAAAAACTCCAGATGCTTACATCAGTGGTATCGGTACTGGTGGTACGATCACAGGTGTTGGCCGTGCGTTAAAAAGAAGTGAACAAAGACGTTGAAATCATCGGGGTTGAACCTGAAGAAGCACCATTTATTTCTAAAGGTCAAAAAGGAAAACACCGCATCCAAGGAATTTCTGCTGGTTTTGAGCCAAGCATTATCGACCGCGAAGTTATCGACGGCTTTGAACTTGTTTCAAGTGACGATGCCATCGAAACAGCGAAAAACTTAGCTGCTAAAGAAGGTATCCTTGCTGGTATTTCTTCTGGAGCTGCTGTCACTGCCGCTCTACGCGTGGCAAAACGCTTAGGAAAAGGCAAATCTGTTGTAGTTCTCCTACCTGATACAGGAGAACGCTACCTTTCAACAGGTATTTTCGGTGAAGCGTAATTCATTATAAAAAAAATAAGAGAAGAGTCTCAGATACTTTATTGCAATCTTTTGAATTCAGTATTTGTGGTTCTTTTTTTTGTGCGAAAAATTCAGTCGAAAGGCGTTTAGAATCCAGATGTATCATGCATGATACACTCTACTCTTTTTGTATCAATTTTGATACGTATCATTTTTGATACAACTCAACTTTTCGATGTAACATTTTTGTTACGTAACATAATTGTTACACTCGAAGCAAAACAAAAACCACCTCGGAAAATTTTCCAAGGTGGTTTCACTTTTAAATTCGATTAAGCTTCTTGTGCTTTGGCTTCTTTTTTGTTTCCGAATTTCTTAGCAATATACGCTGTTAAGATTGGAGTTAAAATAGCTGTTACGATTACTGAAGCTGTAATTTGAGTCGTTGCTGTTGCTTCGATTCCTTTGAACGAAGCATCCACTGCTGAAAGTGCAGCTGGTGTAGCGATAGCGCTGGCTGCTGTACTTGAGATGGCAGCACCGGCAACCCCGTTACCACCTGTTAAGCGGTCTGCGGTGATAGATGCAATACCACCGACAAATGTAGTAATCACCCCTAGTAAAATACCAGGTAGACCACCTTCAAGGATTTGGCCAAAGCTCATGTTAGCCCCTAAACAGAAACCAACGACGATAATGATGGCTGTAATCCCGTTTGAAAGAACTTTCTTCATGTATGGGAAGGCATTCCCTAACGCAATCCCTAACACAAGTGGCAATACAGTTCCGACTAAGTTCCAAATCGAGATGTTTGCAAGACCTGCACTACTTAATACGGCCATTGTTACCATTGGTCCAACGCTAAGTGTTGTAATCCCAACGGCACCAGCATCGATTTCATCCCCGTATACATCTACAATACCCGCATACATTGCGTTGTTGGCTACTGAAATGGCACCGATAACGGCAACGGCGCTAAGTCCGAGGAAGTTGTCATTGAATACTTTCGCAACCAATAACCCTAAGACTACAGATACCGCAATTTTTGCTAAAATAATCGCTGCCCCACGTCCAACGGCTTTTGGTGTGTTTTTAAGAGAAATGGTACCCCCGATAATGAAGAGGAATGCCCCAACAAGTGGTCCAGCACCTTTCACGATTGGAGTGGTAAATCCACCAATTTGTAATATTTGAGGGAAAAATGTATTAATCACACATCCAATAAACATTGGAATAATGATTGTATCCCCAGGAATTTTAATCTTTTTCATACTGTTCACAATCCTTCTCTGATTTGGAATAAGACTCTAGCTAAAATCAGCCATCTAATGTGATACCGCCATCGCAGTCACCGATTTCCCCTGTAACGAAGCTTGCAAGGTCGCTTGCGAAGAAGAGAATCATTTGAGCGATTTCAGTAGGTTCTGCACGACGTCCAAGAGGATCGTGCTGATAACTTTTTTTGGCTCTTTTTCTTTATCTTCTGATAAAACTGTTGTCATATCTGTACGAGTGAATGAAGGACATACAGCGTTACATGCGATATTGTACTTACCGCCTTCTTTAGCAACGGCTTTTTGTTAAACCATTTAAACCAGCTTTAGAAGAAGCATAAGCAGCAGTACCTAAAAGTCCACCACCAAGTTTAGCAGCAACTGAAGATACGTTTACGATACGTCCACCTTTGTTTTTCGATAAAGTGTGGGAAAATTGTGCTAATTGTTGAGAAGCATCCTGAAAGGTTGATGCGGATAGTTCTTTCCCATTCTTCGTATGTTAATTGGTCGAAAGGTTTCGCACTAATAACCCCAGCGCAGTTCACTAAGATGTCTACTTTGCGTTCTGCTAAAATTTCATTCATGCTTTCTACGATAGATTCATGATTTCCCTAAATCCATGTATTTGAAGCTTGTGTGTTCTGGTCCGAACTCTTCAACTGTTTTGTTTGCTGCAGCTTCATTAATATCTGCAATGACTACAAAACCGCCGCCGTTAACGATACCACGAACGATTTCTTTACCAATACCATTTGCCCCACCAGTGACAATGGCAACTTTACCTGTGAAATCCATTAGATCACATCCTTTGATTTAATATGTTCATTGTATCACTAAATAATGAAGTTTCGACTGTTTTTTTGTGGTTAACATTTGTTAACTTTTTTTAACGTATTTTTTTGATGAACTATATGTTCCGCTAACCTCACGAAAACCGCATTACCAAAAGGTTTCTTCAAAGAAGAACAGCCTACAAACAAATTGTAGACTGTTTTGTGTACCATAAAAAATTTTTTATTTTTTTAAAATTGAATATAAACATTATATGAGCAAACTTCTCTTAAGTAATGGACTAAATCAATGATATTGTCCTTCAAATCGCCAAGAGGAACTTCTTCTACTTGCTTACGGCCTCCATTGAAGAACGTAAATCGATATTTCCCGCCCCATTTTGATTTTTGGCGAAGAACGGATGCGCTAACGGCTTTTTTCTAAGTCCACTACCCTGAACTCAGTTCCATAAGAAACTAAAAATTCCGTCTTTGATAAGTACACCAAGTTTTTTTCATCCAAATACTCCGCATCATCCAATAAACGTTTCATATCGTCTTTGTAGCCAGGGAAAAGCTCATCAAAACGAGCATAATGTTGTTTGATGCGACGAACGCGAACGATTTGCCACACCAATACAATGACAAAGAACACAATCGCTACAAGTAACATTACGATATCGACAAACCTTTCCGCACTGTTCGTAATAGTTAAATAATGCGTTTTATCCAATTTGTCGAGAGTCACCTGCACCGAAAAATGGGCTAAGTTTGAATTTCTCTTCAAAGGCTTCCTTCATCTCTTGCGTAATAAGTGTTTTTGACGCTTGATCTTCCTGTTTTCTTCTTCTCAGGAACTACGCGTATATTCAAGTAGAAGTCTGAAGAGGCAAGCGCGTTCGTTTTCGCAGAAAGCGCCTCTTTAAACTCTAGAATTTGTTTAATTTCAGAAGCATCTGTTCTTAAGAATGACACTCCATAATTGTGTTTCACTAAATAATAAGTGTCACCGTCTATCTCAAGCGGGCTTGGGTCAATATCTAACACTTTAATCGAGCTAGATGAGGAATCATTTTTCATTTCATAAATAACTCCATTTTCGTATAAGTCACGTCCGCTCATAAAGCCAAACGACACTACAACGCCCACCATCGCCACTATTAAGCCTAACAGGACGGTAAGAATCCACATCCCCCAAGTTCTTCTAAAAATCCCTTTATGCAAAAAAATACTCCACCTTCAATTTCTATTTCTTATCCTAGGAGTCTAAAATCCAATTTCAATCCTAAGTTGTATTCTTCGTTTAAATATTCCACAAGCTCTTTGAGACGTAATAATTGTCTTCTAAAGAGAATCGAGTCCTGTTTCTTGTCTGGATATTCAAAGCGTAGATGAACCTTCATGCCGCCTTTTCGTCTGTTTTCAAAAACTAAGAAAGCCTTGCTGACTTCTGATAAGTCGATGACCGTAAAGTTAATGTCGTAGCTTACAAGAATGCCTTCCATCACAAGAATCTTGAGTTTTGGATCAACGTATTCTGCATCATCCAGCAACTGCTTCATATTGTTCGCATACTCAGGGAAGTATGCATCAAATCGAGCATACTGCGCCTTCAAGCGACGTGTTTGATAGATTTGGAACCCGATAAGCCCAAGAACGATGGCAAGCATGACAAACGTGAATGCCGAATCTCCCCATTGATCTTCAGAAGTAGTCAACTTCAAGATTCTGGATTCATCGATTTTCGTCTTGGCATTTTCTGAATATAGCGAGCTCTCTTTATATTTCTTGTAAAAGGCATCTTTCATCTCAGGCGTCACATTCACCTTTACATTGGACTTTTTTTCCCTGTACTTTTCTCTGGTGTTACACGCACACTCAAATAAATATTAGATGCTTCGAGTGCATTCTCTGCGTTTCCGGCAGCCTTCTTGGCTTCTAAAACATTATTCAATTCATCTGATTTTGCCTCGAAAACCGCAACGCCTCGCTCATGTTTTACTAAATAGTAGTTGTGCCCATTTAACACCAGCGGTTCTGGATCGATATCCATTACCTTAATCGCTACTGACGAACCTTTATCTGTTACGTAGTAAACCTCATTGGCTTTGTATAAGTCTTCTGCGCTCTGAAACGATTTGAACCCAGCACGTGCAATAATCACCATCACTACAGCCATTATCGCTACTACAACCCATATCGGACCTGTTCTTCTTCCATACCCTTTATGCATTTTGAACCCTACTTTCTATTGAATTTTTTGACTCATCTCAATTAAACCGCATACCCATTACCATTGAAACGGCAGCGATATTTTTGGTTCCTTCTTTTTCATTCAAATAATTCACCAATTGGCGAACATTTTCTGGACGATTCTTCAATTGAATGGTTACATTCTTATTCCCTCCAAAAGCAAAATCAATGGCATAGGTGACACTGCTTTTTGCCTTTTGACGACGAACTTCAACATTTCGTACTTCCCGCAGCTTAATCACTCTAAAATCCTTATTATAGCAAACGAACTTGTGATCCTTCACCAGAACTTTTAGCTTAGGATCATTAAAATCCGCATCCATTAGTAAAGCCTTCATATTTTGAGTGTATCGTGGAAACTCTTTATCAAATGCCTCGTATTCTTCATTCAATGTACGCACTCGTCTATACGCACTGTAGAAAGAGACTAACGCTAATAGAAATACAAAGAGTGTAACCCCCGTCTCCAACAATCGATTTATAAATGATGTCAAAGTTAAATAATGAAGGAAGTCCAGCGGTATAGAGTCCCGACCGGTAAGAGAGTTCCCTTCTTATATTGGGTCGCAAAGGCTTCCAGCAATACTGCCGGTATATGAACGGTAGTACTTCCTCTACGCCCTTTTGTCACTGCTGGCGTTACACGAACATTTAAATAAATATTCTCTTGCTTTAAAGGCTCCCAGTCATTTGGATTCGCTTTTTTCAAATCCAACAACTGTTGAATGTCTTTGGCTTGCGCTTGAAGTGGCGTAACCCCTTTTTCATGCTTTACTAAGTAATATTCTTTTCCATCGTATGTGAGGGCCTCTGAGTCTATATCCAACACACGAATCGCAACGGAAGTTCCCGCATCATTCAAATGATAAATATCTCCTGTTTTATAGAGCGACTCTCCTCCCATGTATCCTTTCACGGTTCCAGAAAAAAAGAAAATCCCTAACAGAACCCAAATGAGAGAGGACCCCCAGAGAAAGATTGTTCTTCTCACATACCCTTTATGCACCTTTATTTCCTACTTTCTATTGATATTTTTCCAATCGTCCTTAATTTTAACTGGGACGAAGTAATTCACCTTTCGAACGAGACGATATCCGTCTTCTAATGTCTTTCCATACGTATTTGGAATAAAGGAACGTCTTTTTGTCTTAAATCTAAACTTGATTCCATAATACACACGGCGCCCTGTACTCGTACGATATAGATGAATTTCTTTGACTTCTTTTAGCGGAATCACTGTAAAATGGCTTCCGTAAAAGATGAGCACTTCTTTTACGATCATCGCTTCGAATTTTTCGTCGACATAGTCAGCTTTTTCTTTGAAATCTTTTTGTTCCCACTCGTTATTTGGGAAGAGCGCATCTAATTTCTTAAATGCGAAATAATATTTCACCGACAAACCGATGACTTGCCCTAGCAGAAGGAGCACGATAGCCACCATCACTAGTTGCAATAAGAGAATCGGATGACTCCAAACGTCGACATCTTGGTAAAAATTAAATTGTTCAAATGTTTTAAAATCAAGCATTAGAGCGATTGCTAAAAGAGCGATACTCCCTACAAATAACATTAAAATGCCTTTCATTCGGGCAAAAATTCGTTTGAACATCTATACACCTCGTTTGTATTATGTATGTATTATACTAAGTTTTTTTCTTTATTTGTATAGCTTTAACGGCTGAAAATAGAAAAAGAGCGAGAAGAAATGGAAGCACCTCTTCTCACTCTCTTAAACCTTAATGATTAAGCGTCTGCCTCTTCGCGTTTCGCTTTAATTTCATCAATTAAGCCTTGTAATTCTGCTTCGTCGAAATGATATTTCTCACCGCAGAAATGACACACAACTTCTGCACCATGGTCTTCGTCAATCAAGTGTTGTAAATCATCTACCCCAATCGACATCAACCCTGCGCTGAAACGTTCACGCGTGCATCCACAATGGAATTTCACAGGCATTTCTTCTAACTCACGAATGTTTTCTTCGCCGAGTAATCGATTTAAAATATCGCGTGGTTGTTCTTGTTGGTCAATTAATTTTTGAAACCATTGGAATTTCGCTAATACGACGTTCGATTTCTGAAATCGTCGCTTCGCTCGCCCCTGGTAATAATTGAATCATAAATCCACCTGCTGCACGAACCGTTTCGTCTGGATTCACAAGAACCGATACCCCAACAGCTCCATTAATTTGTTCAGAGACTGCTAAGTAATACGTGAAGTCCATTCCGAGTTCTCCATCCACGATTGGTACTTGACCAGAGAATGGTTCTCTCATGTTTAAGTCTTTGATGACGGTAATCGTTCCGTTTGTTCCAACGACACCACGGACATCTAATTTTTCCTTTGTCGTTTAATTCAAGGCTCACATGAGGATTCGTGATATAACCACGCATTTCCCCGACCATTTGCATCGGCCATAATTTTTTTCCACCAGGGCCATCCCCGTTCACTTGAACCGTAATGCGTTCGTCGCCTTTTAAGCTACTTGCTAATAATTGTGTTCCGATGATGGTACGTCCCATCGCTGCTGTTGCGGAACTCCAAGTGTCGTGTCTGCGTTGCGCTTCTGCGATTGCGTCTGTAGCAACCATGGCAACGGCTTTGACCTCATCATTGAACGCTAATACTTTTTAATAATGAATCTGCCATTTGTCTCTCCTTTTTTAAAGGAAAAGAGCTGTGACAACAGCCTCAGCTCTCCTACCCTTTGTGTTATTCGTTTTCTGTTGGTCCTTCAAGGTCGCTTGGGGCTTCCGTCACATCTGCAACTTCCACTTCTTCGTCCTCATCTGGAACCTCTTTTGCCTTCTGCTTGTTCCGCATCGCGTTTCGCTAAGGCTTTTTTCGTTTCTTCAAAACTTGCCGCTTCTGTTTCGCTTGGATATTCATCTTCAGCGACTGGAGCTGGCATTTCACCTGTTTCGAAAAGTGATTTAATTGTACGTTCATCTAATGTTTCTAATTCTAGAAGTTTTTTTGAGCAATTAATTCTAATTGGTCTTTATGTTCTTCAAGAATTTGAAGAGCTTTTTCATGCGCTTCTTTCATAATACGACGAACTGCATTGTCGATTTCAAAGGCCACTTGATCTGAGTAACCTTTTGTTTGACCATAGTCACGTCCGATAAATACTTGATGATTTCCTTCGTATTGAACAGTTCCTAATTCGTCCACCATTCCGTACTCTGTAATCATGCTTCGAACGATACCAGTTGCTTGTTCAAAGTCGTTAGATGCTCCTGTTGTCTTCACGCCAAAGATAAATTCTTCAGCAGCACGACCACCAAGAAGTCCAACTACTTGTTCGAACAATTCTTCTTTTGTCATTAAGAAACGATCTTCTTTTGGAAGCATGATTGCATATCCGCCAGCGCGTCCACGAGGGACAATCGTTACTTTATGAACCACACGCGCATCGCTTAAGACCATACCAACGATTGTATGACCTGCTTCGTGGTAAGCCACCATTTCGCGTTCTTTCTTACTGATTGCACGGTCTCTCTTAGCTGGACCAGCGATTACACGGTCATGTGCTTCATCCACGTCTAATGCGTCGATAGCATTTTTATCACGACGAGCCGCTACTAAAGCTGCTTCGTTTAATAAGTTTTTCAAGCTCTGCCCCAGAGAATCCTGGAGTTTGTTGCGCGATTACTTTTAAGTCCACGTCTTTTTGCAAGCTTCTTATTGCGGGCGTGTACTTTTAGAATCGCTTCACGGCCTTTCACGTCTGGACGACCTACTAAGATTTGACGGTCAAAACGCCCTGGACGAAGTAAGGCTGGGTCTAATACGTCTGAACGGTTCGTTGCGGCAATCACGATAATTCCCTCAGTTCCTTCGAACCCGTCCATTTCAACTAGTAATTGGTTTAATGTTTGTTCACGTTCGTCGTGTCCGCCACCCATTCCGGCACCACGTTGACGACCAACGGCATCGATTTCGTCGATAAAGATAATTGCTGGAGCATTTTTTTCTTCGCGTTTTCGAATAAGTCACGAACACGGCTTGCTCCCAACCCCTACGAACATTTCTACGAATTCAGAACCTGAAATCGAGGAAGAATGGTACGTTTGCTTCACCGGCAACGGCTTTGGCAAGAAGGGTTTTACCTGTCCCTGGAGGGCCCTCAAGAAGTACCCCTGCAGGAATACGAGCACCAAGCGCTGTAAATTTACGTGGGTCTTTTAAGAATTCCACTACTTCCACAAGCTCTTGTTTTTCTTCTTCAGCACCGGCTACATCAGAGAAGCGCACTTTTACGTTTTGTTTCTTTTGATTTGTCGCACGGCTCTTACCGAAGTTCATCGGATTGTTACGTCCGCCTTGGCCACCTTGGCTCATAAACATTGTATAGAGTAAGAATCCTAATACTCCCCAAGTGGTAATATGACTTGTAATAATACAGAAATCCATACGCCTGTTGAACTTTCTGGTAAAGTTTCAACCTTTGTATTTTTTTAGCTTGAGCCGCTTCATTGATTTCTTTAATCGTTGAGTCGTTTGGTAAGACTGTTGTTTTGAAGTTTGTGCTCTTTGTTGTACGGTTATCAAAAATAGATAAGCCATTTTTGTTTTTAGCTTCTTCTGTTGTTTGCTCTTTCGGATTTGTATATTCCCCAGTAATAGTATATACAGAATTCGAATATTGCATCTTAATATCTTTAATTTCGCCACTTTTCAGACTTTGCATAAATTCTGTGTATGAAATATCTGCTATAGGACCTTTTTGATCCCCGTTAAACATTCCAACAAAAATGACAATGGCACCGAAAATCAAGATATACAGTAAGCTAGATCTTAATATTGATCGATTGTTATTATTATTCATTTTGCCTCCCCATCTTCTTATAAAAAGAAGAACGATAGTTTACTTGACTACCGTTCTATCATAACATATTTGACTTTTTATTGACGAATAGTTTAACTCTTTTCTTAATCTTCGTAGAATTCAGGTTTTTAAAACACCGATACATGGTAAGTTACGGTAGAATTGTTTGAAGTCTAATCCGTATCCTACAACAAATTTGTTAGGAACTTGAACACCAACATAATCTGCTTCGATGGCTTCTTCGCGACGTTCTGGCTTATCTAATAAAGTCACCACTTTTACACTTGCTGCTTGGCGGTGTTTTAATAATTCAACCACGTGTTTTAAAGTACGGCCTGTATCGATAATATCTTCAACGATAATAACATGACGATCTTTAACGCTTTGACCTAAGTCTTTTAAGATACGTACTTCGCCGCTTGATTCGAATTCATTTCCATAACTAGATACATCCATGAAATCAATTTCTAAGTTGCAGTCCATTGCGCGGACTAAATCTGCCATAAAGAAAATAGCACCCTTAAGAATACAAATGACTAACGGATCTTTACCGCGGTAATCTTCCGCTAACGTAGCACCTAATTTCTTGATTGTTTCTTGTAATTGTTCTTCAGATACTAAAATTTCTGACATATCATTTTTTAACATGTGTGCACCTCGTTTTTGTTTTTCGTAAGATAGAATCATTTTTACCAGTTTCCTCTTCAAAGGACAACGGTTTGGCATAGCGATAGCCCAAAAATTGCGCGAATTTTTTTCGAGGCGTTTTTCCAACACCCAAATTTCCTTGCGTTCTTCGAGTGGAATCTTCGCATTGATAAACCATCTTGAGAGTTTTTGATGCTTGGTTTCACTAGAATCTAGCGCAATCTTGTCTCCTGGTTTTGCATGACGAATCGTCAGCGGGAAGTCCTTTGGATAGACAGGAATAGTAAACTCGGAAGCCGTCTTTCCTGTAGTGAGCAAGATTTGCTCATCTTCATTTGGACGAATTAATGTATCTTCCGGTTTTTTTCCAATATATATTCGATATTTGGAACGACTTTTTGACGTCCCTTTTCAAACGAACATTCCTCGTAACGTTTCTTGAACTTCCAGCCATTTGGGAGGTCCAGCGTGAGTTGTGCCTTGTCGGAACCTACTTTTTCTAAGATTTGCTCCATTTGCACTACCGAAATCGTCGTATCCATTTGCATGAGCACTTGTTGTAAGAGCAATCGTTGCATTTCGATTGGCTCTTTGAGGAAGGCTTCGCGGTGGAATGTGACTTTCTTCTTTCCTCTTTGGAAGAGCTGTTCTTGTTTTTCTTCTAGGATTGGCATCAAGCACGCCACAGCATCCGCAATCATTTGCGCACTCTTTTGGAAGTGGCTTCCGGCATTTGGATTTTCCTCTTTTAAAAACGGAATGACATGATGACGATATCTGTTTCTTGTATAGTCATCAGATTCATTCGATTCATCTTCTAAATAGGGAACGTCATATTTTTAGCCTCTTGATAGAGTTCTTTTTTCTCATAAGATAAGAACGGGCGTAAAATGTCCAACTCTTTTACAAAACGTTTTTCCTTCATTCCAGAAAGACCTTCCAGCGTACTTCCACGCGACCATTTCATCAAAACAGTCTCCATTTGGTCATCTTGGTGATGCGCCAATACTAAATAGTCCGCCTCATGCTTTTTCGTCACTGTGCGGAAGAAATCATATCTAAAATCACGTAACGATTTCTCAGAAGTCGTCTCTCCCTCTACTTCGTGCCAATGCTTTGTCTCGATTGGAATTTGATGAAGCTTACAATAACGATGAACGAGTTGCTCCTCATCCTCGGCTTGTGCTCTTAGTCCATAGTTGACATGGGCCACTACGAGTCGATCTTTTTGCATCGTCTCCAAAAGAGTGATCATCGCATTCAAAAAGAACCATCGAATCGACGCCTCCGGATACGGCAAGCACATATTTTTTCTCAGTATAGTTTTCTACATTTCTTCTAAAAAACGCTGTTAGTTGATGTTGCATTGGCCTCTCCTTTCTGTCAAAAAAATCTCCTCCAGTTTTCACCAGAAGAGATTGATGGTTTCATTATGAACGGCGACCGCCACGGTCCCCCACGTTTCCCTTCAGTGTTACGTTTCAATGAAGTTAAACGGTCTTCAGAGTCTTTCAAGAAGGAACTCATTAGAGAATCGAAATCTGTTGCTTTTGCTTGCGAAGGAGATTTCTTTTCGTATGGAGCTGAAGTTCTGCTAGCAGAGCGATTTTTCTTAAAGTCTTGAGAATCATTACGTGGTGTAAAAGGTTTCTTTGCACGTGGTTTGTCCGCTGAATCTTCTTTTGGTTTATCAACGGCACGACGAATTGAAAGGCTAATTTTGCCATCATCCGCAATCGTCATGACTTTCACTTTAACCTCGTCTCCAACTTTTAAAACTTCTTTGATATCTTGAATGTATGAATCAGACACCTCGCTAATGTGAACAAGACCTGTCTTACGATCTCCTAAATCCACAAAAACTCCAAAATTTGTAATTCCAGTAACTTTACCAGGGATTACGTTTCCTACTTCGATTGACATATAAAAAGCGTTCCTCCTTCATTATTCCCTTTTTCGATACACGCTTGACGTATCAAAAGATTCATTGCCTAACGGTTTTGAGTCGTCACCTTAACAACAGTTTCCCCTTGTTCGACTTCTTCTTTTGCTTGTTGTGCTTTATGCTCTGCAGTGTCATTTGGCGTGCTGAAGATGATTTCTCCAGTTTGCTTAAATAATATTCACTACGTGCTAACTTCGCGATATATTCATCGCTTTGAAGAAGTTCCACTTGCTGTGTTAACGATTCTTTTTGCTTTTCAGCAACTTCTTTTTCAGCCTTTGCTTGTTCAATTTTTTGATCTAATTGACTCGCTTGGCTAAATTGGTTCCCAATCCCGACAATCATTGATCCCGAAATGGCAATCACACCGACTAAAATGAGCTTAGTCCATAGTGAGTGACTCTTGAAAACGGGAGTAGAAGGTTTTTTCTGATTTAACTTGTTGTTCATTGAAATTACATTCGAATTTCTTTGTTGTGTTTCTTTCGTCACCTTAATTGTCTCCTTTTTTACTTATACAAACTGAGTATAACAAGAATGACGCTCATCGTCCATGGTTACACTAAGATTTTTTATAAATTTTTGTAAACTTGCTTCGAAATTAAAAATGATTCCGCGTTTCCTAACGGATATCTTTATAATAACTGTAATGTTGCACCGGTTCGAGCCTTCCGTCTCTCACCTTCGAAGCTTCAAACGCGGAGTAAGGTACAAGCCCTACTCCGCGTAATTCACATTCGATGCGTATCACATTACTGTTATTATAGAATCCGTTAGTCTTGCGGAATCATTTTTTGCGCATTTTATAAATTTTATATTTTTTGGTGTTACCATGAACAACCACAGAAAAGTGACGTTTCCTGGTTACCTTCCTAGTTAACATCTTCGGTACGGAGTTTCACGCGTTTAATGACCACTTGATTTTCCGTTTCGCGAATGTAATTTTTCAAGTTTTCGATAATGATTTCTTCGTCATTATGAATGCGAATCACGAGCTCGTATTTTTCGCCATCGAGTTCGCGCGCTTCGACTTGAATCGATTGATAGTCTTCGAAGTGGCAGTAATTATAAATCGACTGCACAATTGTTGGGTCTGGAATTTCACAGTAAATATTTACTTGACGTTGTTTCCCTTGCAAGATTGGTTGATAAGCCAATTTTTGGACGATGACAATAATCGCTGCACAAAGGGAACCGAAGAACCAGAATCCTCCGCCAATCGCAAGTCCAATCCCGGCTGTGGCCCAAATCCCTGAAGCGGTGGTCAGTCCACTCACGCGTTTTTCACGCATGAAGATGATCCCCCCCACCGATAAAGCTGATACCGCTGACTACTTGAGCAGCCACACGCGCTGTATCGTAATGCGGTGTATCAATGAAGGCTTCTTTTGAAATAATCATCATTAAACAAGAAGTGAGCGCCACAATCATGTGCGTTTTTACCCCTGCTTGTTTATTTCTGGAGGTACGTTCGTAACCGATGGCGAGTCCACAAATACATGAAATTAAAATCGCCAAAAAGTGACGTAATTCCATCATTGCATTAAATGGTTGAAAAATTAATTGCATTTAAATCCACGGTTTCCCCTCCTTATTTCTTTTTAAAAAAAGTACTATTAATATTACTCTTTTTTTATTTTTTTGTCAACAGAAAACGCATTCAAAACGGATAGGTTTCTACATAAAAAAAGAATACGACAAACTTGCCGTATTCTCGCATTGATTATACTTCTAAAGGTTCTTCTTTAATCAGCTTCTCTTCAAGAATTGTGAACATTTCCTTAGCGTCTTCTTTTTCTCGTTGAATCTAGCAATGCTTCAACTTGTACTAAGACATGTTTGTTCCCGAATTGAATCGCGATTTTTATCTCCGACTTTGACGTCTGTTGAAGATTTCGCCACTTTATCGTTAATAAACACACGTCCCTTGTCGGCTACTTCTTTAGCAACCGTACGGCGTTTGATTAATCGTGATACTTTTAAAAATTTATCGAGTCTCATCGTTTTCCTCTTTTCTACTAAATTTACGTAATAAAGTCTTTCCTTTTGGAATTAGTACCCATTCGCGTTTGGTGAATAAATTCCATTTCATCGTTCCTGCCAGAAAAATTACAATTCCTATAAAGGCAAAGACGATTGAAAAGACAAAGGCCATCGTTCTTGAGTCTTGCAGCCCTGCAAAATGCCATGATCCGTATGATAATACCGAAACAATGACTGTCATGCCAAGTGCAATGCCTGTAAGTAACTGCATAAAATTCCCGTCACGTAAGACACTTGTCATAATGTCTTTTGCAAAAGCCATCATGACACCCATCATCACGCAAAGGCCAAGCGCTGTCGCAAGGCTCGCTCCAAGCGTTCCAAACATAGCTACGAATAAGTAGTTCGTGCCAGCTTTGACTACGAGCCCTGCTGTGAGTGCTAGTAGCGTTTTTGGATATTGATGCTGACTTTGGAAAATGCCGTGCAGCGACATAATCACAGATGCAAAGAAAATACTTGTGACATAGACAAGGAGCACTGCCTGCCCCTTCGCATCTCCAAAGAGTGCGGTATTTAACCATGGTAGGATCGCAATCATTCCCATCGTTGCGACTACCGAGAAAGTAATCGTCATCCGAAGAAGTGATGCGGATAGTCTCTTAAACTCTAAGTCGTGTCCTTTCTTAAAGGCGCGCGACAACATCGGCATATAGCTTGATGAAAATCCGACCCCGACCACCATTCCTAATTGCACAAGTGGCTGCCCCCGGTCGTAAATTCCCTTAAGGTCTTTTGCCACTTCTGGAAGCATCCCTTGGTCTGTTAACACATTATACACAGAGAACGAATCCACCAATTGGAACAAGACTAAAATTGAACTGAGTAGGCAAATCGTTCCCCCTTCAAAGGCAAAGCGTTTAAAGAGATGCCCAAATGTCGGTACTTCGATTTCCACAGGTGTAATCGTCAAGCTGTCGAGCGGATCTTTCGTTTCTTTCAATACATAATACAGCATCACAAGAATCGCAAACACGGCCGCAATCGTCGCACTCGACATCGCCCATGTGCCCATCGTGTAGTAGTCTGAAATCGCGCTGCCAAATAGACTAGCCACGAAGAGAATCACCGCGACACGAACGACCTGCTCCACCACTTGTGAGATGGCAGTCGGCATCATCCGGAAGCTTCCTTGGAAATAACCCCTTGTGATGACCAGAAACGGCATCAATAGAAACATCCACGATACACTTTGAACGACTGGCAAGAGTTCTACGTCACCCATCCAGTGGGCAATCATTCCCGCACCCAAATGGAGGAAGGCAAAAATCCCCACTCCAATAAGGCTTGCAATCACGAATAACTGCTTCAATAATTTCTTTAAATGTGTCGACTCCAAGTATTCTGCAACTACATTGGAGACGAATACCGGGAATCCCGTTAACGCAAAGGTCATGCCGATTCCATAAATAGGATACACCTGCTGATATACATAAAACCCGGTGTTGCCCACCATATTTTGGAAAGGAACTCGGTACACCGCGCTTAAAATCTTAGCAATAAACGCGGCAATCGAGAGCGCAATCGCCCCTTGCATCATCCCTTTACTATTTATCTTCTTCATGTTTTTCCTCATCGCGGGTTAAAAATTTCCCGCATGTTTTTACAAACAGTTTAACTTGCTCCAACCATAAGTCAACAGGCTTTTTCTTAATATTTAATAAAATCTGAAGACTTTCGCCTTTGTTGGCCACTTGCGCTGGTAATTTCACCGGACCAAGCGCCTCAAAGACAGGCACCCTTGCAAGCAGAGTCGCACTTGGAGGTGCAATCGTAATCGTCACCGAATTGTCTTTGCGTTTAATCGATACGACGTCAATCTCGTTGGCATAATGCTTAATGAGTCCAACCTCTGCTAATGCACTGACTTCATCTGGGAAGTCACCGAAGCGGTCAATAAAGTCATCGAGCAATTCTTCATAAGCTTCCACGCTATCAATCGAGCGAATGCGTTTATACATCTCGATTTTTTGACGTTCGTCTTGAATATAACTTGCCGGAATATACGCATCAATCTGTAAGTCGATTTCAACGGTTTCTTCGTCCGACTTCACTTCTTTCCCTTGTTTCTTCAACACGGCTTCACTTAACAATTGAGAATATAAATCGAATCCGACCGAATCGATAAATCCGTGCTGTTGTTTTCCAAGTAAATTCCCTGCCCCACGAATCGAGAGGTCGCGCATAGCAATCTTGAATCCAGACCCAAGTTCTGTAAAGTCGCGCATCGCTTGCAGACGCTTCTCGCTGACTTCGGTTAAGACTTTATCTGGTTGATACATGAGGTATGCATAGGCAATACGGTTTGTACGTCCCACACGTCCACGCAATTGATACAACTGCGAAAGCCCCATATGATCGGCATTTTCAATAAAGAGAGTGTTCACGTTTGGAATATCCACCCCGGTTTCGATAATCGTAGTCGTCACTAACATATCGTATTCCCCTTCAATAAATTGATAGAGAATATTCTCGAGCGTCGTCTCACTCATTTGACCATGAATCACACCCACACGACATCCTGGGACAAGAGCTCTCAGTTCATCGGCCTTCTTCTCAATCGTTTCGACACGATTATATAAATAGAAGACTTGTCCGCCACGAGCCATCTCGCGTTCGATGCCGTCACGAATCGTCATCGGGTTTTGTTCCATTACGAAGGTTTGAACTGGATAACGGTTTGCTGGTGGTGTCTCGATTACAGATAAATCACGCACCCCAAGCATGGACATATGCAAGGTTCTTGGAATTGGCGTTGCCGTTAGCGTTAATACGTCCACTTGCGATTTCAATTGTTTCAACCGTTCCTTATGCTTCACTCCAAAGCGTTGTTCTTCGTCGACAATGAGGAGTCCTAAGTCTAGAAACTGCACGTCTTTTGAAAGCAGACGGTGCGTTCCAATGACGATATCGACTGCTCCTTTGCGAAGCTTCTCAATCGTTTCTTCTTGTTCTTTTTTACTGCGGAAACGGCTTAATAATTCGATGGTAAATGGATAGTCCGAGAATCGTTGTACGAAATTCTCGTAATGTTGCTCGGCAAGAATCGTAGTTGGCACGAGAACAGCCGCTTGTTTTCCATCCATGACGGCCTTGAAGACTGCACGCATGGCTACTTCCGTCTTCCCGTATCCAACGTCTCCGACAAGCAGACGGTCCATCGGTTTATCCTTTTGCATGTCTTCCTTAATTTCCGCCACACTTCGCAATTGGTCTTGCGTCTCCGTGTACGGAAAAGGCTTGTTCGAATTCTTGTTGTTCCACCGTATCGCGGCTAAACGCATAGCCTTTTTCGGCGTCACGTTTGGCGTATAGTTCAATCAATTCATCGGCGATATCTTCAATCTTGGCCGTTACTTTACGTTTCGTCTTCGCCCATTCCGTACCACCCAATTTATTGAGTTTTGGAACTTTCGCATCAGACGAGACATATTTTTGAACGAGCTTAATTTGAGTCACCGGAACGAATAGATTTCCGCCATCTTGGTAGTGAATCGACATGTAGTCTTGGTGGATACCGCCAATTTCGAGAGTCTCCATTCCTTGGTACACACCGACCCCGTGGTTCACGTGAACCACATAATCCCCAACGGCTAACTCGGTGTAGCTCTTCAAACGTTCCGCGTTCGAGATTTTTTTGATTTCGCGGTGCGCGTTTTTGTGAGTTTGTTGAATAATTCGCGTTCTGTTAAAATGGCAAATTTATCCTCTGGCAGCTCAAATCCATTGTGCATCTTGCCGACCATGATTTGAAGTTGCCCTTCCAGTACCGTCCCGTTTGAAATCACACTCTTGATTTCAAAATCCGCAAAGGTTTGTTCGACCTTTTGCGCGCGTTTGGCATCATCGACTAAGACGATGACCGTTGCGCCTTGTTTCTTCCAGCGGTCTGCTTCGACTTTCACCATCGGCATTTGCGAGAAGAACTGCGTCATCGTGCGTGTTGTAATCGGATGAATCGCATCGAGCGCAGAGTCTTCCAAGCCCTTTTTGGAAAAATGGCTAAATACGTTCTCGAGCGGACTGTCTTTTTAACACTTTTTCGTCCATCTTGAACAAGCGACAATCCAGAAGCAATCGCACCCGTTTCAATATGGTATGTCTTCCAATAGCCCGCCTCTTCTTCTAAGGTTTTACTCTTTTCGATAAAACGAGCGTAGTCATCAATAATGAGGTACGCATCTTTAGAAACGTAATCTAATAAACTAGTCTTCTCAGGATAAATACATTCCAAGAAGTACGTTAAGTTTGATGGAATTACTCCATTTTCTAATTGTGCATCGATAGCTTGTTGAATATTTTTAACTTGATCTTTTCTCTCGGGACTTTGAGCCGCCTTCACGTCTTTCTCATAGAGCGCGTGGATTTTAGCTTGTGCCTTCCAGACCGCTTCCTTTTGAAGCGGCAAGTCTGTAGCTGGTAAAATGCGCACCTCTTGAATCACATCCATTGAACGTTGCGTCTCCGCATTAAACGTACGAATCGAATCCACTTCTGTATCAAAGAAATCCAGACGCAGTGGATATTCTTGGTCTAATGGATAAATATCGACGATACTTCCACGAAGCGTAAATTCACCAGGAGTCGCAACCATATTTTCACGGCGATACCCTAATTCCACTAACTGCTCTACAAAGGCATCCATCGATTCGATTTCAGACCCTATCGCGAGTTCAATCGAGCTCTTCTTCCATACCGCCGCTGGTACTAAGAGCTTTTGAATCCCAGAGAGCGGTACGATGACGATACCCTTTTGCCCACGACTTAAGAAATCGAGCGTGCGAATGCGTTGGCTCACCACATCCGGTGACACCACTGAGAAATCCGCCGCAAGTGACTCTTCTACCGGGAAGAGATGGACAACCTCATCGTCATACCACTCTGATAACTCTTCGTAGGTTTGCGTTGCTTGTAAGAGCGTTGGCGTCACAATCACTAATTGCTTGTCCAATTTCTCAAACGCGCATGACTCGGCCAAATGCTTCACAGACCCACTAAGCCCTAGCACGAGTTGACTCTCATGAAGACTAAGAGTATCGAACCACTCTTTAAATCCTTTCAGTTTACTAATGGTTTGGTGCAATAATTGCATAATGTTCTCCTTTTTCCAACGACAAAAAGAGACCGCAAAAAAAATTTGCAGCATCTCTTTCCCTCTATTTGTTAATTAAATTGATTCATTGTTTTGACGAAATCGCTCGTTTCAATCCACGAACGAATCGCATCGACACTCTTTTGCACTGCAAAAATAATGTCCTCTTCTTCCTCTTTTTCGAAGCGGTTGAGCACGTGTCCTACGACGGTACGCCCATCTTTTGGACGACCAACCCCAACCTTAATACGGTTAAACTCACTCGTACCGAGGCACGAAATAATACTCTTGATTCCGTTATGTCCTCCGGCACTGCCTTTTTGACGAAGACGAATCTTTCCAACCGGCAGATCCATATCATCATAAACAACTAGCAAGTCTTCCATTCCAATCTTAAAATAATTCATCAGCGGACGAATCGCTTCCCCCGATAAGTTCATAAACGTTAATGGCTTCATGAAGATGACTTTCTCGCCACCGATTTGTACCTGCGCAAAAACTGCATCAAAGAGCGCCTTATCAAAATCAAACTTCTCTTGATAGGCCACTTCATCCATTGTCATGAACCCGACATTATGTCTTGTCCCTTTATACTTTGCTCCAGGATTCCCTAGACCAACGACTAATTTCATACTTTCACCTATTCTTTTTTCTTCTATTTTGCTATTATACCATACCCCTACACCGTCCCGTTATTAATTCACTTTTTCACGAAATTGTGTTTTTTATGTATTATTTGTCATAAAAAAGGCCTTCTGAAAATCATTTTTCGAAAAATCGTGCTATACTTATTTATGGATATTCCATCACTAATTTTTTAGGAGGTATGAATATGGAAAAATCTCAAAAACATGGTAATAAAGTAATTTTAGTCGGTGACGGTGCCGTTGGTTCTAGTTATGCATACGCACTTGTATTACAAGGGATTGCTGAAGAACTAGGAATTATCGACATCAATTTCGAGAAAACAGAAGGCGATGCGTTAGACTTATCACATGCCTTAGCTTTCAATGCCCCTAAAAAGATTTATGCAGCAACATATGAAGACTGCCACGACGCAGATATCGTATGTATCACAGCAGGTGCTCCTCAAAAACCAGGAGAAACTCGCTTGGACTTAGTTTCTAAAAACTTAAAAATCTTGAAAAAAACATTGTAGACTCTATTATGGCGAGCGGATTCAACGGAATCTTCCTAATGGCGACTAACCCAGTAGATATCTTAACTTACGCAACTTTGGAAATTCTCAGGACTTCCAAAAGAACGCGTTATCGGATCTGGTACTTCTTTAGATAGTGCTCGTTTCCGTCAAACAATCGCTGAATTAGTCGGCGTTGACGCTCGTAACGTTCACGGATATATCATGGGTGAACACGGGGATACTGAATTCCCAGTTTGGTCACATACAAACGTCGGCGGTTTACAAATTTATGAATGGGTTCGTCAAAATCCACACGTAGATGAAGAAAAATTAGTCGAAGTATTTTTCCAAGTACGTGACGCGGCTTATGAAATTATCGCTAAAAAAGGTGCGACTTACTACGGTATCGGCGCTACTCTAGCACGTATTACAAAAGCTATCTTAAATAACGAACAAGCTATCTTCCCATTATCGGTATATCTTGAAGGTCAATACGGACAAAACGATATTTATATCGGAGCTCCAGCCGTTATTGGACGTGAAGGAATTCGTCAAATCATCGAAATTCCTCTTGCAGACTCTGAACAAGAAAAAATGAACTTATCTGCAAAAACATTGAAATCTATCTTACACGATGCTTTCGAAAAATTAGAAGCAGAAAACAACTAATGAAATCACAAAAACACCGGACCAAGAAAATTCTTGATTCGGTGTTTTCTTGTTTTTAAAATAACGCAAATAGCGGTACAAGTAGTATCGGCATAAAAATGGCTGGCAAGAAGTTTAATACTTTAATCTTCGTAATCCCTAGTAAGTTCATCGCTAACCCAACTAAAAGAACCGACCCAACCGCGGACATCGATACGGTTACCACATCATTCAAATGAGGAGCCACTAGTTGAGACAAGCCCACTAAAATTAACTCATATGCAATGACCGCTACTGCAGAAAGCCCTACTCCAATCCCTTCCGTTGCCGCAAGGAAAATTGAAGTAATCCCATCTAATACGGACTTCGTTTGAAGCAACGTTGGATCTCCAGTAATTCCTAACTGGATAGACCCCATTGTAGCAAGTGCCCCCCACGCAGAAAATCATCACTGCCGCAACGAATCCTTCTCCGATATTTAAATTGTTTTCTTTGCCTTTGGATGCCTTCTCTTGAAGCCAGTCTGAAAACTTACGTACTCGCTCCTCCATTTGAAGACCTTCTCCGACAACGCCCCCACATACTAGAGATAAAATCATTATCAAGCTATTCGGGATTTGAATCGCGCCTTTAATTCCGACTAGGAATACACATAGCGCTAACCCTTGCATGATATGTTGCGCGAAACGCTCTGAAATAATGTGTCGTAAAAACACACCCGCAAGCGCTCCGATGACAATTGCTGTTCCATTTATTAATATAATCACTTGAAAAACTCCTTCATTTAAACTGTCACGTGAAGGAATTTCTCTCCTTACACTATTCCACAAACAAACTTTGCGGATCTTCAAAAGGACTTACACCGTCCTCTTCAGTCTCGTGTTTTTCTCTCTAAGAAGTACACTTCCTCAATCACCACTTCGGTCACATACACTTCTTGATGATTCTTGTTAGTGTAGCGACGGGTATTGAGTCGTCCTTCCACGCCAATACGGTCTCCCTTTTTGACAAACTTGCCGATACGCTCTGCAATTTTTCCCCAGGCGACCACTTGGATAAAGTGTGAATGATAGGAATCATCGCTGTTACGGTATACATTTTGCACCGCGATGGTATTATTAAACACACTCTTTCCGGAAGGTTGAAGCTGTTGCACCTCTACCTCTTTGACAACACGACCAATTAAAGATACTAAGTTCATAAGACGAACCTCCTATAGTTTTTTCTATAGTTAGCTACGCCACACTTCTTCTAATTGGCTTTTCCTTCTTCTCTTAATTTTTGAGAAAATTCAGAAATCTTACGCAGTCTGTGGTTTACCCCTGATTTTGAAATAGGCCCAGAAGGTAACATTTCACCTAACTCTTTCAAACTAATTTCTGGATTCTCTAAACGGATTTTTGCAATATCCGATAATTTATCTGGCAAGGCATCCAGCCCTACCGTATCTTCGATATATTGAATCTCTTCGATTTGACGAGTGGCTGCATTCACCACTTTATTAATATTGGCATTCTCGCAGTTCACTAAACGATTCGCTGTATTTCGCATATCGCGAATAATTCGGATATCTTCAAAATGCAGCATCGCCTTGGAAGCATGAATCACGGCAAGGAAGTCTGCGATTTTCTCGGCTTCTTTCAAGTACGTGATATACCCCTTACGACGCTCAATCGTTCTGGCATTCAACCCAAACGCATTCATCATCTGACAAATATCGTCGTTATGCTCTTCGTAAATCGAATAAATCTCTAAGTGATAACGGCTTGTTTTCGGGTCATTAATCGAACCGCCCGCCAGAAACGCCCCACGAAGGTAGGCACGCATCTTCTCTTCGTCTTCACGAACATTTTCTGGAACGCGCATATTAAATAAGCCGCTCGACTTGATATTCAAGTCTTCCAGAATCTCTTCTGTTCCGTGTTTTAAACGTACGATATACACATTGTTCTTCTTCAGTTTCATCTTACGGCGAACTAAGAGTTCACTTTCCACTTGATAATACTTCTTCAAGAGCACATAAATCCGTCTGGCAATCGTCGCGTTTTCCGTTTGGATATTTAAAATCAATTGACGATTCAAAATCCCAACCGCCCCATTCATTCGAATGAGCGCCGCAAGTTCATATTTTTGAATAATCATATTGCACTTCTAGTTGCGTTAGTTCTTGTTTTGTTTCTGCAGCAAATGATAATAAGGACACAGGCCTCCTCCTTTCTCTTCTAGTCATGTTGAAGGAGCCAAGAGGAAGTCTTGGCTCCTATTTTATTTGTTATTATTCAATTCGTGCACTTTGTAGGAGTCGGAATAATTCATCGATGACTTTTTCACCATCATGGTATACGCCTTTTTCGCGTAATTTAATAAAGTCAGACGACACTACTCGGCATCCCTCATCGCGCAATCCTTGGAAGTCGTACTTCACTTGGTAAAGATACTCTTCGTTCTTTTGTTGATTTAAGTACTCTTCTGGCACTGCCTCTGTATTCACAAGAACAGTGTCAATAAATTTAGTTCCTAAATGGTCATGCAGCACGCGTACATGATCTGCATCGGTAAAGTGTTCCGTTTCACCAAGTTGCGTCATGATGTTACAGATGTACACCACTTCCGCTTTCGTTTCACAAACGGCTTGACCGATATCGCTAATCATTAAGTTTGGCAAGATACTAGTATAAAGACTACCAGGTCCTAGTACAACCATATCGGCTTCCATAATCGCATTGATGACTTCACGTGCCGCCATTGGAGTTCGGCTTTCATCAGGGTTTACGATTTTCATCGTAACAATGCACGGAAACTCGCTTAATCTTCTTGCGATATTTAACAAGTTCCGCTTCCCCGTCCACAATCGTTCCATCTTGGAATTCAGCACGTAATAATAATGGCTCTTCAGCGGCAGGATACACATGTCCTTCCACCGCCATCATACGGCTTAGGAGACGAATCGCATCGAAAATATTTCCACGCATCTCTGTTAAGGCCGCGATAATTAAGTTCCCAATCGCATGTCCGGCGAAGAATTGATCGTCGGAATTGAAACGATATTGGAAAATTTCTTTTTGTAAAGCGTTCATCGGAGAAAGAGCAATCATACAGTTTCGAATATCTCCTGGCGGCACAACGTTCATATAATCTCGAATGATTCCTGAACTTCCACCATCATCGGCAACCGTTACAATCGCAGTTACATCCGCATCTCTCTTACGAAGGTTTCTCAAGAGAACAGGAAGTCCTGTTCCTCCACCAATAACGGTGATTTTAGGACCTTTCTTTCTCGGAGGATTTGGTGTTACCTCGAACATCATGATCGTCCATTCCCTTCTTTACGACGGTCTTTGTCACGATGAGAGATTTTCACGTTATAAGAGTCTGATAATAATTCGCGTCCGATACGTTCCGCAAAAGCTACAGAACGGTGTTGACCACCAGTACATCCGATGGCAATCGTCACGCTAGATTTTCCTTCTTTTTTGTAGCCTGGAATTGAGAAGTCGAGCAAGTCCATCAATTTGTGATAGAACGTCTTCGCTTCTGGTTGGCTCATGACATAATCATACACAGGTTCATCTAGCCCAGTTAGTGGACGTAACTCTGCAATATAGTGTGGATTTGGTAAGAAACGTACATCCATCACGACATCCGCATCGATTGGAAGTCCGTATTTAAATCCAAATGACATCACTTGGATTGTGAAAATTCCTTCGCTGCCTGTAGAGAAAGCTTGCATGATTTCTTCACGTAATTTACGAGGTGAAAGATTTGTTGTATCAATCACTTTTTGCGCACGTGTCTTGATGTCTTGCAATAAACGACGTTCCGCAATAATCCCATCATAAATACGACCATCACTTGCTAGAGGGTGCGTTCTTCTTGTTTCTTTGTAACGAGAAACAAGCGCATCATCGCTCGCTTCTAAGAATAAAATTTTTGTTGTAATAAATGATGTGTTATCAAGGCCTGCAATAGCGGACATGATTTCATCAAAAAATGCGCGTGAACGTAAGTCGATTACGAGCGCAATTTTTGTAATTTTTCCTGATTCTTTTACTAATTCCCAAAATTTTGGTAGAAGACTTGGTGGCATATTATCGACACAGAAATATCCCATGTCTTCGAAACTTTGCATTGCAACAGTTTTCCCTGCCCCACTCATACCTGTAATGACGACTAATTCTAATTGATCTACTGCCATTGTCATTCTCCTATCTCAAACGATATTGTTATCTTTACAATTATAACACATCCGGGCGTGTCATTGTTAACTTTTTAGCGAAAACACCCCCTTTTATCGCACAAAAAAAGCGAGGGTTGCCCCTCGCTTTCCATTAATCTTTCACTTGCATCACTTCAGACGGAATCTGAATACGAACCGTCGTCCCTTCTCCGATAGTTGAGTCTACACTAAGCGTAACGCCTAATCGTTTGGCAATCTCTGAAGATAAGTAGAGCCCTAGCCCTGTCGATTGATGGTTCACACGACCGTTATAGCCACTAAATCCACGTTCAAAAATTCGTTTAATGTCGTAAAGGAGCAATCCCGATTCCCGTATCTTCAATCGTTAACGTATCCCCATCAAAAAGAATACGAATTGTTCCCTCTTCAGGCGTATATTTCACCGCATTCGATAACACTTGCTCGACGATAACGCCTAACCACTTCGAATCCGTGACCACCTTTTTCTCAGTAGGAACATAGTCCAAATGCAATTTCTTCGAAATAAAGAACGTCGCATATTTCTTCAATAGTGGACGAATCACTTCATCGATAGAAATCGTTGAAATCGATAAGTCTTGATGGAAACTTTCCATTCGAACGTAATGCAGTGCTAGTTCTGTATAGGTCGTAATCCGAACGAGTTCTTGACTCAATAAGGATTTCTCAGACGTTTGAGGTAACTCACGAATCAGCAACTGACTCGCGGCGATACTCGTTTTAATTTGATGCGCCCATAACGTATAGTAGTCCACATCTTCCTTGCGAAGTTGCTTCATCTTCGTACTTAACCCTCGCATATCCGACTTTTCTTGTTGAATCGCTTCGTACAAGTGTGTAATCGCTGGTGAAAATCCATCCTCAAGCGTCGCCACTTCCTGCTGCAAACTTCGAACGACTTCTTTATACTTTCTCCAATCGTGCCACAAAAGTGCACCCGCGACTACCAAAAGGAAAAAGGCTAGTAAAAATAAATAATAGCCGACTTCTGAACTTAGCCAATTAAAGACGAAGAAGAACCCAATCGAAAACACTTCGATGAAGACCAGCGCTCCGAGTAAGAAGGCATGCGATTTGAACCAAGCAATACTAAATTCAACTTTTGTTTTCATTCAATCACTTCCGCCAATCCATACCCGACGCCTTTTTTCGTCGTGATTAATTTTTCTAATCCTATTTCTCCAAGGCGCTTCCGCAAACGAGCAACCGTCACGGACAAAGTATTATCATCGACAAACACATCGCTATTCCACAATGCATTCATTAAATCTTCTCTTGGCGCAATGTCCCCTTGTTTTTCAAACAATACGCGCAAAATAATAAATTCATTCTTCGACAATTCAATAACATTGCCCTCATACGAAACTTTTTCCACTTCCCAAGTTGCAAAGGCAATCCCCTTATATTCCAGCCAGTCTTTTTTTGCTGAACGAACTCATAACTACGACGCATCATCCCTTGGATTTTTTTGCGACCAATACACTCGGCTCAAACGGCTTTGTCATATAATCATCCGCGCCCATATTGATCGACATCACAATATCCATCGCTTGATCACGCGACGACAAGAACATAATCGGCACCTGAGACACCTTACGAATTTCTTGGCACCAATAATAGCCATTATAAAACGGCAATGTAATATCCAGAATGACCAACTGTGGATTAACTGCTAAAAATTGAGTGTACACTTGCGAAAAGTCTTCCACCGCAACGACTTCATAATTCCATTTTTCCAATTCTTGTACAATTGCATCACGAATGACTTTTTCATCTTCGACAATCATTATTGTTTGCATACACTCACCTCGCTTTCATTGTAACATCTTTCCAATTAACAGAAAACCATCTATTTCCTAATTTCTCGTATCATTTCCCATAAAGTCGTTATATTATCTTGCTGTGCTCCAATTTCATATACAAATCCTTTGGACTCATCGTGCCCAAAGATAGAGAAATTTATCGGTTGCGATTCATCAATCCCCAAAATTCGATTAACCACCGGAAGCTGAATACTATATTCTAGATAAAACGAGTTGTCTCCTGTAGGGCTTTCTTCTCTATTCGTATACTGTTTCGAATGCAATTTTGCCTTTCGTAACATCTCCTGATTCAATTGCAATTCTTGGAATAAGAACTTTCCTTGTGGCCAGAGTTTTTTCGCTTCTTCTTCATTTTCAAAAACAAACTTCCCATCCACATATTGAATCGTCTGACTTTTTTCCTCTTTCTTTGTTTTAGAATTGAGCTGCTTTATCGTTCCAACTATTGGCTTCCCTTTTTCCCTAGCCTCAAGATAAACAAATACATTCGAGTCACCGACTACTCGCATCTGACTTACGGTAAATCCATTCGGAAACTGCTCAAATAAATCTTCAATATTTTCAGTCGGATAAACCCTGCTCAATTCTTTCCCAGCCAACTCTTCAAGATACCCACGACTCGTGTGATCCACACACCCCACTAATAGCGTCACGCATAACATCAATAGCCCAATCCACGACCATTTCTTTAACTTCACACACAAAACCTCACTTGCAATTCAGTGCCTTCATCATACCATATCCCGCCTCCACCATAACATTCCCTAACAAAATCCTAAACTTTACAACAAAAAAAGAATTAAGCAAGTTGCTTAATTCCCTTCTTACTCTTCAATTCGTTCAGCAAATGTAAAATCGCTATTCACATCGAAACAACAAAAAGATTAACGAAAAAAATAGCGCAATATAAAACAGCTTCTTTCCTTTCATAAGCTAATCCTTTCTAACTGCTAAACATTCCCAAAGTTAAAATACTAACTGAAATTATCAATGTAAAATATTTTCTGAAAATATTTCATCACTACCTATCTCAACTGAAATCCAGTAGTAATTAAGTCTATTCACATTGTTAACGTGGAGTCCCAATGTGACTTGTTGCTGGTTATCCAATTTAAGAAATTGGTTTATTTGTTCATTTGTAACGATATATTCTAAGTCAAAACCACCACTATGACTGTCGTAGTCAGTATCCTTTATTTTAAATTCAGAAAGAATCTCTTTATTCAATTTCATTTCCTGGAATAAAAACTTTTCCTGCGGCCAAAGTCTTCTCGCCTCTTCTTCATTATCGTACGAAAACTTACCTTGAAAATACGTAAACGTGATTACCTTTTCCGCATCTAAGCTATCTTTATTAAAAACTTTTATCGCTCCTTCTAGAGGTTTCCCCTTCGCAACCCCATCTAACATTATTAAAATGGTCTTATCTCCTGACCGATAAAATTGATTAATCGTAAAGCCATACGGATACTGCTCAAATAAGTCTTCTATGTTTTTCGTTGGATAAACTTGACTGATTTTAGGCCCAATTCGTTTTTCCAAATATCCTCTACTACTTCTTGCTTCACAGCGAAACAACATAAAGAATAACGCAAAAAACAGTGCAATAAAAATTACATTTTTCTTTTTCATACTAGAAACCTCTCAACGTGTCCTTTTTTTAATCATATCATACTTTGAACAAGACTCAATACACTATTTACCACTCAAACTAAGAAACTCAAATCACTCTAAGCTCTTTCCCATTTCGAATGAAGGAATACTCGCACTAACATCATCGAAGCAACACAACAACGTTAAGAGGCAAATATAAAAGCTACGCGTTTTCGGATAACATAGTAGCCATTATAGCGATCAGTAATCGATGCGAATTACGGATGGTTGGAAATTCATTTCCTACCATCCGTTTGAGGCTCGATAGGATTGAGACCTTGGCTCAATCCGGTACAGCTATAGTGGCTACTATGTGTTTATCCGAAAATAAAGCGTAGCTTTTTATATATTCTTTATTTCACCACAGTCTTAAAGTTGTTGTTGACTGTTGCTTCGATGACTGGATGTTTGCGCAAGTATTCCGCAATGAGCTCCGTCATGTCAATCTGCACCTCACGCACAATCTTCTCCGGCTTAAACATACTATAGTTTCCGCCACCAACTGCACGATATTGGTTTGTCACTACTTCTAATTCATCCGTATCTTGAACAGGTTTGCCATGGTACTCTAAGCGAGTTACACGGTCCCCGAATGGTCTAGTGAAGTCTAATGTGTACTCGATTCCTTCATACATATCGTAGTTGTAGAATTGAGGTTTTGGTTCCACATATTTAGGATTGAAGACTGCTTGTCCGTTTTCGACGATGAAATAAGTCGCCACACGCTCAAGAGCCGCTTTCAAGTCCGCACCGCTCACTCTTAGAACGGCTAATGTATTTGGATAAATGTAGTTCGTAATCACGTCACGCATGCGGATTTCTGAGTTGAATCCACGTCCATCATTGTTGAATAACGCAGTTCCTGAGATATCCGCACCGCTGGCTTCCATTTGAACCTTATTGATAAATTCAATATATGGATGCTCGCTTAAACGCGCAGCATGTGGATCTTTAATAGTCATATCTCCAACGACTTTTCCAACTGGAGTATCTAACCAATCTTCCACTTCTGCTTGCAAGTCGCTAAACATTTCTAATACAGCTAGGTCAGCAGGAACGTCTTCTGTTGGGTGAAGTTTTGCTTCGCTTGAAACAACAGTATACTTACCGTCTACTTTTTCCACTTTTAAGCTGATTTCACCCACATACGCGCCGCGGTATCCTGGTTGAATCACTGGCACACCATTCACTTTTTGTGCAATCACACGGTGTTGGTGTCCTGTCACTAACGCATCGATGCCCTCTACTTGCGTCACAATCGCATACCCTTCGTTTTCTCCTGTTAAAAGTTCCGTTGGGTCCCCACATGAAAGATCGCACTCGAATCCTCCGTGGTAGGTTACAACGACAACATCCGCCACTTTATGCATTTCTGGAACGTATTTCTTCGCTGTTTCCAACGCGCTTACGAATACTAAATCTTTGACCGTTGCAGGTTGTTCCCAATTTGGAATATAAGGTGTTGTAATCCCTAAAACCGCAATTTTCACACCGTCTTTCTCGAACACTTTGTAAGGTTCGCCAAACGCTGGCTTGCCGTCTTTTGTTAAAATGTTTGAGCAAAGAATTGGGTGGTTATAAGACGCAATCGCTTCTCTTAAGTAGTCTAACCCATAGTTAAACTCGTGGTTTCCTAAAATTCCTAAGTCATAATTTAAGTAGTTCAATACTTTTGTTAAATCAGAGGCTACTTTTGAATCTTGTTTGCGAACATAGTAGCTTAATGGTGATCCTTGAATGAAGTCCCCGTTTTCGATTTGAATCACAGGACCATTCGCTTCTTCTTTTAAGCGACGAATCACCGTTGCAGCCTTCGCCGTACTGAATCCTAAGTCCATGTTTCTTTCTGTATAGTTTGTCGGTAACACGTACCCATGCATATCACTTGTTTCAATAATTTTAATTTCCATAATGCGCCTCACTTCCTACAAATTCACACACTATTGTACCATAAAAAAGCCCTATCACAAAGGCTTCTCTGTCTGCAGTATTTCTGCAATTTTGTCAAATGTCTTTCCATTTCGAATCGTAATCGTCTTATAAAATGGTTGCTTCAAAATCTTCTTGTGGTAAGTCGTTTTTTGAAACTCTGCCTCATCGATTTTCGCCCAGAAGACGGCACATTTCCCGATATAGACTCTCTCATTATAAAACTCTGACTCTTCTACAAATCGGATAACCTCACTCACATCTGTTCCCCGTGAGAAAAACAAAATATCTTTTCTAGCAAAGTCATCCTTCCACCATTCCGGAAGCCCCGCCATTTCTTCTAAGTATTCCTCTTTTGAAAGCAGCACAAACGGAATTGAAAACTCATAATTCTCTTCTAATACCTTTTCAACTTTCAAAACGATTTTTTCCACACTCTCATCGCTAGCAAAAAATAAGTTCCCACTATTAATGTACGAATCCACATCGCTGAACCCTTCACGCCCCAGCAATTCCTTCAATTCGCTCATCACAACTTTATTTTTGCCACCAACATTGATGCCTCTTAATAAAAGCACATACCGCATCCGACTCACCTCTCTTGTCGCCCCATTATAGCACACTCTCCATGAAACGCGTTCCCCCTATCCACGCACCGGTCTGTCGTGAATGAGGAACACAATCTCAAGTAAGCCTCCCAACTTTCCTCAGCTTTGTGTGTGGAATCCCTTCAGGAGGCTTTTAGGTGTACACCGAAAACGTTCATTGCGACGGAAACAGCGGTTTTGTTGAAAGATTAGTGAGAACATCCATTGAATGCGAATTAGAGACACTTACGAATCCATTCGTTAGTGTCTCTTTGAGGCTTCAAAGACGAGAGACCCTAGGCTCGAGTCGGTGGCTCACTAATATTCTTTCAACAATAAAAACCGCATGTTTCTAAAGCGATCCATCACCACACCCCATACACCTAAAAGCCTCCCCCGAAGGGGCCTCCCAGCACCAACCCACTTTACAGCACCTAAACACATTCCAACACCGAAACACATCTTCCGCATCCCACACAAAAAGCCTGAGGAAAATTCCCCAGGCTTTCGTTGTGATTGTGTTGTGAATGAACTTATATGTGATTATTGATTCCACGCTGCATCAAATTGTGCTTTAGAATCTGTAACTAATTGATCTACATTTCCATTTTCAGTCTTGAAGATTTTTTCTAAAATCGTACGAACTTCTGAGTATGCAGGATCAGAGTTTTCAACTACAGGAATTGAGAATAAATTCTTAGTAGCATCTGCTAAGATTTTTAGGAACTTTAGATCCTGAATTCTTGTATGCATCTTGTTCTAACACTGAAGCAATTGTTGGCATGTAACCAGTTTGTTGTGCCCAGTATAATTGAGATTCAGCTGAAGATAAGAATTTCAAGTATAAGAATGCTGCTGTACGTTGTTCTTCAGTTGTAGAACCTTCGAACATGTAAATATCAGTACCTTGTTGTAGGTCGTATTTTTCAGGACGAACAGCTACTCCGTATTCGAAACCAGCTTCTTTAGCACCTTTAGCTACGAATGATTCACCAGCTGTTGAACCAACATACATAGCTACTTTTTTGTTTTGGAATGGTGCTGATAAGTATTTATCTGAACCAGCAGTACGGAAGTATCCATCACGGATTCCGTCTGCATAGTATTTAACAACTTCTTTTGAAGCGTCACTTGCGAAGTCTAATTCTTTAGTGAAGTCAATGCCTTTGTTCTTCATACCAATTGCATAGTAGTTGTTTAATGAGTCGAAACCAGCACCAACAACTTCGTGGTTAGATTTTTTTCGTAAATTGTTTTTAGCTGCTTCTTTTTAATTCATCTAAAGTAGTTGGAACTTTAACACCGTATTGTTTCAATAAATCTGCATTGTAGAATAATACTTCTGTAGATTTGTTGAATGGAATACCGTATTGTACTCCTTTGATTTTTAGCACCTTCCATTAATTCTGGACGGATTTCTTCACCTTTCTTGAATCCGATTGTTTCGTTTTCAATATATGGTTTGAAGTCTACCAATGCATCTTGCTCAGCAGCATTGTATAACCAGTTTGGATATGCTTGAGTGATTGTTGGTAAGTCTTTTGGTGAAGTTAAAGTTGCGTTAATTTTTTGCTTGTAAATCTTTGTATTGAGATTGGTTTTTGTAACTCTACTTTGATATTTGGGTTAGCTTTCATGAAGTCTTCTGTTAATTTTTTTGAAGAGCTTTTTTTCCTGCTGACCGTTCATAGCATGCCAGAAAGTGATTGTAGTTTCTGATTTAACCTCTGTTACGATGTCTTTTTTTAGTTTCAGCTTGTTGTGAAGAGCCGTTGTTTGATGAGTTAGCTCCACACGCTGTTAACGCCACAACTGATGCTGTTGCTAGTGTCGCTTTTTACTAAAGATTTGAATTTCATTTTTTTCTTCTCCTTTTGTTATATAGTTTTTTTACAACACAATTTTTTTCGCCGCGGTACGGCAATATTCTGTCACCATACGGATTCACCAGAAGTTCTGGTTTTAACGTATGAATTGGAACCAAACATTTAGGCTCAATCATCGCAATAATGCGGTCTAAGTCGTCCGGTTTTGCGTGACCTGAGCAAGATAGGCGTACAAACTCAATGTGTTTTTCCGCCAATAAATCTAGAAACGGTTGATAGTTCGGATCAAAGTCCCCCAAAGGCTGCGCATCGCTGTGGATGTATAAGCTTCTCTCTTGCAAACGTTCGAAATGGTCGACTGCTTGCCATAGGTACTTCGAAGTATCCTCTAACAACGTTTGATATGAAATTTCTAAAGTAGGATCAAGTTCGTCGAGTTTTGGAGCCCCGTCTCTATAGTAGTAATGAGCATCCTTTTGGAATACTTCTTTAAGAAGTGCGGCCATCGTTGCTTCAAGAACAACGGTACGGCTTGTTCCTTCGACGATTTTTTCAAAACGACGCACATTCGCTGGATAGCCATTAAATGTGATTTGTCGATTTGGATTTTCTTGTTCGAGGCGAGCGATATGACGAATCACATCTTCCTCGTTTTTCAGGTTTAATTTCGTCTTCAACCTCTTTACGGTCCCCGAAGCTAATCGATACACCTTCCATCATTAAGATGTCCGTATGTTTTTGCCTTCTTACAAAAACTCAATTGTATCTTCAGCGTTATGCCCGTGAAGTCGTAAGTCCCCTGTATACGTAATATGATGTCCAGGTGTTTTTAATGATTAAAGCAGCAGCCCCATACGCATCATGGTCGACACGCACGATTTCTACTTCGATTTCTCCAACTTTAATCACATCGCCTGCATCTAACCCAATCATCTCTCTTGTAAATGTATCGTCTTCAAACGGCGATGGTAGTAAGAATACACCATTGCGGTTGAGCGAATTTACAATCATTTTTGTTTCCTTCAATGTATATAAAGGAATACTTGGGTCTAAATAATTCAACATTCTTGTATGATCCAAATGCGCATGTGAGATAAAGACCGCCGTATTGGCATAGTCTTTATCTTCATCCCCTTCGTATTTGTAAGGGATACGTGCATCGTACATATTTTTTAAATGTGGAATCACTTTATGATCTGTGAGTGTTTGCACCGATTCATCGGGCAATTCTAATTCTGGTAAAAACTCAGTCCCGAAGTCGAAAAAGATATGACTATCTTTATAGGCTACTTCGATGACCGTTCCACCAATCGTTAAAATACCGCTATGAAAGGTAATCGATGTTTTATCCTTTGATACCATTCTTCGCAACCCCTCTAATAATTTCTTTTCTGAATACAAAGTAAATTAACAGAATTGGGATAACCGTTAGAGTTGCTGCGGCCATTTGTAAGTGAACATCACTTCCGGATTCTGTCGTGAAGGCAGAAAGTCCGTTGTTTAATAGACGGAATTCTTTCGTGTTTGTAACCAATAATGGCCATAGGAATGAATTCCAGCTTTGGATGAATGTTAAAATCCCTACTGTTACCAATGCTGGTTTACACATTGGCACTAAAATACGGCGGATGTATTCTAAATCACTCGCACCATCAATTTTAGCGGCTTTGTAGAATGTACTTGGGATTCCTTTTAAGTATCCGTTCAAGTAGTAAATATAGAAGATACTTGTTAAGAACGGAATGATTAACGCTAGATAAGTGTTTAATAACCCTAATTGAGCGATTGTTTGGTAGTTTGTAAAGATGATTGATTCGTAAGGAACCATTAATAGAGAAACTAAAATCATCATTACGATGTTTTTTTCCCTTTGAACTGTAAGCTTTGTTACGGCAAAGGCTGCTAGTAATGAAGTAATTACTGTTGCCACTGTTGTAAATAGAGACACGAATAATGTGTTTCCGAAGTAACGTAGGAATGGCGCACGGCTAAATACTTCTAAGTAGTTACTAAATTTGAATTCGCTTGGGATGAATGACGGTGGAATACTTGTCGCTTCTGCGTATGTCATTAACCCGGTCAACACCATGTAAATGAATGGGAATACTGTAATCAACGCTAAGAAAATTAAAAAGCGTGATTGAAAAATACGTTAAAAACTTTTTTTCATCTTCTTATCCCTCCGCCTTTCTCAAGAATTTGTTTTTGGAGGAATGTTGCAAAAAGAATGATTGCAAAACAAGATTACAGTTGCTGCCATGGCAACCCCTGGTCTTCCTGCCACATGGAACTTGTCGTAAATATAGTACACAGCTGTTGTTGCTGAGTTTGCTGGACCAGCAGTTCCGCCAAATAATGCATACACTTGTGTATACACTTTGAATGCCCCGATTAAGTTAACCGTTGAAAGGAAGGCAATTGTTGGAACTAATTGCGGGAATGTAATACGCCAGAAGATTTCTCGGTCTGTCGCACCAAACATTTTCGCAATTTTGAAATGCTCAGGATCAATATTACGTAATCCTGCTAAGAGGATGATGATATTGAACGCTAAACTTGTCCAAACCCCGAAGATAATCAGTGTTGGCATACTCATGTTTACGTTATCCAACCAGTTCACGGCTGGAATCCCAATCAAGCCAAGGAAGAAGTTGATAATTCCGTAGTCCCCATTGAAGAAGTAACGGAACACAATCCCGATAGCGATTGTACTTGTAACGTAAGGCATGAAGAAGATTGTTTCGAAGAAGCTTTTACGTTTAATCTTCTCGAAAATAATCCATGCAATGATGACTGAGATTAATAACGCTACTGGCACTACTGCGAATGCATACAGTGCTGTGTTGAGTAACGCTTTATGGAATACAGGGTCCGCAATTACTTTTTGGTAGTTGTCTAAACCAGTGTATTGTAATTTTAATAGTGACCCTTTTTGGAAACTCATCCAGAACGAACGAAGTAATGGATAAATGTTAAAGAGAAGAATCACTCCTAAAGATGGGAGAAGGAATAACCAAGCTTTAGGTTGGTTCTCTGGATTATATTTTCTCATTAGTAAACACGCGCTCCATCTTTATCGAATAAGAAGATTTTGTGTTTAAGTAATGTGAATGAAAGTGTGTCTCCTTCTTCAATCTTATGTTCCACACTTACAATTGATTTCAAGAATTGTTCGCCTAATGGGAAGTGAAGAATACGTTCACGTCCGATTAGCTCTACGCCGCTAATAGTTGTAGAGAAGTGCCCTTGTTCACCTTCAGAAGAAGGAACTACGTCTTCAGGACGCATTCCTAAGTAATAGTGACCATCTGCTAATTCTTGGCGTTTGCGGTCTTGTGATAATTCAGAAGTTGGAATGTTAAATGAAGGGTGAGTAATCACGCCGTCTTTAATTTCTACTTCTGTAATGTTGATAATTGGGTTACCGATGAATTTCGCAACGAATAAGTTACTTGGTTCTAGGTATAAGTTTTGTGGGTCATCATGTTGTTGAATGTACCCTTCGTTTAAAAGAATGATTTTATCTGAGATAGATAAAGCTTCTTCTTGGTCGTGCGTTACGAAGATTGTTGTGATTCCTACCTCTTTTACAAGACGACGGATTTCTTCACGGATTTTCAAACGTAAACGAGCATCCAAGTTACTTAATGGCTCATCTAGTAAGAGCACTTCAGGTTTTTGAACAAGCGCACGAGTGATAGCCACACGTTGTTGTTGCCCCCCTGATAAAGTACCAGGTTTTTTACCTGCTAACTCTTCAATATTTGTTAATTGCATATATTCTTCTGCAATTTTTTGAGCTTCTTCTTTAGAAATTTTGTTTTTACCAACTGTTAGTGGGAACATGATGTTCTCTAACACTGTCATATGTGGATATAACGCATAGTTTTGGAATACGAATCCGATATTACGGTCTTTAGGTTCAGTTGTAACAACTGATGATCCTTTAAATTGGATGTCTCCTCCTGTTGGTGTTAATAATCCTGCGATTAAGTTTAAAATTGTTGATTTCCCGCAACCACTAGGTCCTAGTAAACATACTAAGTCTCCTTGTTCAATTGAGAAATTTACTGACTTTAATGCTTCAAAGCCGTTATCGAATACTTTGTTTAAGTCAATAACATCGATCATGACGAATCCTCCAGTTTTTCTTTTACTTCAATACATTCTATTCTACCATGTTTTTTAGAAACTGAAAACTGAAAAAGTAAAATTTATGAAAGCTTTTTATTGTGGACAGTTATCCCGTTTTTGAGCACAAAAAAAGGACGAGAAAACCTCGCCCTTTTTACGAATTTTCGAACTTATACAAACCTTTTTAAAGTAGGGTTTCCTACTAAAACCCTTCATGGTTTGTGAACAAAATCTATTAACGTTTAATAATTTTATAGTAGCTACGTGAAGTGATTTGATACACGATGAGATAGACCACAACGAAGATGGCACCAATCACAATTGTCGCGTTTAGTGTTACATTACCGTCGACCCCAAAGAGCTGAATGATCTTACGATACATCTTGAAGGCAAATGCGGTATGGATAAACGCTGTGACAAGCGGTAAGAAGAAGACAATTAGCACTTGACGGTTGATGGATTTCTTGATGGTCTTTTGATCGATACCAAGTTTTTGTAGGATTACGAAACGGTCACGGTCTTCGTACCCTTCAGAAATTTGTTTGTAGTAAATGACAAGTACTGCGCCGATGAAGAACGCAACGGAAAGAAGTGCCCCTACAAAGAGTAAACTTCCCATAAATCCGTAGATGTCTTTGGCCGCATCCTCTCTACTTCCAACCGTGATGGAATCGTCATTGCTTGCTTCAATCACGTTGGCGTAGGCCCTCAAACTCTTCTGTTTTTGGCCGATGTATCTGTCGATGTATTCCACAATGCGTAATAGAATCCACGGCCAAGTTTACCGTCAATCATCTTTGTTGGATCCTTTACAACGGCTACATAAACGTTATCTGCAACATATGGCAATTGTGGCAATTTTTCTTTAAAGTCGCCAGTCTCCATCATCTCTTTGACTTGAAGCGTTAATTGCCCATTCACACGGATTGCCGAAACATTTTTATCGTCTCCTTTGACCAGACCAAGAACGGCTTCATTGTCACTTGGGTGATAATTCGTCCCAAAAATACGATTGTAATCATCCGCAGAAAGGAAAGTAATGAACGCAGCTGGGCTATTCCCTGGATATACCCCCTCGATGTCCACACCGCCCTCCATACTCTTTGCAGCACGAAGCACGCTAAGGTAATTCATTTCATTGGTAACGGTACCTTTCGATTGCGCCTTCATCTTGCTGATTTGTTCTGAAAGTTGGCGAATCGTAGAAGTATCTTCGACGAATGCCGTTGCCGAATAATCTGTTGGATAACTTTTCTTTAATAAATCGGCTGTCCCAGTTTGTAAAGCTACCGTCGTAGCTAATGTGACAAGTACCATTGTTGATAAAATACAAATACTTGCAAGCCCCGCCGCATTTTTACGCATACGGAATTTTAAATTAGAAATCGAAATAAAATTCGTTGGTTGGTAAAAGAGTTTTTTGTTCTTTTGCAAAAGCGAAAGAAGCGCAATCGAACCTGCGTCAAATAAAATATACGTTGCCAAAACAACTAATAGGACCGCTACGAAGAAGGAATATAGCGCTGCAACAGGTGCTTCAATCGTTTGCGACATATAATACGCGCCCCCAAGAAGCCCTGCACCAATGAGTGCGCGAAGAAGGATAAAACGTCCCTTCGTTTCTCCTTTTTTCTTCTCAGAAAGCATTTCTAACGGACGGCTCATGTACATCTTTGTGGCATTCAAGAAGAAGACTACTCCGAAAATAAACGCCATCGAAATCAGTACAAAACCGACGCTACCAAGTTGCATTGAATACTCGATGCCGATTGGAATTCGAATGAGCTTCAATAAAACGGCAAACGAGAAGCGATGGAACACGATTCCAAGCACAACCCCTAGCCCCACGCTGACCACTGAGAATAGAAGCAATTCAATGAAACTTAACAATTGAATGTTTTTTCGGTCGAGTCCAAGGATGCTATATAGACCGTATTCTTTTAATCGATTTTTCGTCACGAAGGCATTCGCGTAAAGAATCGTTAAGAGTGCTACGAGCTGAACCACGATAACCCCAAAGCCCAAAGTTTGCGCAATGGCTCCCCCTCCGCGAAGAGTGGAAAGCTCTGGCATCGCAGATAAGGCGTGTGTGATATAGAGAATCATCGTCACCATAATGGTCGTCAGTGCATACGGCAAATATAATGAATGATTCTTTTTTAGATTCGATGTTGCCATCGAAAAAATGAGTTTAAACATGAATTTCACCTCTATTTGCCATCGCAGTTAATGTTTCTGAGATCAACTCAAACATTTGTTGATCACTTCTTCCTTCACGGTACAATTGATTATAAATCAAGCCGTCTTTAATGAAAAGAACTCGTTTGGCACGACTTGCAGCAACCGTACTATGCGTTACCATCAAAATCGTTTGTCCGTTTTCATTGATTTTGTCGAATAAATCTAATGTATTGCTTGCCGATTTTGAGTCCAACGCCCCTGTTGGTTCGTCGGCTAAGAGTAAGCTTGGGTCTGTAATCATCGCACGGCCAATCGCCACACGTTGTTGTTGACCACCTGATAATTCATATGGATATTTCTTCAGTAAGTCTTTAATTCCCTAGCATTTGCGCAATCGGTTCGACCTTTTGCTTCATTTCTGAAATCGGACGACGAGCGAGTACGAGAGGCAACACCATATTATCATAGACCGATAGTGTTTCTAATAAGTTGAAGTCTTGGAAGACGAACCCTAAATGGTCGCGGCGGAATTCTGTCAGAACTTTAGCGGAGATATTTTGAATATTTTCTCCGTTTAAAAAGACAGAGCCGGCAGTTGGACGGTCGAGAGTCGCTAAGATATTTAGAAGCGTTGTTTTCCCTGAACCCGATTCCCCCATCACGGCTACGTATTCGCCTTCTTCAACCGAGAAGCTGATGTCTTTAAGAGCCGTTACTTCCGCAGCCCCAAAGCGCGTTTGATATTTCTTTTGTAAATGTTGTACATCTAATAATGTCATTGTTTTCACCCTTTACTTTCATTTGTTGACCTTAGTATAGTCCACTCGTAAAGGGAAATCATGACACTATCCTATCATTTTATCCCCGTTTCTTACATTTTTGTCACTTTGAAAAAAGCACGAAAAAAGAGGCTTCGCAAGGAAACCTCTTTTGGAGTTGGAATTGATTAACGTTTAATAATTCTGTAGTAACTACGTGAAGTGATTTGGTACACGATGAGATATACGACTACGAAAATCGCACCAATCACAATTGTTGCGTTTAATGTGACGCTGCCGTCAACCCCGAAGAGTTCGATAATCTTACGATACATCTTGAAGGCAAACGCTGTATGGATAAACGCTGTGACAAGCGGTAAGAAGAATACAATCAACACTTGACGGTTGATAGATTTCTTGATGGTCTTTTTGATCGATACCGAGTTTTTTTGTAAAATAACGAAACGATCACGGTCTTCGTATCCTTCAGAAATTTGTTTATAGTAAATGACAAGAACTGCACCAATGAAGAATGCGATTGAAAGAAGTGCCCCTACTAAGAGCAAGCTTCCCATGAAGGCATATAGCGTTTTAGCCTCTTCGTTCTTACTGCTTAACGCCATGGCATCTGCCTTGTATTGACTCTTCACGTTCTTATACGCAGCCCATTCAGCGTCACGTAACTCAAATGGTGTATTGGTATTCCAAGTAAAGTAATACATCGCTTGACCAGCCACTGGGTTTAAGTATTGCATTGGATCTTTTACAATCCCCTACATACTGATTATCTGCCACATAAGGTAATTGCGGCATCACTTTTCGCGTATGGAGTCCCATCAATCATCTCTTTAACGGTAATCGTCGCGTTATACACAACCGAATACGTCTTTACTTCTGAAATTTGTTTAACGTCCCCTTTAATGTGGCCGACAATCATTTCCTTATCGCCAACCGTGTAGTTCGTCCCAAACATCTTATTATATTGATCCACAGAGACAAGGGTGAACATCGCTGCAGGACTATCTCCTGAGTTCACATTCGCAAAGTCGAATCCATTCTCCGTACGTTGCCCGAAACGAAGCACGTTTAAAAAAATGTCTTCTCGTCTTTCAATTGACCTTTCGTTTGTTCCTTAATCTTTTTGAACGATTGGAGGATATTGATCCATATCCTTTTCTAGAACAAAGTAAGCAACTGCAGAGTAATCTGTTGGATAGTTGCTATCGAGTCTGGCTGTTGTACCACGTTGAAGCGCTACGGTTGTCGCCATTGTAACAAGTACCATTGTTGAAAGGATACACACGCTGGCAAGTCCGGCAGCATTTTTACGCATACGGAATTGCAAGTTTGAAATCGAAATAAAGTTCGTTGGTTGATAGAACAACTTCTTATTCTTTTGCAAGATGGATAGAAGCGCAATCGAACCAGCGTCGAATAAAATGTAAGTCGCAATGACTACTAATAATACGGCTAAGAAGAAGTATAAGAGAGCTTTAACCGGAGACTCGATGGATTGAGACATATAGTATGCATACCCTAGAAGTCCTAGACCGATAATGGCACGAACCGTAACGGCGCGACCTTTCTTCTCCCCTTTTTTCTTCTCTTTTAATAACTCAAGCGGACGGCTCATGTAAATCTTCGCTGCATTTAAAAAGAACACAAGAACGAAGATGGCCACCATCGTTAACAGAACAGCAATAATACTTCCGAATTGGAAGGAATATTTAATACCGATATCGTATTGAATGAGTTTCAATAGAATCGCAAATGATGCCGCATGGAAAATCACACCAAGGATTAACCCTAGACCAATGCTTAAAGCGGCAAAGACAACTAACTCAATCAAGCTGAGCAATTGAATGTTCTTACGGTCAAGACCGAGAATCCCGTATAAACCGAATTCTTTGGCACGGTTTTTCATTACGAAGGCATTCGCATACAAAATAACGACAAGCGATACGATTTGAACGATGACGAAACCAAAGCCAAGAGTCTTGGCCATTGCTGACCCACCTTCTAAGTGAGCAAACTCCGGTGTTGCAGCCAGTGCGTTCGTTACATATAGAACTACTGTCACCATCACCGTTGCAAGTGCAAATGGTACATAGAGAGCACGGTTCTTACGTAAGTTCGTAATCGCCATGGAACGCAGTAGATTAAACATGTTCCTCACCTCTGTTTGCCATCGCAGTTAATGTTTCTGAGATTAATTCAAACATTTGTTGGTCCGTTCTTCCTTCACGGTACAATTGGTTGTAAATTAAACCGTCTTTAATGAAAAGAACGCGTTTGGCACGACTTGCGGCAACCGTACTGTGCGTTACCATTAAAATCGTTTGTCCATTTTGATTGATTTTATCGAATAAATCTAATGTATTGCTTGCTGATTTTTGAGTCCAACGCCCCTGTTGGTTCATCGGCTAACAGTAAGCTTTGGGTCTGTAATCATCGCACGGCCGATTGCCACACGTTGTTGTTGACCTCCAGATAATTCATATGGATATTTCTTCAACAAGTCCTCAATGCCCTAACATTTCAGCGATTGGTTGAACTTTCTTTTCCATTTCGTCGATTGGACGACGTGCTAACACAAGTGGCAATACCATATTGTCATACACGGATAATGTTTCTAATAAGTTGAAGTCTTGGAATACGAACCCTAAGTGGTCACGACGGAATTCCGTTAATACTTTATCAGAAATCTTTTGAATGTCTTCCCCGTTTAGAAGCACCGTTCCATCAGTTGGACGGTCTAGTGTCGCTAAAATATTTAATAGCGTTGTTTTACCAGAACCAGATTCCCCCATGACTGCTACATATTCGCCTTCTTCTACTGAGAAGTTAATATCTTTTAACGCAGTCACTTCAGCGGCTCCAAAACGTGTTTGATAAACTTTTTGTACGTGTTGTACATCTAATAATGTCATTGTTGTCACCCTTCATTGTTTAATAGATAGTTCTATTATACTGTATAGCGTGAAACTTTTCACTCTATTCTATAATCTTTCCAATCTAGAGAGCTTGTTTGCGTAGAAAACAATCCGAACGGCTAATTCAGATGTTGGTTTAAGCAAAATCCGAACGATGTGTGATTTTTAAATCTGTTTTTAAGTTATAAAAATTCATGAATAACGAACTATAAATAAAAAAATATAACCAAAAGTCTGTTTTTAAGATTGACTTTTCACAAACTGTCTAGTATCCTATCTATATAACATATTGAAACGCAATGAAAAGAAGAGTAAAAAATAAAACTTCATAGAGAGCTTACGGTTGGTGCGAGTAAGCAAGTCGTTATTTTTTTGAACATGATCTTTGAGCAGATTGTCCGAAACCTTAAGACAATCCGGGTACTCCCTGTTATCAATCATCCGTCTAGACGGAAAAGGTCTTCTCCCCCGAAGACAAACAAAGGTGGTACCACGACTGCAACTCGTCCTTTTAGCAAGCGCTAGAAGTGCGGGCTTTTTTATTTTCGTTTCATCAAAACAACTTAGGAGGAAATCAACATGGCTGAAGTAGAAAGCTTTTACACTAGACCATAACAAGGTGATTGCACCTTACGTTCGCTTAATCGCTAACGAACATGGTAAGAAAGGAGACGTCATTTCAAACTTTGACATCCGCTTCTTACAACCAAACAAACAAGAAATGCCAACAGGTGTCGTTCATACATTCGAGCACTTATTAGCAGACCTATTACGTGACCGCTTGGAAGGAATCATCGACATCTCTCCATTTGGATGCCGTACTGGTTTCCACTTAATCCTTTGGGAAGAACGTTCTCCTGAAGATATCGCACACGCATTGAAATCAACACTAGAAGAAATCGTCGAAAAAATTCAATTCGAAGATATTCAAGGCGTCTCTGCCGTACAATGCGGAAACTACCGCGACCATTCATTATTCGGTGCGAAAGAATATGCTAAACAAGTTTTAGAACAAGGCATCAGCATCGATCCATTCGTTCGCAAAGTTATTTAATCAATTGTCATTCAGTAAGAAACAGTAGACACCTAGACTGGAGGAACCCCCTATATGAAATTAAAAACTATCGCTAAATCTCTTATCGCCCTATCTGCTGCATTCGTCTTAGGTGCTTGCGGCAACAATGCTTCAAGTTCTGCTAGCTCATCAAACGCTCAATCTTCAGGTTCAGAACTGAAAACAGTCAAAATCGCTTCTGTCGGCTCTGATGCAGACATCTGGAGATACATCGCTGAGTCTGAACAAGCGAAAAAAGCAGGCCTAAAAATCGAAGTCCAAGAAATTAACGGCGGCGTGCCATTGAACGAAAGCGTGGCAGACGGAACAGTCGATGCCAACGCCTTCCAATCAATCGGATACTTACAAGGATTTAACGAAGCCAACTCAAACAAACTCGTTCCAGTTGGCACTACGTATATTGAACCAATGGGGCTTTACTCTAAAAAGGTAAAATCACTAAACGACCTACCAAACGGTGCAAAAGTCGCTTTACCTGATAACCCATATAACACTACTCGTGCCCTTCGCTTATTAGAAAGCGCTGGTTTAATTAAATTATCAAGCGACTTCAAAGATGGCACTGGCACTCCTAGCGACATCGTAGAAAACAAGAAAAATCTTGAATTTTTACTGATCGATGACACTACAAGCGTACGTGTATTAGACGACACTGATTTAATCGCAATCGGAAACACAATCGCCCTTGAAGGTGGTTTAAACGTATTGAAAGACTCACTCTTCTATGAAAAAGCAGACGCTTCTACAATCACAAGCATCAACGTGATTGCCGTGAAAGCAGAAAATGCCGATAAAGAAGAATACAAAAAATTAGTGGACCTCTACCACGACCCAGAAATCCAAAAATACATTTCTGAACAATTCGCAGGAACAAAAGTGGAAGTGAAGAAACCTGTTTCTGAAGTGTGGGGTAAATAATCCATGAAAATTGCAATTGTTGCAGCGATGAAAGAAGAGCTGCATCCATTCGAGGCCCATTTCGCACCAGGAAAAAGTGGTCTTTGCAAAAAGGTCCAATCCGACTTCTAGAAGTTCACGAGAACTTGTATCTCGTACAATCAGGAATCGGTAAAGCTAACGCTGCGGCATGTGCGGCTTTGGTTATGCGAAAAGATCCAACCCGACCTCATCATCAATACGGGGACAACGGGAAGCTTTAATCCAACGTTCGACTTGGCCGATGTCATCGTTTCTACGAAATTCGCCTATAGCGACGTGGATGCGACTGGATTCGACTACGCCTGGGGGCAAGTACCTCAGATGCCAGCCGACTACCAAGTCGATAAAGACTTACATGAAAAAGTGGTCGGACTGTTGCGCGAAAAGGTGAGCGGATTTAACATCCAAAGCGGCTTTATCGCAACAAGCGACTCATTTATGAGTTCTGTCGATGCCGTTAGTACGATTCGCGAAAAATTACCAGACATCGTCGCAAGCGACATGGAAGCAGCGCCCATTGCACAAGTGGCCAGCTTCTATGACATCCCCGTACTAAACGTACGTGGCGTGAGCGACCATGTGGGTGGAGATGCCCCTGATACTTTCGAGGAAACACTCGAAAAAGCATCTCAAAATGCATTCGAAGCAGTGCGTATTATCGTTGAAACTTTCCTATAAATCTCCCTAGATTTACCGCAAACGCTAAACGTAAAGGAGCGCAGGCATACTCGCCTCGCTCCTTTTTGTGTGTTGTCGCAGTATTAAAGTTTTCTTACTGTTAGTTGATACAAAAAAAGAACCAGTCGATTGAAAGAATGGTGAGGCTCTCGCCGCTGCCCCACTATGACTCTTTCAATAATAAACTGATTCTTAGAGTTGTTCTTTTATATCGCTATACTATTTAACTTTCAAAATATCTTCTTTTGCGTGGATAAGCTCTGTAATCAATTGACAGTAAGGTGTTGGAATACCATATTCCTTCCCTTTTCTAGCCACAAAGCCGTTCAAGAAGTCCACTTCAGTAAAGCGGTGGTTTTGAATTAAATCTTGGTGCATTGAAGGATAGTGTCCGCGAACTTTATTAGAAGCTGTATACACATAATCTTTCATTGCAGCTGGATCCAAATGCACGCCTTCTTTTTCCGCAACGGCAACGAATTCACTGATGATTTGCGTTACGATAGCTTCGGCCGTTGAAGTATCGAACACTTCGCCGATGTTTGCATCTAAGATGGCACATGTTGCGTTCATCGTACCGTTTACGCACGCCTTACGCCATGTTGAGAAATGAACGTCTTCGCTGTAGCTTGCGTTCAAGCCCGCTTTGTCCATCACTTCTACTAATTCTTTAGCAATCGCTACACCACTTGGGTCCGCCGCTTGCATTTCCACAGTACCAGTTCCGCCTAGACGCGCTACCCCTGGTTCGATTAGACCTGCAGTCCAAATCGTTACCCCCATAATAATATTTTTACGAGGTACGTATTTCGCCATTGTGTCTTCGTGTCCTAGACCATTTAAAAGACAAAGCACTTTTGTATCTTCGTGGATAATCGCTTTAATCTTTTCAAGCATTTCGCCTAGTTTCATTGATTTTGTAAATGCGATGACCACATCTACTTCTTCTGTTGCTTCTTCCGGACGAATAATTTTGATATCAATCGTATCTGTGTTTTCTCCATCAACGACTTTCAATCCATTCTTTTGGATGGTTTCGATATGCGCTGGCCATTCGTCGATCAACGTCACCTCTTGCCCTGTTTTTGTTAACATGTATCCGAAACGGCACCCCATTGCTCCTGCACCCGCAATTGCGATTTTCATTTTAACTCCCCTTTTCTATTAAACGGTTAATTTGTAATCTTCTGGTTGAATCCATTTTAACACTTTTTCGAATAAATGAACGAATACGATGTTTAACGCGATTGGCGCAACGACGAAAATAAGCGTCACAATAACGATATTCATCACACTCCATCCGCCCTCTGCTAAGTTCAACGCATTGATTGGTCCTACTAATCCGCTGAAACCGAACCCTGCACTTTGAGGTGTTCCTTGAATGTTCAATAAAGCTGCTAACACACCAAGTACGGCAGATGTACACATCATTGGTAATAAGATTTTTGGTTTTGCCAACACATTCGCCATTGACATTTTTGGTGAACCGATGAAATGCGCAATTGCAGTTCCTTTTGGATTCACTTTCCATCCCGCAATCGCAAGACCGAAACCAGCCGCACAGATACCAAGGTTTGCTGCCCCTGAACCTACACCGCTAAGACTAATCGCCACGGCAATCCCTACTGTTGTAAATGGAGAAACTATTAACATACAGAAAATAACGGCTAATAATAAACACATGATAACTGGTTGTAATGATAATAGCGTTCCGATTCCTTGTCCTAATAACGTTGTTAAAGTTTTGATATACGGTAACGCAAGATGTCCCGCCCCACCAACAACGACTAATAACACCGTTGGAATCACGATAATAGAATATGCTTTTGCTTTATTCCCAATCCATAAAATAACAGCTGCGCCTAATGCGGCAGTAAGTCCCATCGTAATGATGTCCCCTGTACCGCTAAAGATGATTCCTTTCACGTCAGGATTGAAAGTAGCTACTCCGCCAGCAAATAAAACTGCTAGTGCAAGTGCTCCTGTTTGAATTGGAGTAAATTTGAAGAATTGACCGACCATCAATCCGATAATTGCCCCCATTAATGTGTTGGCCACTTGTGTTGCTTGGATGATCAATTGGCCTTGTGGGAATACTGGTAATAATGCCTTCACTAATTCACCAAGTAATGCTCCTGGGATAAGTGTAACGACAACGCCTAGTGCAAGTGCGTTAAGGACGTTCATCGTGAACTCTTTCCCGCTGTATCTTTTTTGTTCCATAAAACTTCCACCTTTCATAAGATTGGCTTTATTATAGCATACCCATCAGCTACTATTGTGATATTTTTGGTAAAAATGCAGATATAATAAAAAGCCTTCGGCTGATTGGAGTTCTTCATAATGGCTGTAATAGCTGTACCGGCATGAGCCAGAGTCTCATTGCCTATTAAGTTTCAAACTGACTCTACAAAATAAATTTTTAGAGTCAGTAATTCACATTAATTACACTCGCTATTACTGCCATTATAGACTCCAATCTCCTCCGGCTTTTCATCTGTCAATTTACTTAAAAATAGAACGGGGCTGCGAAGGATGTTAAAGCCAATCTTATAAAAGCTTCGTTATGATGGAAAGAATTCCAAGAGAAAGAGTGCTTTCTAACGCTATTGATTAGGCGGTGTACACTTCGGAACATTACGTGGGCGCAATTATCATATATGGTATTTGAGTGCACCCCAAAAAGTTAGACAGAAAATCTAACTTTTGGGGGTGCTTTTTTTATGAAATTAACTTATGAGGATAAAGTTCAAATTTATGAACTCAGAAAACAAGGAGTTAGCTACGCACGACTTGCAGATACGTTCGGTATAAATGCGAGAAATCTTGTCTATATGATTAAATTGATTGATCGTTATGGTTTAGAAATAGTAAAAAGAGGGAAGAAAATTTATTATCCTCCAGAAATAAAACAAGAAATGATTGATAAAGTCTTACATGAAGGTTTGAGTATAGAAAAAGTTTCTCTTGAATACGGTCTTCCAGGTCCTGCGATGCTTTATAACTGGCTCGCACAATACAAGAAAAATAAGTATACTATTGTTGAGAAAACAAGAGGGAGACTACTTAAGATGGGACGTAAGCCAAAGAAAAAACCAGAAGAGATGACAGAACTAGAACGCCTTCAGGCTGAAAATGAGTATTTAAGAGCGGAGAATGCTATTCTAAAAAAGTTGAGAGAACTCCGCTTGAAGGAGGAAAAAGAGAAAGAAGAAAGACACAGATTGTCAGAGAGTTAGTGCCAGAGTTTCCTTTAGATATTCTTCTAAAGATTATTAAACTTGCTCGTTCAACTTACTACTATCACTTAAAGCAGCTAAACCTAGAAGATAAGAATCAGGCCGTAAAAAACGAAATAGAAACTATTTATAACGAGCATAAAGGAAATTATGGCTATCGTCGTATTACTCTTGAACTTAGAAACCGTGGTTTCATCGTAAACCATAAAAAGGTACAACGCCTGATGAAAATGTTAGGTCTAAGGGCTCGTATTCGCAGAAAACGTAAGTACTCTTCTTATCATGGAACTGTTGGAAAGAGAGTTGGAAACATTATTCAACGCCAATTTGAAGCTTCAAAACCGATGGAAAAGTGCTATACAGACATTACGGAATTTTCTATCCCAACAAGTAACCAAAAACTATATTTATCACCAATTTTAGATGGTTATAACAGCGAAATTATAGCTTATTCCCTTTCGTCTTCACCAAATTTAGACCAATTAAAAGATATGTTAAAACAAGCTTTAGAGAAGAACAATACGAGAGTACTATTCTCCACAGTGATCAGGGATGGCAATATCAGCATGAGTTTTATCATAGTTTTTTAGAAGATAAGGGCATTAAGCCATCTATGTCCCGTAAGGGTAATAGTACTGACAATGGCATGATGGAATCGTTCTTTGGCATTCTTAAATCAGAGATGTTTTATGGCTATGAGCAGACATTTAAGTCTATAAAGGAACTTGAGAGGGCAATCGTCGACTATATTGATTATTACAACAACAAACGAATCAAAGTAAAATTAAAAGGACTTAGTCCTGTGCAATACAGAACTAAATCCTTTACTTAAATTAATTGTCTAACTTTTTGGGGTCAGTACAAATTATCATATATGATAATTTTCAGAATTTGGGCAAAAGAAAAAGGCCGGACAGATTGTCCAGCCGTGGAGTCTTTAGAATTATAATCCTGGTGCTTCGTTAATTGTTGCTGTAAGCATCCAAACTAATTTTTCTAATGCGCCTTTTGCACCTGTGAAGATATCTTGTGTTACATCGTCGCCTTCTTCACCAGCTACTTCGATACCTTTGCCATAAAGGTCGATTAAGTAACGGTAACCTACTAATAAATGACGGATACGGTCTTCCATGCTTTCACCGAATTTACCAGGAGCATCTGCAATTTTAGTGTTGTCGGCAAATTCACGTAATGTTGAATAAGGAGCGCCACCTAATGTGATTAAACGTTCTGAAACTTCATCTAATTGAGCGTCTAACATTTCCATGTGTTGATCCATTAATGGGTGCATTGTCATGAAAGTAGCTCCACGCATGTACCAGTGAGCTTGGTGCACGATTACTGATTGTTGGCTTAAGTCAGCCACTAATTGATTTAATACTTGTTTTGTTTGTTCTTTTGACATATTCATTACCTCTTTCTTATTTAGAATAATTCTAATCTATGTTTAAAGTATAATCTCATTCCTATGAGTTGTCAATAGTTAAATCCAAAAAAGTGCAGGAAAATTTCCCTGCACTATCATTATTATTTTTTCGCTAAATCGGTGATGTAGTCGAAGAAGGCATCGCGGTCGACGTGGTAGACAAGGTCGACTGGACGGCCATTTTCGGCTTTGATGGTACGGCCACGGCTAGCACCGGCAACGATTACGTCACTGTTCACTACAGAACGTTTTACTAGGTCTTCTTTCCCAAATGAAGCGGTTGTTAAAACGTCCCATAGGAAATAAGTTGAGTTCGTTACGTAGTGAGTGAGCGGAGGAACGATGGCATAACATTGACCTAAGAAGTCAACGCCTTCGATGGCACGTTCTTTTGCCCAGCGGTCGCGGACATCCAGAGATAATGGCACCATGTTTGTACTTTCAAGCGCCACAAGTTCGATTTGGATGCCTGATTCCCAAACGCGTTTTGCAGCGAATGGATCCCAGTACACGTTCCACTCTGCAGTTCCGTCGTGTTCAGGGTCTTCCACGTTCCCCATATCAAGGAAAGTTCCACCCATCCAGTACAGTTTACCGATGTTTTCTTCGATAGTTGGGTCTTGGTCTAACGCACGTGCTAAGTCTGTTAATGGTCCTACGAATACAAGGTCCACTTTCTCATCGGATTCTTTTAAGGCACGGATTAAATCTTCGTGCGCTTTTAATGGTGAATCTTGCACCGTGATTGGTTTATGTTCGTTTAAGATTGGAAGTGCGTCCACTGTGAAGGCATGCATTCTCCACTCTTTCGGGAATGGGTTCACAGGACGTGAGTCTGAAGAAGCGACTTTCAATTGTTTGTCCTTTTCAGAACCGAACTTATGAATAATCTTCTTGCTGGCTTCCACCGCTGGTAATAAATAGCAGTCCGCTTCGATTACGCCGACCCCCACTAATTCCACGTCTTCCATTTTTAATAGTAAATATAATGATACTAAATCATCCACGCCACCATCGTGGTTTAAATAAACTTTACGCATTTATGAGTTACGCTCCTTTAAAATGGTTTTCTTGCACGCTTTATTATACCTAAAAACGAACGATAAAGAAACTATTTTTATTTAACGTTTGGTTTTTGTTTTTTTAGATGCAAACTCTAAACGATTATGGTACACTGTTTCTAATCATTTTTTAATGTAAGGTTGTGATTCAATGAAAAAGAAATTAATAGATATTATCATTATCGGTTTTGCCTTGTTTGCCATCTTCTTCGGCGCGGGTAATCTGATTTTTCCCACCTTACCTTTGGTGTAACGGCTGGGGAAAAACTGGGGAATCGCAACACTTGCATTCTTAATCAGCGACCCACTGTTATCGGTTGTTGCCGTCATGGTCGTTGCCACACTTGGCGGTAGCGCACTCGCGGTCGGGCGACGCATTCACCCTGTCTTTGCAGGCGTCTTGAATGCCATCTGCGTCCTTTTAATCGGGCCGATTTTCGCGGTTCCACGTACCGGAGCGTCCACACATGAGATTTTCGTACAATCGTATGTCCCAGATGCACCACAATGGATTACTTCCCTCGTATTCTTCGGGATTGTTCTCTGGATCACATATCAGGAAAACTCCGTCATGGATGCCATCGGAAAATACTTAACACCGATTCTACTGGTGATTCTCTTCTGTATTTTCGTGGCCGCTATCATTCAACCAGATGCAACATTTGCCCAAACAGACGGAACTGGACTTTTCGCACAAGGATTTAAAGAAGGGTACCAAACCATGGACGTGCTCGGAGCGCCACTCTTAGCCGGAGTCGTGATGAAAGATATTACGCGCCGTGGGTATTTAAACAAAAAAGACCAATTCAGAATGATGTTCGGCGTTGGAATCGTGGCGTTCATCTTACTCGCATTAGTGTACTCAACACTGGCATACAGCGGAGCCAGCATGAGCACTGTCATCGATTCAACTGCGCAACGTGCCGCAATGCTGACAACCATCGTGAAGAACTTACTCGGATCATGGGGACAACTCGCGATGGGACTGGCTGTCTGCTTCGCCTGCCTCACAACTGCGATTGGACTGACAACCACTTGCGGTCAGTATTTCGAAGAAGTGTCTAAAGGAAAAAAATCTCCTACAAGAAAAACGATTCTTGTCACTGTAGCAGTGGAATTCATCATCTCACTTGTCGGGGTGGATTCACTCATCAACTTAGCCGTTCCAGTGTTGACATTTATCTTCCCGATTATGATTGCCTTGATTCTCTTCTCTGCCTTCGATAAATACGTCCCATACGATTGGACGTATCTTGGAGCCGTAGTTGGAGCCGGAATCGTCGGCCTCGTACAAGGAATCAATACCTCTCGCAACTTTTTAGGCGGAAACCTACTCGAAGACGCAGTCACATGGATTGGCACCTTCCCACTAGCCACATACGGACTTGAGTGGATTGTCCCAACTTTTGCAGGCGCCATCCTCTTCACTATCGCTGCCGCCATCCTAAAACCAAAACAACTCGAATTCGAATAAAAAAACGGAGCCTCACAGCTCCGTTTTTTTTACTATTTGTATAGAATTTTTCAAAAAAATAATGCTCCCACTACAAACTGTAGTATTTTTTTCATAAAAAAAGTTTATAATAGTTTCTATGAAGATTATTAAATGACTAAAGGAACTAGGAAAAATATTATTAACGCATTTTTGAGACTGGCTTTTAAATTTCCAAATCAATCGCTTTTTTCGTTTCCTGAGATTGCAACTGAGGCATGTATCGCAAGATAAACAATTTATAAAAAGCATTTTAATAACCCAGAAGAATTAAAATCATATCATTTAACATTACCTAAAGAAATGTTAAATGATATATTTGTGACCATGATTTTAGCAACTATACAAGAACTACTATCTACATATTTTGAATTTTATCTAATATTCTTTCAAAAATCCCCCTAAAGGAGAGGTATCTAAAATGTTCATTCAATATCTTATTAATCAATCTAAAAAACCTAGTGGTATTGTAGGCCAGGTGATTGCGAAAATTTGGACTTCCTATTTTAAAAAGCTTAGCCTTTGGACAATAAAACAAACTACAATTATAGATAATAGTCGAGTTTTAGAAATCGGCTATGGAGGTGGCAGCACCATCAAAAATCTCCTTGCTTTGAATAAGCATCTTGAAATTCATGGCATTGACATTTCTAAGGAATCTTATCAAGTTGCAAAACGAATTAATTCAGATGCTATACAAAATGGTGATGTTCATCTTAGGATTGGAAATGTAGACGCGCTACCTTATCAAAATGACTACTTTGACCTTGTATTTGCCATTCAAACACATATTTTCTGGGATGATTTAAAAAAAGGCTTTCTGGAGATCTATCGGGTCATGTCTAGCCACTCCACTTTAATTATTGCTTGCGAAAAAGAAAAAATAAATTATCATATGCCAGAATATACTGCAACTCATGCGTTGGATAATATTTTTAAAAAAATGTTGGCTTTTGCAAAAAAATTGAAGTGAGGCAGAATCAAAAATTGGGTTTTATACATTGTGTATAAAGCTATCAGCGTTGATGCTGATTAATTTATAGTTATTTAATAGAGTTATTTTTCTTCCATTTGTCAAGTCTATCAAGGCTTTAAGTAAAGAAAAGAGATAAGACAGTAGCTATTCTGGCTCTCTGTCAACTGTAGCGGGTGACGAAAAGCTAACATCTAGATAGGTACTGATAGGGAGCCCACTGAGAAAGTCATCAATCGATGGCTTCTTTTTATTATACTAAACTCGAGGTGATTATACGCTTGATAATCTGTCAGCTTGATTGGGATATGGGAATTATCATACGCAACACCTTCAAGTCTGTGGAAGCTTTGCGGTGACGAACGGAATCCACAGCCGCCCCTCTCTTTAAAAAAAGGACGGTTTGTATATCGTTGCCTTGCAGTATATGCGAACCCTGCTCCAAATGCAGAACCCCAAGTCTGTGGCATAAAAAGAAGCAAAGAAAAAAAATCTACAGCTCTCCTCTTAAAAAAAAGGAGGATTTGTATCTGTCAACTTGATTGGGATGTGGGAATTATCATACGCTGTGCCTTCAAGTCTGTGGAAGCTTTTGCAGTGACGAACGGAAAAAAAACTTGCAGGATCAATCATAGTAGTTGTACGGAAAAAGCAACCAATGTGAAATAGAGCCACAAGGCAATTGATTGCCCCTGTGGCTCTTTGAGGTTTGCAGGATTGAGACCCTAGGCTCAATCCGGTGCCCGACTAACTACTATAATTGAAATATCCGCAAGGATTTTTTTGACGTTCGTCACAAAAAGCAAAGCTTTCCCTAGTCCACAGACTTGAGGGCTTCTAGCATATCGATGCGTTGGAGGAGATGGTTCACCATATACCCTAGCGCAACCAAGATGACAATCACAATCACACATGGCAACACATATACAAACCATCCGACAGCGGGATTAAACATGACAAACCCCGGTGCCACCGTCTCAATAATCACCCTATGCAGCACTCGCCCAAATAAAATTCCGACACCCATCCCGATAACCGATAATAAAATCGTTTCGCGGTAAATATACATCGTCACTTCTTTGTTCAAGAACCCGAGCACCTTAATCGTCGAGAGCTCGCGGATTCGTTCCGCAACGTTGATGTTGGTTAAGTTATATAGGATAACGACTGCTAATAAAATCGATACGGCCGTTAAAATCATCATGACACGACTCAATGAAGAGACAATCGTATCAATACGACTCACCATGGACGTGTTTTGCACGACGGCTTTCACACCGCCTATGGCCATTAAGTCCGCAGCTGCTTTTTGTACGCTAGCAGCATCTTTGTCTTTAAACTGTACGAAAATCGCATTGTCTTGCGGCACTGCTCCATAAGCCTTGGCGTACACTTCTGGTGTCATTACGACGAAGTGCCCAGCGTACATTTCCACGACACCCCCGACCGTTAACGTCACATCCACACCGTCCTTATTCGGAAGCGTAAAGGTGTCGCCTGCTTTTACGTTTAAGAGTCTGGCTAATTTCTCGGAAATCAACACGCCCTCTGCAGGAAGCGTCACAGCTTTCTTCGATTTCGCATCATTCAAATGAAGATACGGAGAAATGCTGGCTTCTTTGCCAACAAGCACCGTAACAGACTGCTCATCATCCACGCCTGGTACTTCACGCGTTACCGATTCACTATAGACGTCGCTATAAGAAGTGACACTTGAAGAGCTTAAATAGTTGTGTAGCGTCTGTTCTTCTGAAGCCGTAAGCACGGTGTCTTTTGAAACAATCGCATCATACGTAATAATTTCCTTGAACTGACGATCGGCAATCCCATCAAGAGACCCGAGAATTCCACGCCCTGCAAAGAGAAGCGCTACGCTCCCTGCCACCCCAAAAATCGTCATGAACATACGTTGTTTATAACGGAAAATATTACGCGCCGTTACCTTATGCGTGAAGCTGAGGCGATTCCAGATGAACGGAATGCGTTCGAGGAGAATCTTCGACCCAGCCACTGGAGCTTTCGGCAAGAGAAGTGCTGAAGCTTGCTCATGCAGTTCGCGGCGAGCAATCCATAATGGAGGTACCACGCTACAGATGAGCGAACAAATAATCGCAATCATAGCAATGAGTGGATGGAAATTCAACTGGATACTTGGCAATACCGTATCCTTCATCAAAGTCGCACCCAATGCACTTGGCAAGGCGTACGTCCCTAGCAAGATTCCAAGGACTGTGCCACTAACCCCTGCTGTAAAACCATACACAGCAAATTTCTTCATCACGTCTTTCGTTTCATAACCGAGCGCCTTCAACACCCCAGCGTTGATCCGTTCCTCGTTTACAAAACGCGTCATCGTCGTTACCGTTACGAGCGCCGCAACGGCATAGAGCACAATCGGGAAGAGGTTCCCCACCGACGTAATTCCTTCAGCTGTCGTCTTCATATTGAAGAATCCTTCGCTTCCAAGCATCGTCGAACGTGTATAGACAGAGTATTTCGGTTTCGTGAGTTTTGAAACGTCCACTTCCGCCTTTTCGAGTTCAGATTCAGCCTTCTGGATATCCTTATCGGCTGTTTCTTTCTTCTCGTTGTAGGTTTCTTCGCTTTCTTTCAGCTGCGTTTTGGCATCCGCGAGTTTGGCTTCACCGTCCGCCAACGTTTTCTTGGCTTCGGCTAGTTTTACCTTTCCCTCTGCTAACGTTCCAGCGTTAGCTTCAAATGCCGCAACCCCTTCGCGGTATTGGTCGAGGCCATCCACGTACTGGCTGTAGCTAGCGTAATACTTCGCTAAACCTTGTTGGTACGCTTCTTGCCCTGCGACTAATTGTTGCTTCTTCGATGCGAGTTCGGCTTCAGCATTTGAAATCGCCGTTTGCCCCGCTGCAAGTTCTTGTTCTTTTTGAGTGAGCACTTGTTCTTTGGCATTCAGTGTCTGTTCTGTTTGAGTGAGCTGAGCTTCCGCCTGCGTTAAAGCTGTCTCCATCGCTTGAAGGCTTGCTTCGGTAATGCCTTGTGCGGCAGCAGCATCCGGGTCGCTCGCTAAAAGAGCCTTCCCTTGCGCTAATGCTGTCTTCTTCGTTTCTAGGTCTGCCTTCCCCGTTTCTAGTTGTGCTTTCGCCTGCGCTAATTGCGTTTTTCCGGCTTCAAGCTGCTCCCGGCCACTTGCAAGCTCCTCTTTTTTGGCAGCAAGTTGTGTCTCGGCTTCTGTTAACTTCGCACTTGCATCATCTAGCTGATCTTTCTTTTCGGCTAAAGTCGCTACCGCTTGTTCGATTTGCACACGGGCACTCTCGAGTTGCACACGGCTTGCTTCCAACTGATTCCACGCCGCGTCTAGCTTTGCATCTCCTGAAGCAATCGTTGCTTCGTTGCTATCGACTTCTTTTTGTCCGTCTACAAGCGTCTTTTCGTTCTTTTCGATTTCGCTCTTGCCGTCTGCTAATTTCTTCTCGACGTCCGAGAGTTGCGATTTGGCATCGGCGATTTTTTCTTTTCCTTCTGAAATCTTATCATCGGCCGTCGTCTTCAACGAGTCCAAGCGCGCTGTTCCATTGTCGGCCAACTTTTCTTCTAGCGCCTGTTGCAACTCCGTCACCTTGTCCGAGTACTCACGGCTCGTTGTTTTCCATTTGCGTAACTCCGGATAACGAAGTCGCGCAATCGTATAAACTTCAGCATCAAACGCGTCTTTTGGCACTACGGCAAACCCGCTAAGGTCCCCGCTTCCCGCACTAGAAACGCCTTTAATCGTCTTTGAAAGAAGCTCGCTGGAATTCACAAACCCCGTAACGGTCAATTCATGTTCTTTCAGCAGAGTGGCACTTCCAGATTCAGTCAATCGAATCGTATCGCCAACCTTATACTGATTGGCTAGCGTTGAGGCAATCGCCACTTCGTTGGTTTTCGTAGGAAACTCGCCACTCACCAACTCAAACGTCGAAATATCCTTCGTCTGTGAGAACACACGAATCGCACTCGGCGTATCACCAACCACCGTATCGACAAAATAGCCAAACTCCACATCGGCGTTCTCTTGTTTGATTTCTGCTTGGTCCTCATCACTTAAACCGTAGCCTGCTACCACGAATAAATCCGCAGCATTGGCCGTTTCCATATAGCTGTTCAAGGTGTCTTCAATATCCGGGCCCGACACTTTCAATCCGACCAAACTGAACGCCCCCAGCATCATAAGGAGCATAATGGAGAGGAAGCGTCCCTTCGACTGGCGAAGCGAGTTGCGGATATCCTTGTTTAATGTCTTCTTTTTCACTGTCCCCACCCCTTCTAATATTCAAGCGTTTGAATATCTTGTGGATTTGGGTTACATTCGATTTCCTTCACTCTCGCATCATGCATATAAATCACGCGGTCGGCAATCGGCGCCAGAGCTTTGGTTATGCGTTACGATAATCACCGTTGCCCCTTGGTTACGCGACATATCTTGTAAAAATTTGTAGCACTTGTTTTTCCGGTATGGTAGTCGAGCGCTCCTGTTGGCTCATCGCAAAGCAAGAGTTTTTGGATTTTTTTCGCAACTGCACGTGCAATGGATACCCGCTGTTGTTCCCCACCCGATAATTGAGAAGGGAAAATTATTCATGCGGTGTCCAAGACCGACTGCCTTCAAGGCTTCCTCTGCATCTTGGGCGTCTTTTACAATCTCAGCAGCAAGTTCCACATTTTCCTTTGCCGTTAAGTTCGGTACTAAATTATAAAATTGGAAGACGAAACCAACATCGTCTCTTCTATAATAAGTGAGTTGTTTTTCATCAAAAGCGGAAATGTCCACTCCGTCGACAAACACATGCCCATCGTCGTTGGTATCCATGCCTCCTAAAATATTGAGGACCGTCGATTTTCCCGCACCGCTGGCCCCTAAAATAATGACTAACTCGCCTTTTTCAATTTCAAAATTCACATCATTATTCGCGATAATCTCTGTATCGCCGACTTGATAACGTTTATAGCTATTCTTCATTTCGATATAAGCCATGTCTATCCCTCATTTCTATTGGCCCCGTTAAATGAACACCGTGTTGATTCTTTCTCGTATCTACTTTATAATAGGCCTAGTGAAAAAACAATACACAATACTCAACAATGTGTTGATTTAAGAAAAGAGTGTAAATAATGACGACCCAAAAACGCAAAACCACAACGAAAAGCGATTTAAAAGCCGCACTCACCCGATTACTGAGAGAAAAAGACTTTGAAGCCATTAGCGTCAGCGATATTACTAAAGAAGCCGGCGTGAACCGTGGAACCTTCTACCTCCATTACGTCGATAAATTCGATATGATGGACAAGCTCATCGACGAGATTTTACAAAATATCTTACTTCTATTAAAAGAAGGCCAGCCAAAAAATAAGCAAGAAGCCTTTCCTGGTATCGTGAAAATCTTCGAGTATTTAAAAGAAGACTTCGACTTTATTCACGCAATGACCTTGAACCGATTCAACTACACATCGAAACTCGTTCATGACTTCCTATTCGAATTAACCAAGCAAATTGGACCGATTAAGGAAAAACATCGCGATGGTCTACCCGCTGCCAGAAGATTACGCGCAAGAAGTGTTTATCTATAGCAACAGTGCGATTTTTCTTCCACTGGATTCAAAAAAAGGTGGCGTGGAAAGCCCTGAAGAAATCGCAAAAAAATCTTTTTTTCAGAATGTCATTATAAAGGAGAAAACTCATGCAAAAGACAATTATGAAAGACCCACTCTTCCTAAGCCAAAAATCAACTGCTGCCGATCCGAAAATAGAAGCGCAAGTGGTCCTCGACTTACAAGATACGCTTCGTGCCAACCGCGACCGCTGTGTAGGAATGGCGGCGAATATGATTGGTGTGAAGAAAAACATTATTATTGTAGCGATTGGACCGATGGATTTGGTGATGCTGAACCCGCGTATTACGAAAAAGCAGGGGCCATATGAAACGGAAGAAGGATGTCTGAGCCATACGGGTACGAAGAAGACGACGCGCTATCAAACGATTGAAGTAGCCTACATGGACCCGAGCGGCAAGAAGCATACGGGAACGTTCACCGACTTCACGGCGCAAGTCATCCAACATGAGATCGACCATTTAGATGGGGTGCTCATCTAAAATACGATTACTTCAATCCTTGCGGATTGTTTCATCATAGCTGTAATGGGGCAACGGCTTGAGCCTTGAGTCTCAAGCTCTACCAAGCTTCAAACTGACTCTACGGCTTTCACCCTAGAGTCAGTAATTCACATTGGTTGCTATCCCCATTACTGCTACGATGAATCCGCAAGATTTCCGTAATCGTATTTTTTGAGCTTCTAAATGAACGAGGATGTTGGCTTGTGCCGGGAAGGTGGGAAGTGCTCCTTGCGACGGCGGTGTCGTCATCTTCTTCGTTTCATATAGTAAGAAAAAGAAAAAAAGAGAAAAGGGTTGACTCTGACGTAACGTAATAGGTTACACTATCTAATGTTAGGAGTTGAGGTTATGTATTTAATCAAGCAAGTAAGTGAAATCAGTGGTGTATCGGTGCGCACTTTACATCACTATGACGAAATTGGATTGCTTTCCCCGAAGAAACAGGAAAATGGATATCGCTACTACACAGGCGAGGAGCTTTCCCAATTACAGACGATTCTCTACTATAAATATTTGGGATTTTCATTGAAAGAAATTAAGTCCCTGATGACGCAAGACGAGGATAATCTGTTACCCCACTTAAAACATCAGTTGAAGTTAATGCAGAAAGAAAAAGACCGTCTTCTAACATTAATCGACACATTAGAAAAGACGATTGCGTCTACGGAAAGGAAAATGACGATGACAACCGAAGAAAAATTCAAAGGGTTCACCTTCAAGGATAACGAAAAATATAAACAGGCCGCGACTGAAAAATACGGCGAAAGCGTAATGAACGAGGCCGAAGCTAGACAAAAAAAGGCAAAGAAGAAATCGTAGCGGACGGCTTCAACAAGATCTGGTTCGCTTTTGCGGATAATATCGAAAAAAAGGCCTACCAGCAACAAGTGCCGAAAACGTGGACTTAGCCAAAACAACTCCACCAACACATGTGCACTTATGCCTTCGACTGCTCGATCGATGTCTTCTCAAGCATCGGATTCGGCTACGCGCAAAAACGAAGAGTTCAGAACGAACCTCGATAAATACGGCAAAGGCGTTGGTCAATACGCTTGCGACGCGATTCAAGCCTATGTCGCACAGGATTAAATGATGCTGGAGTTTATGAAGCGAAAGTTGAAGTAAATGGAATTCCTAAAACAGGAAATGGAGGGTATTCAACCTTTTTTTCCTGACCGTATGAGCCCTCAGGAGGTTGTAGATACTATTAATGAGGCATATTCTAATAAAGTTTTATCTAATGGCAATGAGTACATTGGAAAAAAAGTAGTAATGGATTAAAGATTGGAATGTATATAAGAAAATCTGATGGAAAGATTATCTCAGCATTCCCAATGGAATAAAATGAATTTAGAGGTAAGATTAATGAAGAGAATATATTCAGTTGTGGTTTTTTTGGAAATGAAGAAAATGATATAATGTTAGTTTTGAAATTTACAGATCAAAAAAATTTCAATCGTTGTCAAACTTTTTAAATTCTGAAGTTCATAATTTTTTTATCCTCATATTTATAAAGAATTAGAGGCGGTTGTTACTGGTCAAAAAGAAGCGTCTGATTTTGGCGGTAATATGCTGAATATCGATATAGGGAAAGAGGAAACAGAAGTATACTATCAAATGGATGATGAAAGTCTTGGTGAACCATGTTTCATTTCAACTGACAAACTGTATAAACTAGTCATTGAGTGGAAAGAAATGGAAGATAAAATGTACAGAGGGGAAGATATTTTTCCGCTGATAATAGAGGATTAAGATGTATTAGAGGGCATCGTAAAATAACAAGCAAAAGAGGAGTAAGACACTTGTCCTACTCCTCTATTTTTATCTTACAAATACCAACTTTTCTGGTGTTGATAGTTCCGCATCAAAGACAAATCCGTCTTCTGCTAAAGCCTCCAGTTGCTTCACGTCCGCGGCTTGTTCGCGCATCGCAAATCCGACTAACAACCCACGCCCTTTTTTCGACGTTGTAGAGTGTTGTTTCAACTTGCCGTCTTTACGCTCATAAAATTCCACGTCCACCCAGTTGTAACGCGAGCGGTCAAGTAACGTACTGAACTCATCACTAGCACAGTTCACCACCGTTTCACTTTCTTCGAACAACTCGGCCCACTCCGTTTTCCAGTAAGCCTTCAAGCTCTTTCCATCCACGCGCAATGGTCGCAACATATCCAAGCGATACGGCTTCACATAAGCATCCGGCGCCACAGCCCCATACAACGCAGATAAGATGCGCACATGCTCGCTTCCATAGTCCAAGCCTTCTTTCCATCCCTCTACTTGCTTCAACCAGCGAAACGCCAGTCCGTTGTATAGTTCAATGGCAGGCGCAGCTTCGGCCACCTTCCACCCTTCGATGAACGCTTTGTTTTCGTCGAGTAACTTCCCTTTGACCCCTAACACACGAGAGAGGTCCTCTTCAGGCACCGCACGCACGGCTTCGACCACTTTTGCAGCAGCCGGGCTTACTTCCCAGTTGCGTTCCTCTAATGCATCACAATTCATTTCCTTTGCAGGCGATAGTATTAATTTCATCTTGGCACTCCTTTTCATTGTCCCCCTTAGTGTACCGTACCCGCCGTATTTTGACAAAATACAAGTCCCGTTTTATACTGATTACTATCAACCTTAAAGGAGAATTCTATGCCCGGAGTATTCGCACTTATCATTAATTCCATCGCATTATTTTATCTATTACCATTCATTAGCGTTGGAGTCTATACGATTGGAACGCAAAAATATTCACTCGCAAACTTCCTACTATTCTTTGGAGGAGTCACTGCTCTTCATTCCGTCCGCCTCATCTATCAAAAATCAGTTGGCGGATATATTATCTGGATTATAGCCTGGGCAGTCATGTTATACGCGTCCTATTGGAACAATCAGCACGAAAAAAACCGTATAAAAACAGAAAAATCAAATGCTTGAGTTTGTTGTCTGCTTTGTAAATAGAAATCCATTTCCGGATAAAATTAAAGATCCAAACAAAGCACGTGCCATCGTCGCACTTGTCCTAACGTTTTTAATGATTATCGCTTAACAAGGAGGGGCTCATATGGGCTAGGGACTGACCCCAAAAAGTGAGAATTTAATAAAAACACCCTAGGGCTACCGTCTCCGGTATTCAACCGGAGACAGGTAGTCCAATTTTTGTTGGATTCTATTTTTCATTATAATATTTGATGTAATTTTTCTACAATTTGAATTACAATAGAAGATGAAGTTATTACTTCATCTTTTTATGTAGAAAGCTTCGCACTTTAGGGAAGAATGGAAGCTTTCGATGGGCGCATTATCTGCGGGTGTCCCCTTACGGGACATACTGCGGATAATGTTTTTTTCTTTACATAAATTGTAGTATTCGGCGGAAGTATAAACGCTGCCTCGATCACTATGTAGTAGAACACCCTTTAGGTAAGTCAATTTGATTTAAAGTATCCAATACAAACTTAGTATCTTGTTTAGAACCAATTGTATAAGCTAGTATTTCTCCGTTGTATAAATCCATAATCGACGACAAATATAATCGTTTAGGGCCGAAAGGTAAATATGTGATATCAGTAGTCAACTTTTGCATAGGTTTATCCGCTGAAAAATCTCTATTCAGAGTATTGCCAGTAATTGAGAAAGGTTTACCTATTTTTGATAGCTTTTTTTCGTTTTTCACGGCACAATTCCAACCATTTTTTTCTGCATAATCCGCTGCACAACCTTATGGTTAACAATCTGATTTAATTCCTTCTGAATCAAATGCTTAATCTTTCTGTACCCGTAAATAAATTTGTTTTTCTTACAAATTTTACCAATAGTTTCCTCGATAACGGTTGGAGAAAAGTCTTTCTTTTTCCATCGGTAGTAAGTAGATATGGGTACATTAAGGCAAAAACAGATTAAATGAACTGTATATTTACCTTTCAATTCTTCTACTAATTTTACAACTGCTTGAGGCGACACTTCCTTTCCAATTCCTTGTATTTTTTTAATATTTCTAATTCAACTTCTTTTCTTCGTAATTCTAATTTTAATTGATCGATTTCAGAAAGTTTAGCCATTCCTTTTTCATAAGAATATTGTTTACCCACCTGTTGGTGGAAACGATGTGTTTCTCCATTTTTATACCATCTAAACCATGTTTCTACTTGCGTTTTGTTTTTAATGTTTAACTCCTGCATTACTTGTTTTGTACTATATCCCTGTAATTTCATTTCTACGGCTTTATTTTTAATATCGGCTGAATAAGCAACACGATTTTTAACCATAAAAAGACACCTCCATGCGTATTTGATAATATTGTACCAAATCCAACTTGGAGGTGTTTTTATTTAATTCTCATTTACGGGGGTCAGTGCCCTATGTATTCATCATCTTTTTTATTCTTAGCTTCTTTATCGTCACATTCGCGCTCTTGCATTTACTCGCAGGAGGAGCCGCTCTTCTAAAAGGAGACAAAACAACAGGAAACATCCTCGTTTGCAGGAGGACTCATCGCACTTCCTACAATCCCATTACTCGCAGTGCTACCTGGAATTCCATTCCTTACATGGATCCTTGGGGCAACGCTTTGCTGCGTGGGAGCGTACATGAACGGAAAAGAAAAAGGAAACATCAACAAATCACACCACGCCATCCGCATCACCATCGCAGTTCTTCTCACACTTGGATTGGCGCTTGTTTAATCAACATCAAAAATAGCGTACGGAAAATTCCGTACGCTATTTTCTATTTACCACACCATTACAATTGTCCCGGTCGCAATCAGTGCACAACCAATCAAGGACTTCCCCGTGAACGTATCGTGCAAGAAGAAAAAGGCCAATATCAACGTGAAGACGATACTCAACTTGTCGACCGCCGCCACTTCCGTTGCACTCCCCATCTGAAGCGCCTTGTAGTAACAAAGCCACGAAGCCCCAGTCGCAATCCCTGATAAAATCAAGAAGATCCAACTTTTTCGACTAATCTCAGAAAGCCCAGACTGATTATTCGTCACAAATACCATCAGCCACGACATCACAACGACCACAACCGTGCGCACCGCCGTCGCCAAATTCGAGTTCACCCCATCAATCCCAATCTTCGCCAAAATCGACGTCAACGCCGCAAACACAGCTGATAACAACGCAAATACAATCCACATAACCCAGGACTCCTCTTTCATCAATTCTTCCTCTAGTATACCCCTACTTCCTCCTCGTTCCAAGCAGCAGTTCATTCAAACGTGTCTTATCCAACCATTTCCACTATAATAAAGACGAAGGTGTACTACCCCTTCGCATTATTTTACAAATTTGGAGAAATCATTATGGTTATAACCTTTTTTATGTTCTTATTTTGGGGGTTTAATGTTTACTTCTTTCCTTTCTATCATATAGTGAGCGGGCTTAGAGCCATTTTTTTATCCTCAGAAACCTGAAAGCTGGCCTTTGCCTCATTATTGGAGGTTTAATTCTTGCAGCAGTCGCTTATTACGGATTTTTATACTTCCAAGACTTTTCCTTGGCTCAAACAAATCGCTGGCCTTCTCTGGCTTCTCGGAGGCATCCCATGCTATATTGGCATTTATTTGATTAACAAAAAAATAAACAAAGTAGCCCCAGTCGCATTTATCATTCGCACCATCTGCTTCTCCCTCGGACTCTCCGCTGTAATAAACTAAATCTAATCCAACAAAGACTCGCTTGCGAGTCTTTTTCCTATTCTAGCACCCTTTAAGCAGTTCCCAAAGTTTCAGCACCCCGTGTCGCGGATGTTCCGGTTGGCGACGAATAAAAATTAAAATCGTTCAAAAAGCCAGATTCTCTCGTTTTTTTGTAAAATTTACATTGAATAGATTTATAACCCATTAACATATTTGATTTCTTTTGGATTCTGCGAGAACTAGTTTGGAGGATAAACGAAAAGAATCAGTTTATTGAAAGAATAGTGGGACTAAGCATTAAAACGAATTAGAGGACGTAGGAATTTTATTCCGTACGTCCCCTTTGAGGCTTTAAAGGTGAGAGACCTAGGCTCGAACCGGTGCCCCACTATAACTCTTTCAATAATAAAACTGATTCTGAACTCGTTTATCCGCCAATGCACTCATTTCATCTTATCCAAAGAAATAAAGCTTCGCTTTATCCTCTTATTCATAAATCTATTCAATGTACACTAAGCACATACTAAATTTTTGCACACAAAAAGCCGAGAGGATTCTCGGCTTTTCTCAACGATTATTTGTTTGCTAATAAGTCGCGGATTTCTTTTTAAGTAATCTTCTGCAGTTGGTGCAGCTGGAGCAGCTTCTTCAACTTGATTTTTTTCTTAGCTAATTCAGAAGCTTTGTTCATACCTTTAATGATTAAGAACAATACAGCGCCAACGATTACGAAGTTGATGATTGCAGCGATGAAAGCACCGATACCGATTTGAGCAGAACCTAAACGGAATGAAACTGCTGCGATATCTCCTGTGTTTGCTACCATAGCGATGATTGGTGAAATGATATCTTTAACTAATGAATCAACGATTGCTTTGAAAGCTCCACCGATGATAACCGCTACTGCTAATTCAACGATATTCCCGCGCATTAAAAAAACTCTTTAAACTCTTTTTAACATAAATGTTTTTCCTCCTTTGTTTTTTTAGGTTAAATAATTACCTTCAATAGAATACTAAAATTGAAAGTAAAAACTCAACTAAAAAAACATTCAGAAATTTACACTTTTCGTACATAATTTTTGCGGAGTGTATTTTTTTCCACTGAAAAATCCGACTTCTTCCCCTGCAGCCATGCGAGCCAAACATTCGCCAATCCAGACACCGCTCGTAAGCCCTGAAGAGCCCAAACCACTTGCTACAAAGGCATTTGTCGTATTTGGCACTTCGCCAAAGAACGGTAGAAAATCGGAAGTATACGCACGCGTTCCGATGCGCACGCCACTGCGTTTGGCATGTTTTTTAGACTTGGAAGACTCGCGCATGCTTCTTCGTACATGCCGTTTAAGAGCTCTTCATCTGGAACCAAATTGAAACCTTGCGTATTCTCGTGAGTCGCTCCCGACTAAAAATCTTGCCATCTGGGAATGGAAGAATATCAATCTCACCGTGCAACATGCACACTGGCCATTTCGACGTATCTTCGGTCGTCTTTCTAAGGTGAGTTCAATCAACTGACCCTTTTGCGGACGCACATCCACGTAGTAGCCAAGCGGTTTCGATGCAGTTCTTTCACCCACGCACCACTAGAAAGGACTACCGCATCGAAGGCTTGCACCTCTTCGCCAAGACGCACACGGACCTCTTCTCCCAACTAGCTTCCAGCGTTACTTTTTTCACGGACCACACGTGCTCCCGTTCTTTCTCGGCCTGTTCTAATAGAAAGCGTCAACCAGCATCTCGCCATCCACGCGACCGCCGCCGCTACAATAGAGCGCACCGTCTGGATTCGACCAGCCCGGAATCACACTCGCCACGTCTTCTGGAGTGAGGGCATGCACCTCACCAATCATCGGCGCATCCACGCGTCGCTCCACGGCCATCTCTTCGACCTTCGCCAATTGCTTTCTCGGTATGTTTGAAAATATACGCCCCGACTTGCTCATACGGCAACTCACTGACGCCGTCCTCGCTCAGCTGATCCATCAACTGCGGATAGTACGCCGCTCGCATGAGACAGAGTTGGTACCAGTCTTTATTGCGACGTTGCGACAACCATGGGACAAATAATCCCGGCAGCCGCCTTCGTTGCTTGACCCACGCCCGCGTCAAAATACCGTCACATCGATTCCTTTTTTTGCTGAGCTGATACGCCGCAGTCGCTCCCGACGATGCCAGCCCCTACGATTGCTACTTTCTTCGTCATCTTCTTCACTCCTAGCTGAAGTCTCTTGTTTCAAATTGCCCTTCGCGTTCAAACCATTCTGCCACCGTTAACAGCAACGCCTCTTGTCCACGCGCCGCCATCAACTGTACGCCGATTGGGAAGTCCTTTTTCGGTTAAAAATGCACTGGCAAACTAATCGCTGGTGCGCCTGTAATATTGGATAATTGCGTAAACGGTGTCAGCGCAAGTGTTCGGTCAAACATGCGCCAAATCACGCTTTGTTGTTCCGGCACACTCAGTTCATCCATATGCTCCAACGCTTGTCGCACCGATTCTTCCATCGGGAATTGCGTATGCAGCGGAGTCACATCGCTCACACTCGGCGTTACAATCAAATCGTACTGCTCATGCACTTTTTTTCCATCGCATGCGCATACGTGTCCCATTTCGACAGAGCCGCGCTATAATCTTTTTGCTAAAATACGTTCCCCAGACTGGTAAATCCCCCAGGTCATCAGTTCCATATCGTCTTTCGTGAACTTGCGGCCAAAAGCTTGCCTCCATGCCTTGGAACATCGCCGCCGTCTCCACACTATTCATCACATAATAGTTCTTCATCACTTCTACGCCGTCAACTGGGCCAGCCAATCGGTTCGACCACGCAGCCGATAGTCCTCTAGGAAATTCACAGCCTTGCGAAGCGCCTCCTTGGCTTCCGGAGCGACCATACTTTCAATAGGAGACTTCTCAATCACGCCGATTCGAAGCGGACGGTTCGGGAAGAGTATCCCAATCTTTAATAAGCGGTGTTAAAAATGGACTATCCTTTTTGCTCAACTTGCATCCATTTCAACAACTCGCGGGTATCACGGACCGTCTTCGTCATCGCAAAAATTCACCGAAGCGCCTTGCCAGCCACGATAGCTACCAGGGACCCAACAGGAATTCGACCCACGACTCGGCTTCAAGCCCGATTAAGACCCGTAAAGCTCGCTGGAATTCGAATCGACCCACCGCCGTCACTCGCCCCCGCAATCGGAACGATGCCACCAGCCACGGCAGCCGCCGCACCACCGCTGGATCCCACCGGCATTGCGATTGACGTCATACGGATTATTCGCAGGGCCCCAGAGTTGCGGCTCCGTCATATTCTTAAAGCCAAATTCTGGCGTATTCGTACGTCCCACGACGATAAAAACCTGCTGCTTCCAGACGCTTCACGAAAGTTATCGGTACGGTTTACTAGAATCTCCCTTCAAGATCTTACTTCCCGCACTCGATGGTTCCCCTGCTTTGATTTTTGTCCCGAGGTCCTTCAAGAGAAGCGGCACCCCGCCAAACGGTAAAGCCTTCAAACGAACGCGACTCTGCTTCTTCTAGCGCACGTTCAGCCTGCAAGTGCACGACCGCATTTAGACTTGGATTTCGTTGTTCAATTTTTCTCTAATGTCTCTTGGACTAATTCCTTTGGAGATACCGCACCACTTGCAACGGCCTCTCTCATCTCGATGGCGTCTTTCCACATAGTTTCACGTCCCTTCATGTCTTCCTTATTGTACAGTGAAACGGAAAGTCGGTAAAGGCTCATGCAGTCGCAACGCATTGAGTGCGCCTAAAACGCTAGAATTTTTTTGGAAACAAATTCCGGAAAAAAACGACCTCTGTTACCGTTTACTCCCGACTTTTTTTCCAACGCGATTTTTGGAAATCGAAGAAAATATGAAGAAACTATTGAGAAATATAAAAAAATTAGTAGTAAAAATTTACAGTTTGTGATATAATAATAAATATAGATTTAACCGAGAACAGTAACTAGACGGCTTTTTGCAAGGGTTGCTCTATTTTTTTGGAGATTTTAGTTAAAGTTCTCACAAATTAATACCTTTAGGAGGAAAAATAATGAAAGATTTCATCAAAGGAAGACTCTCGAAGTTACTCTTCGTATTGTTCATCCCGATGTTATTATTCATGCTGGCCCCTCAATCAGTGGTGAACGCAGCAGACGTTAGTAATAACATCAGTTCATTGACGGTCTCTTCAAGCGAAATTACAGACGGCGGACAAACGACTGTTAAATTTACGTTTGACGAACACGCCCAAAAAATCAAAGCTGGAGACACTCTTGAAGTGACTTGGCCAAGTTCAGGCACTCTTCACGGGACTGGATTTAAGAAAACCATCCAATTGACCATCGACGGCAAATACGTTGGGGACATGGTCATCAAAGACGGTTCTGCAAAAGTAACGTTCAACGACGGCATCACTGGCCTTGAGAACGTTCGCGGTTGGGGTGAATTCGAAATCGAAGGTCACAACGACACAGCAACAGACAAAAGAACACGTTGGTAAATTCACCATCGTGAGTGGAGACAAAACTGTCGACCTGAACGTGAAGAAAATGGCGACTGGCGTAAACAACGCTCCATTCTTCTTAAAAAGCTGGGGATATGCACGCTGACGACCCTGACAACATTCTTTGGGCAGTAACGATTAACGCGATGAACTTAGAAGTAGACGGCGACGTTCGTCTCGAAGACGAAGTACAAGGCGGACACAAATTAGTAACAGACAGCTTTAGCATTACAACAACAGGAGCAAAACCTGGCTACTATTCAGGCGCTACTGCGATTGAAGATTTCAAAGCAGCGTTCCCTGGATCAACATTTACAGTGGATGCTTCAGGAAAATTTGTAGTGACGATTCCTAAAGACTTGATCAACAAGACTGGCGTTCTTATTTTTCTATCGTACAAAAGTAGAAAATGAAAACCAAAAAAAGAATTCAAGAACAACACGAAAAGTTTGGTACCAAGTGAAAAGGTGAAGCCGCTGTTGTGGCGAAAAGAAGTAAACGCATCTGTTGCAAACATCAATGCAAACGGTGGTGTTGACGGAGACCAATCAATTCCATCAATTCCAACAACGACAACAGTAGCAACAACGACTACAACTACAACGGAAGCTCCAACAACGACTACAACTACAACGGAAGCTCCTACAACGACTACGACTACAACAGAAGCTCCTACAACGACTACTACTACAACGGAAGCTCCTACAACGACTACAACTACAACAGAAGCTCCTACGACGACTACTACAACAACGGAAGCTCCTACGACGACTACTACAACAACGGAAGCTCCTACGACGACTACTACAACAACGGAAGCTCCTACAACGACTACAACTACAACTGAGTCAACGACTGCTTCTACAACGACTACTGAGTCTACGACAGCATCAACGACTACAACTGAGTCTACTACTGTTTCTACAACTGCAGGAACAACAACGACTGAGTCTACAACAGTTTCAACAACTGCAGGAACAACGACGACTGAGTCTACTACTGTTTCAACAACTGCCGCTACAACAACATCTGAAGGCTCTTCTACTACAGAAGGTTCAACAACAGGCGTAACGACAGGCGAAACAACAGACGCAACAACAGTAACACCTGCACCAGAAACAACAACAACGACTGTTACACCAGACCTACCAAACACTGGTACAACAAGTAACACAGCCGTAATTCTAGCAGGAATCATCGTAACAATCTCAGCGATGTTCGTTCTCGTTTCTAAAAAAAGCAGAACAAAACTAATCTAAACAAACCTATTTAAAAAAAGCTAGCAGATTTTCTGCTAGCTTTTTTTACGCTTCCAGTATAGAAAGTACATATCAAACGAGATGTTAAATTTAGTCATTTTTTTACGTAATAGGTTGTTCTTCCCTTTTTCCATATCGATTAATATAGCCCTCTTCGACGAGTTTTTTTCAGCATATTTTTCAACGGTTGCTTTTACCTATACTTGGAACTAATTCCATGATATCTGATTTAGTAAACTTGCCCAATTTTTTTATTGACTGCTCTTTCTAACCAGTTCAATAGAAGGGAGCTTTTCATCTACATAGTCAACTCTCTCTTCAAAATCAATATAAGCTGCTAATATTGTTCTTAGAATATATTTTATAAAAGGAGTCACATCTTCTTGACCTTCATACCAATTCAAACCACTTTTTCTTAAAGATGGATAATACCCGTCTTTATTTTGCTCAATTTTACTCTCTAAACTAATGTACTTCCCAATCACATACCCTTGTCTATATAGAAGAAGTGTCGTTAACAATCGACTCATTCTACCATTTCCATCATTAAATGGATGTATACAAAGAAAATCATGGATAAATATCGGTATTAACAACAACGAATCTACTTCATGTTTATCCAAAGCTTTATTAAGCTCTCTACAAATGTCTTCAATTGCTTTCGGTGTCTCATATGGAGGTAATGGCTTAAATATTTCTATAACATTACCATTTTGATCCTGTTCAACGATAGAATTTTGAGTGTTTTTATATCTTCCTCCAATTCCTTTTTCACTATATTTATACAATTCTCTGTGAAGTTGTAAAATATAATTGCTATTGATAGGAATATATTCATAACTTTCATGGATTACATTTAAGACGTCTCTATAGCCTAAAATTTCTTCCTCGTCTCTGTTTCTCGGTGTTGTTTTCTGAGCCATTAACTCCTTAATTCTCGTTGTTGTCGTGACAATTCCTTCTATTTTATTCGAATCTTCCACACTTTGAACTTTAGCGATTTCTACCAATTTATCTAAAACAGCAGGTTTTTGTGCCAAAAACAGCTCTTGTTTACCCTTATGTTCATGAATTTTGGCTAGAAGATTAATCACTTCAACATCCCATTGACTTTGCAATAATTTTTCATAATCAAAAACTCTCATTCGCCTACCTCCTTCTTTTTCTCCCTAATTATACATCGTTTTTAGGCGATTTAAAAGTAGTTAGGCGATTCTGTCTTACTTCCTTTTCGCCTAATATTGCCTAATTTTTAGGCGATTCGAAAATAAGTTAGGCGATTCTATCCACCTCCAAGCACCTCTCATCCCTCTTCACTGGGATTCCAAATGCAATAAGACGTCTGTTCAGTTAACCCTGTTTTTCATTGCCATTATACTCGCTTATTTAGAGGCACAAGAAAAGATGACGAAGAAACCCTGCGGATGTTATACAAACCGTAACGTGTTTAGCATTACATGCGAATTAGTTGGCGTTGGAATTTATTCCTTACGCCAACTTTGAGGCTGTAAAAGGTGAGAGCCTCTTCGAGGCTCGAACCGGTGCAACGTTACGGTATGTATAACAGAATATCCGCAAGGTTTCGAAAGTCATCTTTTTCGGACCTTTGGTCCACTTGACCATCTCTTTTTGTTACGAGTATAATTGCCTTATGAAAAAAACAGCGATTAACTTAACAGACGGGCCGATTTTTGCGGTCCATTATTGCATTTGCAATCCCAATTATAATTTCAAACATATTCCAGCAACTCTACAACACTGCCGATATCATGATTGTCGGGCGATTCCTTGGGCAGGATGCGCTGGCAGCGGTTGGAGCCACAGCCGCCATCTTTGAACTCATCGTCGGCTTCTCGCTTGGAGTCGGAAACGGGATGGGAGTTATCATCGCACGCTATTACGGGGCGAATAACCATCGCCTCTTGAAACGTGCCGTTGGAGCAACTCTTGTCATCGGAGCCTTTCTCAGTCTCCTTGTGGCCATTATCGGAAGTTTCGGCATGTATCCTCTCCTTCAGTTCCTTGGAACGCCTGAGAGTATCATCGACCAGTCGTATGAGTATATCTCGATTGTCGTGATCGGTATTGCCGTAACCTTTGCCTATAACCTCTGCGCGGGGCTACTTCGTGCGGTCGGTGATAGCCAGGCTGCACTCTACTTCCTGATTTTTCTCAGCGGTCGTGAACGTGTTTTTAGATATCTTACTCATCACAACGTTCAACATGGGTGTTGCGGCAGCGGCGATTGCGACGATTATCGCACAAGGCTTATCGGCCGTCCTCTGCTTTATTTATATTAGAAAAACGCGCCAGCTTCTTGATTCCAGCAAAAAGTGATTTCGTACGTGACGACGAATTATACATGGACTTACTCAGCCAAGGACTCAGCCATGGGACTCATGTCGTCCATCGTATCGATTGGATCCGTGATGCTTCAATCTTCTATCAACGCACTCGGACCAGTCATCATCAGCGCGCAAACGTCAGCTCGACGCATCTTCGCGTTCTCGACACTCCCATTCGCGGCGATTGCGGCAGCGATGACAACGTTCACTTCGCAAAACTTCGGAGCAAACAAACCGCACCGTATCGCAAAAAGGCATTCGTCAAGGAAGTCTTGTAGCGTTTGGTTGAGCGATTCTAGTATGCATCTTCTTGTTCTTTGCAAGTCCTGCGTTAAATGAACTCATCTCTGGTTCAAGCGACCCTGTACTTTCTGGACAACGCGGCGCTTTACAACCGTATCGGGTCAGTGTTCTATATCCCGCTTGCGCTTCTATTGATTTTTACGAAATAGTTTGCAAGGGCTAGGGCAAAAGGTAACGCCATTGGTTTCGAGCTTTATTGAGTTGGTGGGGAAAGTGCTTTTTTTGTCATCTTCATCATTCCGCACACTGGCTATCTTGGAGTTATTTTTCTCTGAGCCGATCATCTGGTGTTTGATGGCGATCTATCTTTCATACGTCTTCTTACGTCATCCGCTTATTAAAGAAGTAAGGCATGAAATATTTTAATAGAAAAGAGACAAAATAAAACCCTCGGCATATTCATAGTGTTAAGCACCAAGGGCTTCTATGGACCTTCGCGGATTTCTTCATAGTAAATGAATATAAGAATAGCGCTAGTCTACTCATTGACTAGCGCCTTTTTGTTCTTAATTACTCTTTGATTTCTTCTACTATTAATAGATGAGATTGGTATTCTGGAGTAGAAATGACAGGTCCATTTTCTGCTCCTTCTGGAACAATTTTAACTCCTGCATTCATAAGCTCATCTCCGAAAAACTCTTCATCCGTTCCAGCAATCGTATATCGTTTGTCTTCATCTAATCCACAGAATTTTACGACTGAATATCCTGGATTCAAGTGGCTAATGAGCGAAGTGTGGAGCAATATAGCAGTTGACTTATCGCTAGAAACGACTTGCCAATCAACAACATCATCTTCAAATGGACTTCGAATTCGAAAGAAGTTTCCATATTGGAACACTTCACGATATTTCTTGTAGAAATCGATTTGTTCTTTGACTTTTTTTCAGCCTCTGCTGCCTCTAACGTGGTAACATCCAACTCATAACCAAAGACTCCAAAGTATGCAACAGCCGCTCTTGTATCTAAGTTTGTTCTTCGCCCACTTTGTTCATTTGGAGATGCAGATACATGTGCCGACATCATGGATAATGAATATCCATATGAAGTCCCGTGCTGAATCTTCAATCTTTCAATCGGGTCAGTATCATCACTTGTCCAAACCTGTGGAGCATAGTACATCATCCCTAAATCAAAACGGCCTCCACCTGATGAACAAGACTCAAATAAAACTTCCGGATAAGCTTTCGTTAGACGTTCTAGCAGCTGGTAGACACCTAAAATATAACGATGCCCAAACTCCATTTGTTTTGTTGCCAATAATGTTGCAGTATACGCATCTGTTATGTGGCGATTGTAATCCCACTTAATATACTCTAACTTCGTTTCCTGAATGATTGAGGAAATAGCATCAAACAGATAATCAATCACTTCTTGATTTGTAAAATCTAAGACGTACTGATGGCGTCCTACTGACGGTTTGCGATGTGGGGTGCAAATCATCCATTCTGGATGAGTACGATATAACTCACTATCAATAGAAATCATCTCAGGCTCAAACCACAAGCCAAACTGCATTCCCATTTTATGAATCTCGTCAGCAATATAGGAAATTCCTTTTGGAAGACGACGATAATCCGTTGTCCAATCTCCTAAAGAACTATTATCGCCTTCTCTATGACCAAACCAACCATCATCGAGCACAAATAATTCTACCCCTAGCTGTTGGCCACATTTTGCTAGCTCCAACACCTTATCAGTCATCAAGTTGAAGTACATCGTTTCCCAACTATTCAACACGATTGGACGTGGACGTTTAGCAAAATGACGATTCACTAAATGTTCCCGATAAAAGATTGCCAACTGTTGACTCAAAGCGTTCATTCCTTGAGCGCTATAACTCATAATGGATTCGGGAGTTACAAAACTCATCTGAGGTTCTAATAAGTACTCAAATTCCACAGGATTCACTCCGACCAGTACGCGCGTTGTATCAAAGTGATCTACCTCAATGCTGTTTTGGAAGTTTCCTGAATACACAAGATTAAACCCGTAGACTTCACCACTCTCTTCAGTCGTATGTTTTCGAGACAACATAAAGAATGGATTATTTTGCGGACTCGATGAGTATCTTAAACTATCAATACTTTGTAGTCCTGGTCTTAGCGCTGTTCGATACAATTGTCTCTCTCTTAACCACGCCCCCGAGAAGTGAATAAAGTCAAACTGATCATCTGGTAAATCAAGCTGTAAACTCATTGCTTTCAAAAGCTTCAAGTCAGATTGACCTTCATTTATGAATTCTACATTCCGCACGATTACATTCTGCCCTGGAAATACGGTATAGTTTAACTTCACTACTAATCCAATAATGTCATCCTTTAAGGTGATTGTTAACACCTCTGAACGATCTCCGTCGTCATCAAAAGTAGAAGGAAGAATCTCTAATCGTTTCTTACCAGTAGAGAGTGTATATCCTTGATACTTTAATTCCGTAATTCTACTACCTGTTGCGTCTTGAACCTGATATGCAGGATGTCTAAAATCCCCTTTACCATAAGCAGCATATTCATTTGGAATCATCGATAACTGAATTCGTTCCTCATCGGCTGTATAGGAAACTTCAAACCCTCTTGTCTGGTAACTCGCTAAATTCCCATAGTTTTCTTTCACATGAATTCTTTTTCCATAGTAGAGATGTTGAAGTTGCTGATTCTCGAGCACTCTGAAAAACATAGCTACTATTCTCCGTCTCTAAATGAAACAGCTGCTCATCTTTACTAATATGAATGGACATAATCTCTTCACCTACTTTCAATCAACGATTATTTTTTCAAAATTAAAATCGTATAAGGCGCTAACTCAATCACATCACCCTGTTGTTTGAATTCTCCAATAACTGTACTAAAATGGTCTATCTTAATATCCGACAACTTAATGGTTTGTGGCTTAGAGTCTGGATTTCTTAACGATAAAATCTGCGTTCCATTGATAGGGTTTACACAGTGATATCCATAAATCTCAAACTTGTCTGGTTTGCCACCAATTCTACGACTATATTTTAAAGTGTCGTAGTTTGCTTCAATCCATTGAACTGCTCTTGCATTCGCTTGCCAACGTTCTTCGTCAAACATGCTATAAGAATAATGGAATTCCCAGAACGCATTTCCGCGAGTGGAAATAAACATTAAGTACTCTTCAAACTCTTTCACAGTCGCATACATTTGATGGTCCATATACCATGTATGTGCAGTGGCTGCATAGATTGGTTCATGACTATAAATTGAGTTTAATGGAAGTTGTAAATCACGTTTTTCCAAGAATTCTTGATACTGAATATCACGATAAGTAATCATACGATTAATATCATTTCCTGCGCCTTCCGTAAATCCGACGTCTTGAGAGATTTGAAGCCATAAACTATTCACCCATTGTAAAAACCATGGACTTGGATTTACATAAGAAGTTAAATTAAGCCAGAAGTCCTTCTTACCTCGTTCTGCTCGTAAATCCTTCAACAATTCAACCAGAAACTCATAAACTGGGACCATTGTATGCATCGCATAATCCCCACTTGAATCCGGCTTATCAGGTTTCAGTAACCAACCATCAATCTTCCAATAACTAATATCGTAGGCTTTTTGATACTTGAGCATTTTAGATTTTAAATGACGTAAGTATTTGAAATCTCCAAGATTCACATCATTAGACAGTTTATTTTTACTACCAAATTCAGGATGAGCTTCTAGCCAGTCACTCATTTTTACTTCAGTTCCGTTGTAACCACCACGAGGCCCAATCCAAAGTCCTAAACTTGAATGTTGTTGTTTTGCTAACCATCTAATTTTTGATAACCCTTTAGGGAACTTCTCATTAAATTCCCACATACTTTCGTAGTTTGGCCAGCCATCATCCACTACGTATGCGTCTAGGTGCACACCATGACCCTCAAACCCATGATAAATCTCAGCAAAACTATACAAAACTTTTTGCTCGTCAATGTCTGTCATATAGTCAAACCACGAGTTATATTGCTTTCTAAACGCATTTGGTTGAGCAATTCCTTCAATATATTTGAAGAAGTCTTTTTGAATCGTTTCTTTTTCTTCCCCGCTGGCCGCACCAATAATAACAGGCCAGATTTCTTTCGGTTTTCTTACAACGTACCCTACATAATAACGAGAGAAATAGTGAGTTTCTTGAACTCTGTTTTCGCCCATCGGAAATTCCATTCCAAAGAACAGTGATTTAGCATAAATTGGTTGCCCACATTCTACATAATAACCTGGGAAACCCGCCATTTCTTTAATATCCGATTGTTTTTTTGGATAGAAAATTCCATCCGTACTATCAAAATCAAGAAGATCCACATCAATATAATTGATGGAACGACTGCTTTTGATAAGCGTCACTTTCTTCTCTAATACATCTTCACGAGCAGCGTAGGTAATCGTAAGCTCTGTTCCACGTCTTGCAGAAATTTACAACAAGTTTATCTTTCTTCTTTTTCAAGAATGGTCGCTTGAAACTGTTGACTTGTAAGAGGGTTTCCTGTCTCAAAAGACGATTCGAAATTCTAATGCACTTTTATTTTTTTAACAATCTTGTCCAATCGTTTATTAACGATTTTTCTTCGTATAAAATTGATTTTTCATCATATACAAATTCTCGAGAGAGAAATTTATTACTAATTTTCATTTTTATCTCCTCGCAACTCAATTTTAATAACACTATCTACATCGCATGGGAGCGGATAAGTAAAATGCGGAATTTCTCCAAATTGCGCAAAACACATATCTGGGAAAGCATTTCGTCGTCCAGCTCTTAGAAATTTTTCACTTCACTTCCATCATGAAGGAAACTCATTCGTTTAATCTCTTCTTCCTTGAGTCCCTGGTAAGGCAATTGGGCCAATTGGTTGTTCAAATACATGAGCATAGATTACATTATCTTTCTTTGTGTAGTAACCCCAATCTGGTTTTTGGTAAATCGTATGCTCCCACACATCCATAAATGGATTCCCCATTTCTTGACATCCACTCATGGAATTCCTTTAAAATAGCAAGACTTGGCGAATTGATTTTTCCCCAATGCATCTGGACCAACGTTTAGAATCATATTGCCGTTCTTGCTGACACATTCCACCAACTTACGAATAAGCGTCTTCGAACTCTTATATAGATAGTCAGTAGGATTATAGGCCCAGTTATTATTCATTGTAAGGCATAATTCCCCAAGGAACAGGCTCGCCTTTATAATTGCGAATTCCTTCGTGAGGAACAATTTGTTCTGGACTTACAAAAGTCTCCAGAATATAATTGAATATCATCCGTCACAATACTTCCGAAACCTTCCCCTGAAGTCTCTAAACGATTATCTACAATTACATCTGGTTGATAATGACGAACCATTTCAATTAATTTAGTGGCTTGCCATTTTTCACCTACCATCTCTTCATAAGAATAGTCGAACCAGAGAATGTCGATTTTTCCATATTTTGTCACAATCTCTTTGACTTGGTTGTGCAAATAAGTGAGGTAATTGTCGAAATCGATTTTTTCATCCTTATAGGCTTCATTTCCTCGCATCGGATGGTTTAAATCTGCATATTTTGGAAAGTCTTTATGATACCAATCGATTAGGCTAAAGTATAATCCTACTTTTAACCCTTCTTCTCTAACCGCCTCAACAAATTCCTTCACTAAGTCTTTTCCAATTGGGGTATTGGTAACCTTGTACTCAGTGTAGTCAGAATCGAATAAACAAAAACCATCGTGATGCTTTGCAGTCAATACCATATACTTCATGCCAGCAGCTTTTGCCTGACGAGCCCATTCCCTTGGGTTGTATTCTGTTGGATTAAACGATTCAAAGTAAGGTTCATACTCTTCAATCGTTAAGCGTTGATGACTTCTAATCCATTCACCTTTTCCGGGAATCGAATATAAACCCCAATGGATAAACATTCCGAAACGAGATTCTCTGAACCATTCTGTTCGTTTATTAATAGCTTCCAATGAATTTTTCATCCTTTAACTGCACCTCCACCTAAGGCTTCAATAAAGTACTTGCTTGTGAAGGCAAATAGAATAATTGGAGGAAGTACAATGACAACAATCGCTGAGAATAATCCGTTGTAATTGGTATTAAAGCTTGTTGTAAATTGTCCCAAAAGTGCTGGCACCGTTAATTGATTCTTATCGATAACCAACATCGAAGCCCAATAATACTCATTCCAGTTATTGATAAAGGCTAAAAACCGCAGCCGTCAAAAATCCCTGGTCTGGCAATTGGCAACATGATTTTCCAAAATGTCTGAGCATAAGTAGCACCATCAATTTCGGCAGCTTCTTCCAATTCTTTTGGAATAATTTGGAAGTAATTTTTAATAATGAAAAAACTCATCGCAATTCCACTACATGAATATACAAAGATTAAATGCAACTGGCGTATTATAAATTCCCAAAGTATTTACCAACCGATAAACGGGGAATGTCATTGCTGTTGCAGGAATAAACAATGTCGAATATAGCATTGCTGTCACTATTTTCTTTCCTTTAAAATCCATGCGAGCAATGACGTATGAAGACATCGAAATCATAACAATGCTGATTACTACTGATACAAATACGACTTTAAAGCTGTTCCAGAAATAGTTTTAGATACATGTAATTCCGTAAACACTTTAATATATCCTTCGATACTAAAGTCTGTTGGCAATGATAACCCTGGATTTTTTTCATAGGATCTGCTTTTTAATGAAGACAAGAAAAATCCATAAAATTGGGAAAAATCGAAATAAGGCAGGTTAAAAGCCATATATATATAAACGATGATTTTTTTCCTGATTTAGATAAACCACTCATATGATTCTTATTCATGACTCTTCTTACCTTTCCGAGACTGCTTGTTGTCTCTATAAATTAAATTAATGCATAGGATAATGAGCATCCCGCCAATAATTTGAATAACACCAATTGTGTTTGCTCGCATATTGCGTACGAGAACTTGATACAGCCAATTCACGAATGATGAAACTGATACTCTTTAGTTCCCTGCAGCCCCATTCGTTAAGAAGAATACTTCGTTATAAAGTAAGAACCCAGAAGTAGCTGCCATCACTGAAACTGTTTTAATCGTTTCTTTAATCATCGGAATGGTGATATACCATTCTTTTTCTCCATCCAGTAATATTATCTAAAAATAGCGGCCTCTTGAATTGCTTGAGGAATTGCAAAGATTTGACCCAAAAAGCATGATTGTTGAAGCTCCAGCAAAGAAGATATATGCGCAAGTCATTGCAACGATATTAAGACCTGGAGTGAGCAATACTGCTTCCTTTGAAATCTGGATTGAACAAACGAATCACTTGGTTTACAACACCCAAAAGTTAGGATTGTAGATTTGTAAAGAAAAATCAACCCCATTGCTGCGCTTGAAATAATACTTGGAATGATGTAAAGATTTCTTGAGAGTTTCCACCCCTTTAGTTTCTTCGATAAGGCGATGGCTACAGTAAGTGCTAAAGGTACTTGAATAACCACACCAATGATTGCCCAACGAATCGAGTTAAATAACGCTTCTTGGAAAAAAATGGATACTCTTCAAAGATATATCGATAATTTTCGAATAGCTTATCGAATCCTAAAAAAATTGTGGATTGTTTAAATTTGTGTAGTCCCATTTTCGTAAAATGAAGTTATAAAAAAATGGTCGCTACAGAATAGAAATAGAATAGAAAGAAACAGACGAGTGTTGGTAATAGAAACAGGAATATAAATCTTCTCTTCTGAGCCTTTCCTACTTTGCAATGTTGAAACTTTTTTTGTGCCATAAAGAAGCTCCTTTTTCATGAAATGTCTATAATCAAAGCTCAGTCGGCAACACCAACTGAGCTTCGTTTCAACTCCCGTAACTACTAATTAATTAATGATTTTAAGATATCTTGTGTTGCTTTTAACTTTTTTTGTTCGATATTTACATTTTCTGCTGCACTTTCAGTTAATGCATTAATAATTGCAGTGTGAACATCGCCACCCCAAACATCACTAATTGTTGGAACAATGCTTTTAGCTTCTTTTTACTTGGCTAATTGCTTGACCTAAAAAGTTTTAGTAGTTGCATCAGTGCTCTTTTCAGCAATTTCTTTCACATTGATATTTGCGTCAGAAGGGTTTGCGCCTACTTTTTCAAAGATAATCTTTTGAACTTCGTCACTTGTCATATATTTCAAGAATTCAAGTGCTAATTTTTTTGTTTTTTTCTTCAGACATCTTGCTAGAAATTGTGATACCGCCACCTGAAGAACTAATTGCTACGCCGCCAGGGTAGATTCCTGGTTGTAAGTTTGGATTCTTAGCCATTTCGCCAGAAGCCCATACACCGTTGAAGAAGACTGCTGATTTTCCTTCAGCGAAGTCTTTAGAATAAGCATTTGCATCTCCACCAGCATTCTTAGAACCATTTGTTTGAAGTTCTGTCATTACCATTCGTAATGCTTCAGAAAATTCTTTTGATTCAATTGCTTCTTTTGTTAATGGTCCTGAAAGTAATTTGCGTCCAGCTTCAGACATTCCTAGCAATGTATTGAATAGACGAATAGATGGTTCTCCTGTACCGTATGCATATACTCCGTCAACTTTACGAATAGCTCCCATAGCTTCAGTGAAGTCAGACCAAGTTTTCCATTGATCTGGAGTTTTTGCTCCAGCTTTAGCAAAGATTTCTTTGTTATACCAAAGTCCCATTGTAAATAGTTGTTCGTGAACAGTGAAAATCTTTCCGTCTTTTTGGTTTTGTTCATAGTTTAAACCAACATTTTTTTGAAGATTATTTTCATCAATGAAAGGTTTTAAATCTAAAACAAGTTGTTGTTCAATAGCAGCAAGTGAAACAGCATTCCCTGCTAAGTCGATCACGTCTGGGAATTCTCCACTGGCTACTTTATTTTTCATGATATCTTTTAAGTCACCATTCACAGGGATTGGTTTAAATTCAACATTACCATTGGCATGTTCTTTAGCAAACTTGTCATAAATATCACGCATTACTTTTGCAACAGGCCATTCAGATTCACTATGGTGATATCCATGATAGAATTCCAACACCTGTTTTTCGCCACTCTTTTCAGTTGAACTATTGTTACCAGAGCTACTTTGTCCCCCACATCCAGCTAATAAAGCGATAGATGCTAAACCTACAATTGCCGTCTTGAAAAAATTCTTTTTCATGATTTTTCCTCCATAATTATTTTTTTGTTTTATCCCCAAACACCTTTTATCAATTCTTTATTAAAAAAATCAAATCCTCCTTTTTCCATGAATTCAAACTTTAAATGGCTACATTGAATTCATTAGATTAAACTTCCTACTGATACCTCTTTATAAAGAATAAAATCCCTATAAAAATTCCCTTATTTTTACATTTTGGTATCGGTTTCATCTTTACTATATTCCTAAAAAAACAGTCTTCAATACTTTGAACGAAAAAAAAGAACATTGTTCAGAAAAAAATGGCACTTTTTTCGTTCAAAAAAACATCCAAAAAGCAGTCAGTTTGTTGATATTAAGCACTGATTTCATCTCTGAAACTCCTCTTTTTTTCCCGTTTTTCGTGATTATTGTCGTTCTTTTTTTCGGTCAAAGGGTATCTTTTTTTCTAAAAAAATTCTCGTATAATAAAGATGAACATTAAATCCTAAGGAGGGATATTATGGGACAAATTACTAGATCAATTAAGACAGAAGTTTGTGGAGGTGTATGGCACGGAGCCTGAGGAGAGCTTTTTTTGCTCCGGGGCGCGTGAATTTAATCGGGGAACATACCGACTATAATGGCGGGCACGTTTTTCCTTGTGCGATTACGCTGGGGACTTATGCGTGGGTGAAGCCACGGTCGGACAAGAAGCTCCGTCTCTATTCGGACAATTTTCCGAAGGATGGTATACGCGAGCTCGATATGACGGACCTGGCTTACAGGGGCAGTGACTCGTGGGCGAACTATGTCAAGGGCGTTTTTCGTGTACTTGGCGGACCTCGGCTTCGCTTTTCCGCACGGCATGGACATCGCATTTTACGGAAACATCCCGAACGGCTCGGGCCTCTCATCGTCAGCCTCATTCGAGCTGCTCGTGGGCGTCATCGCTCGCAAAGTATATACTCTAGACATCGACACGCTGGGTCTCGTGAAGGTTGGGAAACTTGTGGAAAATGACTTCATTGGTGTGAATTCAGGCATCATGGACCAGTTCGCTGTAGGGATGGGCAAGAAGGACCACGCCATCTTCCTCGACTGTGCAACGCTGGAGTATGAACTCGTTCCTGTTAAACTCGGCGACTATCGTATCGTGATTATGAACACGAACAAACGCCGCGAACTGGCCGATTCGAAATACAACGAACGCTTTGCCGAAACGCGCATTGCCTTGAAGGAACTACAAGAACATGTGACTATCGAGACCTCTGGGAGCCCTCACGATCGATCAGTTCGACGAGTTGAAGCATCACCTATCCAGCGAGCTCTTTGTGAAACGTGCTCGTCATGCCGTTAGTGAAAAACGAGCGGACAGTGCTTGCGACACGTGTCTTAAAAAGAAGGCGACCTCGCTCACTTTGGACAACTGATGAACGAGAGCCACTCTCTACAGAACTCGACTACGAAGTAACTGGCAAGGAACTCGATACGCTCGTGCATACCGCTTGGGAACAAGCAGGCGTTCTTGGTGCTCGTATGACGGGTGCTGGATTTGGCGGCTGTGCCATCGCGTTGGTGCATAAGGACCATATCGAAGCTTTTGAAGCTAACGTTGCCAAAGTTTACACTGAAAGAGATTGGCTACGCTCCAAGCTTCTACATCGCGGAGATTGCGGACGGCGCACATTAAATAAATAAAAAAAAAGAGCATTGGACCATCCAATGCTCTTTTTGAGGTATTTATTATCTACTCCTTCACTATAGCATACTTATTTTTATAATCAAGTAAACTAGTGGACACTTCCCTACTTTTCCTAGCAATAGTATAATGAATCTGAGAAGACGGAAAGCGGTGATGAGAGATGAGCAATTATTTAAAATTAAATCAAGATAGATGGAATCATGTAAACAACGACTATACTGAGCCAGTGACAGATGAAGAATTAGAAGAAGCTAAGAAACATCCAATTTCTGTTGCATTAACGGTTGGAAAAAAAGTTCCACAAGAATGGTTTGAAAAAGCCAAGGGGAAAAAGATATTAGGATTAGCTTGCGGCGGCGGACAGCAGGGTCCCGTTTTTGCCGCAAAAGGATATGATGTCACCATAATGGATTTTTCGACATCACAATTACAAAAAGATGCGATGGTTGCTAAAAGAGAAGGTTTAACAATCAACACCATTCAAGCCGATATGACAAAACCATTCCCCTTTGAAGATGAAACCTTTGATATTATTTTTAATCCCGTTTCGAATGTCTATATAGAGGATTTAGAAAACATGTATAAAGAAGCCGCTCGTGTATTGAAAAAAGGCGGCCTGTTAATGGTCGGATTTATGAATCCTTGGATATACATGTATGACGCCGACGTTGTATGGGACCAACCCGACGAGGAATTACTATTAAAGTTCTCCATCCCTTTTAATTCAAAAGAGCTTGAAGAGGCCGGCAAAATCAGCATCAATCCAGAATACGGATATGAATTTAGCCATACCTTAGAAACTCAGATTCGAGGACAATTGAAAAACGGTCTCGCGATGATTGATTTTTATGAATCGTGCGACAAAAGGCATCGATTATCCCGTTACGGCAATGACTATATCGCTACACTCTGCGTCAAATTATAATGTGATCGAAAATCATCGTGCAAATCGCGGACGACGCAAATTAATACAAACAAAAAAAGAGCATTGGATCTAGACCATCCAATGCTCTTTCTGGCTTTAGTGATTGAAATATTCACTATATTTTTCTTGCTCCTTGAATATACCATAAATTTCTTTAATGTCCAAGGTAAAAAGGAAGCCTTCGGCATATTTTTTTATTTTTTTGAACCGACACAACCTCGAGGTCGCCATTTTCGTTCTGAAGAACTTTAAACATAATCTCCATGCCTTCCTTCAATCCGTCTGGATGCTTCGAGTCCATCAACAGCTTGCCGAAGCATTGGTTGCCTTCCACGCGCGAGATGCGGACCCATAAGCGTTCAGGATCCTTCGTCTTGTCTTCATAGTAGAAGGCTACGCCAAAGTCATCGGGATGCTCGCGGCGGCGGAATCGGTCGAGTCCTTGGAACGAACGTGTCTCTTCTTTTTCTTTTGCTCTTTGTGTCATAGACTTCCGCAATGACGCGTCTTGCACGGTCAACAATATACGGATCGACTTCAATCCATCTCATCGAACAGAACTCGCAGTCATCGAGGTTTCCTAGACGGATGAGATACATCGTCTCTTCTGGAATGAGCCGCATGTCTAGCGTTGATTCGCCTTCTTTTTGCGATCCATAACGGTTGGAACGAAACGCCAGCCTCCTCGTCGATATATCCGTAGAGAACAAGCCCCGTGTCGCCGGCCTTGGCAACTTCTGGCATCACGTCTTCGATTAACGCCGCACAGCGAACGAAGACGAGTTGATGGTAGAAGCTACGGAAAGAAGCGTCTTTCACTTTTTTTGCATCTGGCTTGCGATTGGAATTTCATTTGGGAAGAGTTCGCCTTTGATGTCGAGTCCTGGCGCAAAACCGCATCGGTCAAGCCACTCCGGACTTGTCACCTCTGGAATCGGGTTCGGCGTGGGCCTTGGAGGCGAAACGCTCTCTGCTATCGGCCACGATGTCCACCGGCAGATCCAGATTCACATGCTCCATCCATTTCCAACGATAATCGTCCGGCAAATGCAAGAGGAGAATCTGCGTCTTCCCTTCATGCTCGTAAATGTCCAGCACCTTGAAGTGGCTGTCGCGGTTAGCCACGTGTAGCCCCCAGTTGGTGCCGTGCTCCGCCTTCGTCAAATCAAAGAGGTGGTTGGATAAAATGCTGAAACGGTGCGTCGTCACCATGCCGCCCACTCGGCTCGTCGCGTCGGTAAAGGCCGCGTTACGCACGATCTGCCCCACCTGGAACTTCGCCGCTTCTTCCGGCGTTAGGTTGATGTCTCTAGCAAAGAGCTGCAATCCCTGGCAGCATCTCATTCATTAGTTGTTCGAGTTGTTGTACTTTCTGTCATTCTACTTCTCCTGTCTTACCACAGTACGTTTGATAATGTTTCGTTCTCGTACGGTTGGAGGTTCACGATGCTCGACTTGATCGTTCCATCCGCTTTCTTAGTCGTCTGTGGCTCTGATTCGCCGATTAACAGCACATTGATTCCTTCTTTTTTTGGCAAATACGATCACCGATGTCCCTGATTCAGACACATAACACTCCACGATTTCATAAGAGTCGCCTCCAGATTGGAAATTCAGCCCCTGCCCACTTGAAGTTCGCCTTCTCGCCATCAACCGTAGCATATTTGAAAAGCTGGTCTGGAACGGCTAAATCATAGTACTCACGCTGGGTCGCTGGACTCGTGCGCTCGTAGATTTCTCCTCTTTTACGCGCGTAAATCGCCATCGCATCCGCTATCGACTGGTTCGCAGACGCCTCAGTGGTTGCCTTTCCATGTCGCATTGTCGGTAAAGCCTTTTAAGTAAATCAGCGTCCTTCACGACTTGGAAGGCAGCTTTTAGCAACTGTCTCGCGTGTCACATTGGTCGCACGAAGAACAATCGGGCTCTCCGTCTTCGTACCCAAATAGGAACGCCTCTTTCTTCGTAGCGTCCAGATACGCTTCCACCACCATCACTTCGTAGTCGTTTGAGGCCACAACGCCCATCATATTCCATTTGACCTTATCGCCATTGATGGTCGCAGCATCCATGTGAATCGCTTCGTGCAAAGTCTCGAAATGTTGCCCAGTCGACGCATTCCAACGCTTCATAAAGTCGCTAAATCCAGTCGCATTAAAACGAACCAAGAGCTCCAAGTCCGAATAGGCATAGTCGATGTCATCCTTTGTCGCTTGGATAATGCTCAAACATCTCGTCACGCACCTTCTTGGCCGCGGCTAACCCTTCCGTAATATCGGCATCCTTGGCCGCCACATTATACGATAAACTGCAACATCTCAAAAATACGTCGCGTGCTCCGTCTTGGGCAACTGTCGTCGGTGCTACAGTGGTCGCTTGAGCCGTGGTTGGTGCCGTTGTCGTCACTTCTTCGGGCTTTCTTGTTACAAGCCGCAAGCGCCAACACACAAAGCGCTGATGCTAGATAATTGTCTTTCGCTTTCATACTCTCTCCTCCAATCATGAAAAACCTTCTCTATTCAAGATTATTATAGCATAGGTGGGAAAGAAAAAGCATTGGAGGTTTAGTCCAATGCTTCGACTCGTCCTCTTAATTCTAGAGTGATAATCAACAAGCAAAATTATAAATCTACACCATTCAGATCAATACAGCCCTAAAACCTTCCTTGTTTGTAAATTTTTTTAATTTTTATGTTTTGTAACCATTCAAATCAACACAGCTCTAAAACAAAAAGCGGACAGATTAAACAGCTTTATTGGTTTTGTAACCATTCAAATCAACACAGCTCTAAAACGCTTACACGATTCAGAGCGTTTCGTGATGAGTTTTTGTAACCATTCAAATCAACACAGCTCTAAAAACAATTCATAAACGCTCGATTTTTCTCCCTCGAGTTTTTGTAACCATTCAAATCAACACAGCTCTAAAACCAATACCGCCTACAGATTGTAAAACTCCATGTTTTTGTAACCATTCAAATCAACACAGCTCTAAAACTAAGCAAGCGATGACTTCACTTTTCTCAACAGTTTTGTAACCATTCAAATCAACACAGCTCTAAAACCTTGTCGTTTCCGTATTGGATTACATAATTGTTTTTGTAACCATTCAAATCAACACAGCTCTAAAACCGATAGTAGGGTCATAAACCAATATTTTTCGGTTTTGTAACCATTCAAATCAACACAGCTCTAAAACTAAGGCATTTGACCATTTGTTAAGATGAAAGTTTTGTAACCATTCAAATCAACACAGCTCTAAAAACCAGAAACTTTAACAAGGAATCCTTTACCTTGTTTTTGTAACCATTCAAATCAACACAGCTCTAAAACATCGAATTGAGTTTGAACCAGTCTATAAAAGTTTTGTAACCATTCAAATCAACACAGCTCTAAAACTACAACGATACAGTATTAAAAATCGCGTTGTTTTTGTAACCATTCAAATCAACACAGCTCTAAAAACTGCCCTTGGGCTCGGTCTTTTTGCAAAAGTTTTGTAACCATTCAAATCAACACAGCTCTAAAACTGATGTCTCCGATATCTCTATCGGTCGGTAGTTTTGTAACCATTCAAATCAACACAGCTCTAAAACTAGCTCTTTATACTTGTTGTTGATAGCTTGCGTTTTGTAACCATTCAAATCAACACAGCTCTAAAAACTGTCTGAGATAGCGAATCTGAGAGCGAGTAGTTTTTGTAACCATTCAAATCAACACAGCTCTAAAACGCTTACACGATTCAGAGCGTTTCGTGATGAGTTTTGTAACCATTCAAATCAACACAGCTCTAAAACCCAAAAAAACAAGCGAAAGAGCTTGAAGAGTTGTTTTGTAACCATTCAAATCAACACAGCTCTAAAAACCCAACGTTGATTTCAATCACTCGTTTGCTAGTTTTGTAACCATTCAAATCAACACAGCTCTAAAACTTTGCTAGTAGTATACTTGCATGCGTATGTGTTTTGTAACCATTCAAATCAACACAGCTCTAAAACTACATTCGTTGCTGTTCGTCAAGAATCACCGTTTTGTAACCATTCAAATCAACACAGCTCTAAAACTCGGTTGAGATACTCCTATTTCTTTTTGAAAGTTTTGTAACCATTCAAATCAACACAGCTCTAAAAACATTGAAAGGGTAGTCCTATCGCTTATCCCGGTTTTGTAACCATTCAAATCAACACAGCTCTAAAACATGGGGAAGATAACGTAATGGCTGTATGCGGTTTTGTAACCATTCAAATCAACACAGCTCTAAAACAAAACGGCACTAATAATGTCCTTAATTGCAGTTTTTGTAACCATTCAAATCAACACAGCTCTAAAAACCTCGTAGAAGGTTTCGTAATCGCGCTGCTCCTCTCAGCCAGACTACTGATTTGAATGATTTTTCTCTATTTTTTTACAAATTTTTGATTATTATAAAATCTTCATCAAGAGTATACTGCGGATAGTTATACACACTTCTTGGCTCAATAAATAATACATTTATTTGATTCAACTCAATAAACTCTTTTTATAGCATCTAGTTCTTTCTCACTAAAGTAAGATGCAACATTAATAAAGATAAGCAATTTCTTCTTTACAAGATACTTGAAAATTTGAAGCACTTCAAAGAGTTGCTCGAACAATGTATTCGACAACGTGTCTACACGAACTTCTAATGCAGAAATAACTTTTTCAATCTTAAGTTCATTATACGTTAAATTCAATTCGCTCTCTATGCATTGCAAACCCACAATGCTTGTGATCTGAGTAAGCAATGATCTAACTTATTTTTTTGTTCAATATTCTCATTCAGTCGATCTAATACATCCAACTGCACAGCTTTAACAACTGCCGGACTATTAATGGAAAAACCGAGCAAATCTGAGATCACTATCAGTTCCGAAGATTTGATTGCCCGAAGTTCCGAATCGTACAACTTCAACTGACTACCTTCATCGTACGTGTAAATCATTTTGCACGAGATGCGATAATACTTCTCGATTCTCTATGATAAATAAAGTAAAACCTTCTATCGGAATAGATTCGTCCAGAATTGGAAAATTCAATCTAATACTCTTCCCCATAATTCTCTCCCAAAAATACTAATCGATTATCCGTATTAGCAACACTTTCATCTTTTTCGCCGTGTAAATAGACCATCCTTGCAAATTGCTTTTTCTGTTACTGTTAATATAGTAATAAATCCTTTATTAGGATTATTCGCCTTCAACCGGTCAATCAATAACGAATTCGCGTTCCCATTCAATAATAATCGACTATAGACTGAGTACTGGTGCATAAGAAAACCTTCTGATAACAAGAACTTTCTAAATTTTTCGATAAGCCTTCTTATCTTCAATCGTTTCAGTAGGGATATCAAACATAATAATCATTCTCATAAAACGATAACTCATACCCGAAACACAGGAATCCCTTCTCCTTTATTATTCAACGCCCTTACGACTTTTTTTCGTATAATCCGACACAATATTTGTTAGAAACATTTCTTTCCCTGAATACCCATAATTATATATAAATATCTGAAATAGTTTTTGATTTAATTTTTATTAAAGTCACTTTCTCTATTCTCATATACTATACGATCTACAATAGGTCTGAACGGCTCCATAATATCACTAGCAAAAATTAAATGGATTGAACTGATTACTATGTTTCAATCCTAGTTGTGTCACACATCCAGTCGCTACGATTTCTCTAGCAAACATACTTAACAGTAGCGAATAACCATAATCCAACCCCGCATTAATATCATTTGATTGTTCGCGGTTAAAATCATTGCCGAACAAAGTGTTGAAGTAGATTCGTGCTGCATGCCCTTCACGATTAGTAGGATCAAACATTTGTAATTCGTCATATAGTCGAGTTAAGGATTCACTCTTCTTATCAAAGCCGCACTCGTAAAGAAAAACTGCCTGGTTGAAAATTTTCTGAGCGATAATCTCCGTCCAAACGAGACCTTTCACTGTTTCATTCCACTCAATTTGCTTAGAAAACTGCAAACTAGAATCATGTTTGCCGTAATATGGAACCAACTGTGCAACAGGCAATCTCTTGTTATCACAAAATATCACCAATATATTCTCATCTGAAAGTCTCTTAACCAACATTGTTGATAGAACAATGTCTGTTGTCTCTAACAATAGAATATCTATCTCGGACAGATGTATCATTTCTGTCCGAGACGAATCTTTATAAATCAAGTGGTTATTTTTATAGGTCAGCTTTGAATGTTGATTTACAACAATTGTCCGCCATCCCATTATTACTCACCATATTTACTGAGATCAATACGAGTTTCGTATAGACCAGTAATAGATTCAAAGCAAACAATAGCATTTAAGCACTCAGTAACAGTCTGATAACGTAAGTTTTTCACGATTAATGACCACACCTAAGAAGTTAAATTGCGATGCAGGTCCTCTATTTACATATTCCAAAAGATTAACAAAAGATTCAGATAGTTGGTGAATCGAAGCAGCCTCAAACTCCTTTTCAACCACATTCACTAATTTTTTTGTTCTACTTTATCTTTTACAATATACTTCTTAGAAAAATTCGATAATTATTTTTAAACAAGCTAAGAAATTCATTTCTATGTTCGGATAAATAGTTCTCATGTATTTTTTTGAGTTTTTCATCCGAAATATTTTTGCATGATATAGTAACTTAACAAACTTCTCTTCGAAGTAAATCATGTTTGCCTTTTTGCAATTCAGTCGAACTTGCCAACATCCGCTTACGACCATCCTCCATCTGGAACAATGTGTATTTTGGAAATTCAAACAATAGACTAAGATTTATCTCTTCAAACCCCATACTTAACAAATATTTCAATTTATTTTTTTCTCATATTGTTTTTTTGGTTTCTAACTGTAATTCCAACGAGCTCTTTTACAGCTTTTTATCTTTCCATTTTTTTGCTTTTTCGTTTTCCTACTACAAATACTGAATAAGCGATTGTTTCACCTGAATACCCACCATATTTGGTTACATCTAACCCCTTATTTTTTTCTTAATTTCTACATACTTCTCTGGATTCTTAATTTTTTTGTTCTTGGAACTATATTATTATCAAAAAGCCCACCATTTTGACCTACTGTTTGTACTTCCGTTTTTCTTCACTACATTTACTTGAGGAACATACAACCATTTCTTAATGTTTGGTAAATCTTTATCATTATCCCAAATCAGTTCGCCATCTTCAGTAACCCTATCTTCGAGTGGTCCATTTAAGAAATTCAAGATATTCGAATAGAATAAATAGCGTCTTGTTGCTTTTTTTCATAGATTTTTTTCTAGTTTCAAATTTTTTTGAATGCGCCATATACAAATTCAGATTCTAATTTAGGATATTTCTTTAATAATAAAGATCCCTACAACCGCATTTAAATACGCATCATGAGCATGATGGAAATCATTTATTTCTCTAACCTTATATAATTCGAATTTTTTTACGGAAATCAGAAACTAATTTTGATTTCAGCGTGATTACACGCACTTTTTCTTATCGGTTCACCATTCTCATTCTTCTCGTTATTAAAACGTTCATCCAGAATTCGAGCAACATGCTTCGTAATCTGACGTGTTTCGACTAATTGGCGACGAATAAAGGCTTTTTTTATCCTCTTCTTTTTAGGCCACCTCGTTCAGCTTTAGTTAAATTATTGTACTTTCTGTCAGAAATCAATTTAGCTTTCAACAACTGTTGCCAATAGCCCTTCATCTTACGTACTACCTCTGGACTCGGAACGTTATCCAACTTACCTCTATTATCCTCACTCGTGGTTAAAACAATATTATCAAGCGAATCATCTTTAATAAAACTTTTGCGGAATAATATGATCGATATCATATGTTGACAACAAATTAATATCTAAATCAGCGCCTGAATAGATATCTTACCATTTTGAAGATAATAAAGATATAACCTATTGTTAGACAACAATTTATTTTCTTTTGGTAGTGATACATTAACTTTTCCTTCAAACTCACCGAGGGCCTTTTTCCAGATTTTTTTCATCCGTTCTCTAGATCGTCTTTCTCCTTCAGCTGTCGTTTGCGCTTCTCTCGCCATTTCAATCACAATATTTTCAGGGTCATATCCCATTGCGCGGCGAATTTCTTCCACAATTTTAAGACTTTGGTGGATTCCCTTTTTGATTGCTGGGCTTCCTGGTATCTCTTGAACTAATTCTCTAAGACTAAGTGTAGTATCAATACTCGAAGCGTCTTTGATTTCTTTTGCGAAAGATAATTCATCAGCAGTTACAAGCTGCATCAAATTACGATTAGTATATCCGTCGTCTTCAAGAAACTCCATTATCGTTTTTATGTGTTTGTTTATCTCGAATCCCACAAATAAGTTTCTTAGATAATTTTTCCCCACCCTGTATAGTGTCTCCGTTCTAACTTTTTAAGTTGCTCTTTTGTAAAACAATCTTTATATACCGATAATTTTTCACGGATGATTTCGCGATCTTCAAAAAGTGTCAAAGTATGAATAATATCTTCAATTGCATCTGCGTTCTCTGGATTATCCAAATATTCCTGAGAAACAATTTTTCTTCAAGTCATGATAAGTGGCATAAGAACTATTGAATTCCGGTTTCTTTCTATCCAGCCCCATCACTTTGGTAATATGAAAATCTGGATATTCTTTATCAAAAAATGCTAATAGTTGTTTTTCTGTTACTTTTCGGTTCTTTTTAAACAACATTTCAAAAATCTTCATTTTCATTTCAGTGTCAACTGCAAAATGTTTATTGTTCTCTAAAACATATCGGATTTTTGTCAATTCGTTAAATACCATAAATTTCTCATACAACAAACTATGCTTTTGGCAAGACATTTTTCACTAGGTAGATAAGTGCATCTATTCGTCATCCGAGTAATAAACCGTTCTGCCGTTTCGCCTTTATCAATCTGTTCTTCCAAGTTCCATGGTTTAATGGCTTCGTTTCCTTCCGAACAACCCAACCAAACTTGCTATGCCCGTTCGACAATGGTCCTACATAATATGGAATTCGGAAAGTAAGGATACTCTCAATACGATCTGCTTCTTTTTCTATGAATGGATAGTATTTCTTTTGCTTCTCAATAATTGCTTTTAATTCCACTAAGTGAATTTGATGTGGAATGGCTCCATTATCAAACGTACGTTGTTTTCTTAGAAAATCTTCTTGATCAATTTTATCAATAATCCAATTCGCATCATTGTCTTTTTCAAAAAGTTTTTTTGACTGCTTTATAAAATTCTACTTGCGATGTTTTTCCATCAATATACCCAGCATAATAAGGTTTTGTATTATCATTGAAGAAACTATTATAGTCATAAGTAGAATGACTCTTAAAAAATCTCTTTAGTTGTTCTAGGTCCTCTTTATGCTCTTTAAAACGACGAATCATTGAGCTTGATATCGGCGCATTTGTCCCAGAAATATCTGTTAAAATTGAGGAAAGCAAAAATACTATCGTATAAAAGCTTTTGCAGCATATAACACTTCAAAAAGTTCATCTGGAATTTGTCCCTGTAATCCCTCTAAATCTTCTTCAAAACTTTCTTTTTGGAATTTGAAGTTTGCATTCATTTTCTAATTCGAATTCCTTTTGAAAACTAACAGAGGTACCTACTGCTAAACTAATGAACTTAGCAAAAAGATCTGCTTTTTTTAAACCAGGATATAATTTTAAAATACCCTCAATTTTCTTAGATTTCGTTGATTTAGCACCCAATATCGACTCAACTTCTACTGAACTATCTTTATCGTCATCAAATACTTCATTGTAAACTTCTACAAACTTAGAGAAGTTACCTTTAAGGTTTGCATTTTTGGATCAACTTTTTCAAATAAAAAAATGTCCACGATATTTAATAATATGAGCTAATGCCAAATATACCAATCGAATATCTGCTTTTGCATCGCTGTCGGCGAGCTCTTTTCTCAAATGATAAATCGTTGGAAAGGCTTCATGATACTCTAATTCTTCTTTAACAGTACCAAAAATTGGATGCTTACTTCCTTGTTTATCCTCTGGCCAAAGAAAAGACTCTTCTAATCTCATAAAGAAATTCGGATCAACCTTATCCATTTCCAATTTAAAAATCTCTTGAAGATAGATCAATCTATTCCGTCTTCTTGTATATCGTCTTCTTTGTCCACGTTTCGTACGTGTCTCTTTTAGCTGTTTCTCCCCTTCAAAGAGAAGCGCCCCAAGTAAATTCTTCTTAATATATTTTTTTGTCAGTGTTTCCCTCCACTTTCATTTTCTTTGATGGAACTTTATAGTCATCTGTTATAACCGCCCATCCTACACTATTAGTTCCGATGTCCAACCCAATTGAATATGGTTTACTCATAAAATACCCTCCTAAATTCAATAACTTGCAAAATAATTTTATCATAAAACCGTTTACATTTTTAATAGGTTTGTAGTAAAATAATATTGTTGAAACCATTCAAATCAACACAGCAAGTTAAAATAAGGCTAAGTCCGTACCCAGCCACTTAGTGGTGTGCACCGATTCGGTGCTTTTTATTGCTTAATTAATCCTATATCTAATTCACTGATGCTTGTTTTGAATTTTTCTTTTCTAAATCTGTAAGCCTTAACTATTAAAATTTCTTTTTGTTTCATCTTAACCTCAACTTCATACCCATTTTGTCTTGCAAGTTCTACGAGACTTAGAATAGTCGGATTATGATGACCACTTTCTGCCCTATTCAATACGCTTCTTACAATTCCATTTTTCTCAGCACACTGATCTTGATTCAGACCTTGTTCAAGTCGCATTTTAATGATACTAAGCGCGACTTTTTGAAGAGTTACTTCGTTTAATAGGTCCTGTTCAAAGTCAGGATACTTTGAAGATAACATCGTGAATACTTTGTTCAAAGAAGAAGTCACTGCCATCCACCCCCTCTTTAACGTCTGATAATGGAATTCTTAAGTACCACTCCCCGTCTCTCTTGAATCCCCCAATGTTCTAATACTTCGGGCGTAACTCCATCGTCTTGCAAGATTTTTCATTACCGCAGCAAGACGAATCATTTCATTGTACTCGTAGTTTTCTAACTGCATTGCCATGGCCATCGTAATTTTAAATTTCTTTCCCAATTTAAACACCTCCATTTTCTTAATTGTAGCATATTTGCTACTGTGAAGTGCACCCTGTCAAGTAGACAGGAAAATAATTAAAGTGTATGACGAGTTCATAAGAACTCGTCTTTTTATTTATGCTGGGATTTTTAACCCCATTGATAAAGTAATTCTTTTCTTATTATAGAACTGGATATACTCCTCAACTTTCTTGAAAAGAGATTCATAGGTTTTGAAATGATACAAACGATATACTTCTTCCTTTAACGTCCCCCAGAATGCTTCAATTGGTCCATTATCGATACATCTTCCAGGACGGGACATACTATGTGTTATTTGTCCTTTCTCTATAAAGTGCTTAAAGAAATGAGAAGTATATTGGAATCCTCGATCACTATGAATCATTGTTTTTGTGGGAATTATCTTCCTTTTTATTTGATTAAAAGTATCTTTAACGATTTGATTATTGTTTTGCTTAGATATTTGATATGCAACTATTTTCTTTGTGCCATAATCTAAAACAGCACTTAAATAAGCTTTGTCTCCCTTTCCATACTTCAATTCAGTGATATCCGTTAATAGTAGAGCCATTGGCTCATATTCTTTCTTAAATTCTCGATTTAAAATATTAGCTGCAGTGTATTCTTCAGTGTTCGGTTTATAACGATAACGTTTTTTTCGTATAACTGCCTTTAATCCCATTAGTTTCATAAGACGCTGAATACATTTATGATTCACTTTTGCATTTCTATAATAGTTTAAATAGATTGTGATACGACGATATCCATATATACCTTGAACAGATTCATATACTTCGTGTATTAATTCCATTAAACGACGTAGTCGTTTTTTTCAGATTCCGAAGGGACACGATTTAACCATTTATAATAGCCAGCTCTACTGACTTTTAACACTTTACATAATAGAGTAATATGAAATCCTCTTTTACTTAATTTTTTAATCGTTTGATATTCCGCTTCAAATCTCGTTTGGCAAACATCAACTCGCTTTCCACTTCTTGTAATTTTTTTAGTGCGGCATTTTCTGTTTCTAAATATTCGTTTCGCGCCTTTAATATTGCCATTTCTGCACGAATACGCTCAGTTTCTGTCTGTATATTTTCTGGTTTTCGTTTCCCTCGACTGTCTATTAATCCATCAGGACCATATTTTTGATATTTTTTTACCCATTGATACACCAAGTTGTAAGAAACGTTATATTTCTGTGCGGTTTGTTTATAGTTTAATTGATTTTGAATACAGTCTTTGACGATAAGGATTCTTTCTTCGTGCGTTGTTTTTCTATATTTCATAGTGTACACCTCTGGCTTAGGATCGTAGGCCTTCGTGGCCTCACCATTAGTATACTTAATAATCCAATTTCGTACAGTTCTAGCAGAAGGAATTTTGTATTTTCTTGCGATTACTCTTAAATAGGTTTTCGATTCTAAAAACTCTTTAACCACTTTTTTTCTTTAAATTCATTTGTATAAGTGTTAAACCCTGTCTCGATCTTCTAATGCAGAAGGTCCATATGCTTTTATAGTTCAAAAAAATACATATTAAATGCTCCAGGTGAAATCTTTAAACCATATTCACTACGCAGCTCACGAAAAGGCACACCATCTAAATACAATTCTATGAATCGTTCTAATTCTTTTGCAGTATGTTTCTTAACCAATCTAAAAAATACCCCCTCTAAAGTAGTTTACTTTTTTTAGTGTCTACTTTAGAGGGAGCATATCACTGTAGCATATATGCTACTTTTTGCTTTTTATAGAACTTTTTTTGCGGTAATAAAACGCTATTCAAATAGTAAATATAGCTGTCCAAAAATATATAATATTAGTTACAAAACGTGGTACTTTCACTCGTTGTATTTTACTTAACTCGTGCAAAATGGGATTCACACTTACTCTTTCTCAAATTCATTCCAAATGGAACTCCCTTAACACAATTTATTGATACATCATCTTTTTATATAGCGTTGTAGGATTTTTTATATTCCAAAAAGATCATTTGCGGGAATTATTCCCGGTTTTTTTATAGAAAAACTTATTTTTTTGATTTTTTTCTACTTCTTTTCGCCAATTTACATATATTTGTCGGAAAATGGGCCTTTTGTAGATAATAAATATCCACCGGCTTAGCCGGTGGATATTTTTTTCATCCTATTTCCTACAATAGCATCAATTTCAACAAGCGCATCCAGAGGAAGCTTTCCTACTTCAAACGCTACTCTAGCTGGCTTATGCCCGTCCATAAAAATCTCGTAGACTTCATTCACACTTTGAAAAATCATTAATGTTTTTTTCAAATATACTGTACATTTTAAGATGCCTTTCTTCTCAAAACCCCGAGCCTGTAATAATAGTGTTTTAAATTTTTTCTAACGCCTGTTTGGTTTGATTAATGACTCCTTCTCTTAATGCATTCGTAACTGGATCTAACCCTAATTGTCCTGACACATATAAAGTATTTCCGTGTTCAACTGCATGAGAGTAGGGCTCAACCGCTTTTTAGCGCTCCTTCAATAAAATGAACTTTCATTCTAATTTCTCCAATCTAAAATATACTCTTTTTGTTTCAGTTCACTCTCCAGCAAACGCGCATGGTCATTATCTTTTACTCAATATCGATACTGGCAATACAATTTCCAATAGACACATGATCACTTCTTCGGTCATGACGAATCTCCACGATATTTCCCTTCAGAGATCCGATATCAGAAATAAGTTTTGAGAGTTCTCCTGGAGAGTCTTTTAATCTCTACATCAATGGTGATAATTTTCCCACGATTTCTTAAAACGTTCTCTGTAACTTTCTTCAGTAAAGACATATCGACATTTCCACCTGAAACAACACAAAGCGTCTTTCCTTGTTGAACTGGTAGCTTATTAAAGAGGCAAGCAGCAACTGCTGCTACTCCAGCACCTTCTGCTAATAAGTGTTTCTTTTCAAGAAGAAAAATCATGCTTTCTGCTAACTCATCTTCTTTTACAGTCACAATTTCATCTACATATTTTTACATATTCGAGAGTTAAATCTCCTGGTTTCTTTACTGCAATTCCATCAGCGATTGTTCGAAGGGACACCACTTCCGTAGCCTCTCCACGCGACACTGATTCCCTCATCGATGGGACACTCTCTGCTTCCACACCATAGATTTTGCATGAAGGTTTAAGAGTCTTTATTGCCAGAGCTATTCCACTAATAAGACTGCCACCTCCAACTGGAACAACAACATTTTTCCACAGAAGGTAGCTGCTCAAGAATTTCAAGTCCTATTGTCCCTTGACCAGCAATAATTGCATCATCATCAAACGGATGGATAATAGTCAACCCTTCCTCCTTCTGGATTTCATTGCTTCTGCTTTTTGCATCTTCAAAATTTCCATTCGACAGAACAACCCTTGCCCCGTAACTTTTTCGTTGCTTCAATCTTTGAAATAGACCCTAAAGAAGGAATACAAATTGTCGCTTTCACACCTGCCTTCTTAGCTGCTAAGGCAACTCCTTGAGCATGGTTTCCTGCCGACCAAGCAATGACCCCATTCTCTTTTTCTTGCGCAGACAATTGAGACATACGATAAAGTGCACCTCTCACTTTAAAGGAACCTGATAGTTGTAAGTTTTTCACATTTCAAAAATAGATTTGTTTTTTTGATCAGGGTAATTCTAATTCTAATACTGGTGTATGAACCACTGTATCTCGAATTACTTCTCTAGCTTTTTAATTTCTTCAATTGATATCATAAATAACTCCCCTAATTAATGAGGTTTTTGCGTTATCTAACAACATACTTTGGAATGGTCGACTTTCTTTAAATTGAGCAAATTCCTCTTTAACTTCCTCTAGAACATCTGGTTGATTGATTAAATCTAATGCACTGAAAGCCAAGATCTGACCTGCTTTTTCAATTCCTTTATGTGCTATTTCGGATTTACCGTTTGCCACCCATTGCCAAGAGTGAGGTGCCGTTCCAAGAGGTTCACATCCATAGTTAAATTGTCCAGTTGGAACTACCCAACTAACATCACCTACATCCGTTGAAACCATCATTGTATTTCTTGCTGGGGTTGTTGCCACCTTGCTACATAGCGATAGTTTAGATTGTTTTTCAACCCAGCTTGCTGATTCCGTTCCAAATTCCGAAGTTAATTTTCTCTTCATCTTTTCTACTTGTGAAGGTGTTAGAGTCATACGATATCTAGTCGCATATGCTAAATCAAATTTATCGTATTCTGCATCACCATATTGTTTTAAGTTTTCGAAAATCAAATCCGTTAACCGTTTATTCGGTACATAATTCATACATGCAGAGTCGAAATCAACACTTAATTTTGTTTCCGTCATCAAGGCTGCACCTTGAGCAATTTTTTTCACTCTTTCAAAAACATCCATTGCCACTTTAGGTTCTGTTGCACGAATGAAGTAATGTAATTTAGAAGAAGCTTGTACAACGTTTGCCGATTCTCCACCTGCATCAATATACGCGTAATGAAGACGGACGCCCTCTGGAATATGTTCTCTTAAATAGTTCACACCAACATTCATCAATTCTGCTGCATCAAGAGCACTTCTTCCCAACTCCGGATTCGTTGCTGCATGTGCAGCAATCCCTTCAAAACTGAAATAAGACTGAACGACAGCTAACGTTCCTTGATACCATGGACTTGTAATATCAGAAGGATGCCAAGCAAGCATTGCATCTACTCCTTTGAACACCCCAGCTTTAGCAAGATATGCTTTCCCATAGCCAGACTCTTCAGCAGGGCATCCAAACAAAATAATTGTCCCAGCTGTTCTCGTTTCAATTAGATAGTCCTTCAAAGCAACTGCCGCCGCCAAGCTAGCCACACCCAGTAAATTGTGCCCACATCCATGTCCAGGTTGATTTTCTTTTTCACTTTCTTTCTGACCAAGATCTGCAATCTGATTCATATTAGAGAGAGCGTCATATTCTGCCAATAACCCAATAACGGGACCTTTGTTTCCAAACGTTGCTTTAATCGCATTAGGTACTCCAGCAACATTCGTTTCAACCTTGAAACCTTCTTTGTCTAACATATATGCAAATCGTTCTGCAGCCTTATCTGTTTGAAAACGAAGTTCTGGATTCTCCCAGATAAAATGACTCAATTCAATATATTGATTCATCTTACTTGAGATAAGATCTTTTAAATGTTCTTTAATCATGTTTTTGTCCGCCTTTCTCGTCAGTACTAATTTTTCTATCAATAAAAACTAGAATGAATGCTAAAGCACAGAACAAGAATGAAACAAAATAGACTACATGCATCCCTTGTACAAATAATTCTGGTTTATCTGGAAGATACGTATCAACTTTAGTCCCTTCAAAATGACTCATTGCAGCAAATAAAATTTGCGATGCGACTAAACTACCTGCTGTTAAAGAAAGATTTCGAATCAAGCCAGAAACTCCACTAGCCATACCAATTTTATCTCGAGGTACAGAACTTAAAATCATCGCATTATTTGGCGTTTGGAAAACTCCACTACCAATCCCTGTTAAGATAAATGTAGCAATTAATCCCGGAATATTTCCTTCTACTCCATATAAGAAATATGTCAACTGAGAAATCGCCATTAATCCACAAACCGATAAGAATCATGTTTTTCGCGCCGTATTTATCGCTAAGTTTCCCTGCGAAAGGAGAAACAACCGTAATTGTAATTGCAATCATAACCGTCATTAAACCTGCAATTTGAGGTTCAATTCCTAAAAGTGTTTCGTAGGTAAAACGGCATTAAATATCCATTGAATCCAGAAATTGTATAAACTAATAGCAAACTTACAAGATAAATAACCATATGTTTATTTGAAACAACCGATAAATCTAAAACAGGTTCCTGTTGATGGCGTTCATAAAAAACAAACGCCACTAACGCTACAATTGATACAATGAATAACGGACCAGCTGTTGGTCCAAAGAACCCTTGTTTCTTCGCTAAATCAATTCCAAAAGAAGAAACATGCGATAAATCCTGCGAGCAATAGAGCACCAATCCAGTCAATTGAGTTTTCCTGTAGCAGTTCTATCTTTTGGAAAATATTTAAGAGCCAACAAATAGCAAATAACACCAACAGGAACACCTAACCATAAAATAATATGATATCCAAAGCTCTTAAGAATCATTCCACTAAAAACAGGTCCGAAAATTCCTCCTCCAGAAAGGAATGAAGCAATGATACCAATTGCCTTTCCGCGTTCTTCACGCTTAAAGAGTTCCTCTGCAATCGCAAAGTTAATTGACATCGAGAGTACGGATCCAATCCCTTGAATCACACGAGAAATAATTAATACTTGGAAACTACTCTTGAATCCACCTAATAATAGTCCTAACGTTAAAAATAATAAGTCCAAGTTTAAACATCTTGAATTTACCAAAGGAATCCCCTAATTTTCCTGCTAAGACCATCAAACATGTACTGGTTAACATAAATGCTGTTTGCACCCATGCAACATCTAATCCTGTAATACCATAGTCTGTTACGATATTTGGTGTTGCAATCAAAATCGCATTAAAAGTGAATGCTGATAAGGCTGTTCCAACCCCTACGATGAGTAATATGATCCATCTCTTTGCCTGAATCGACTGATCTTCAATATAACTTAACATTTTTATTCCTCCTTTATTCCGATTAAGAATAGAAATTTACAACCCATTTTATCGCCGAAGATAATTTTTCGGGAATACGATCACGATGATCTCCTTCATGCGTCACGAAAGTTACAAAATCTTCACCTAGAGTATTCTCGTAATGCTTTTTAGCTTCCAAAGTATATGGAACTTGCATTTGATTAATCAGAGGTGAGGTTTTCCCTTCAGCATCACCAACACTCATATATAGATGTACTTGTTTTTTTAATGAATGATTTAGGATATAGTCTAAAAATCCTGGATACCAAAAAGAAGTTGAGCAACTAAGAATCGCCCCAAAATTATCGGTAATGTATCCTGAATATAAACTAACTAAACCTCCAAAAGAGTATCCGCCAATAACTCTACGAGTTACCTCCCTAGAAGCAGGGTAATTCTCTTCAACATAAGGAACCGCACGACTTACTAACCATTGAATATAATCTGAAGCTTTTCCACCGAAGTTAAAAGGCATTCCCTCTGGCGCCTTTTCCTCCCATGGTGAATATTCATCCCAACGATTTTTAGGTTCTATGAATACAATCACTAATTGTGGAACTTCTTCTTTTAACCACTCTTCTAGATCGTTTAAGACTTGCTTTCCATCTTGTAAATAAACGGTCGGTAACTGTTCTGAACCTATTTCCTTTGGATGATATGCGACACATTCATAACCATCTAGCTGAAATGGTTGAAATACTACTTCTTGATTCATAAATTTTCTCCTTTCTATTTTTTATCTCAAGAACAGTTTAACAATTTTGTTTGCGTTTTCATATTTTGTTTTTCTACATTTTTTATCTGATTTTCCATCTAAATGTATTTTTTTAATATAAAATATCTCTTTTAAAAATGTTTTATTGACTGCGCTTACATTTCTTCTTATACTAATAGTAAGATTATTAAAAGGAGTTTTAGCATGCCTACTCAAGAATCCCATATGTTCCATAATATCTCATGTATCGATTTATATCCGATTCAGTTTGGTAAAGAAACTTGTTCTCCGTTACAACGATACGGTCCTGTTAAAGCAAATCATTTTCTGTTTCACTTCGTAATCGATGGAAAAGGTGAATACTGGAATTTAGACACTAAGAAAAAATATACAATCGATAAAAATAAGGGATTCTTTATGACTCCAGACACAATCGGTACCTATACAGCAGATCAAGAAGAACCTTGGTCCTATTTATGGATTGAATTCGATGGTATTAAAGCTGCCCCTTTTTTAAAAGAGGCTGGTATTAATACTAAAAATCCTGTTTTTCAATTAAAAAATCAGTTGTTTTTACCCAATATTGTAGAACCTTTAGAAACAATGATTCAATATTCACATAAACATGAAACATTTATTCTTGCCCAACTATATTTGTTAATGGATCATATCATCTCATTTTCTTCAAGTGCCACTTCAATTCGACAAAGTGATTTAACTAATTTTTATATTCGTGAAGCCATCCAATTAATTCAAACGCATCCTCAACACAATCCAACTGTTGAGGAATTAGCAAATGTTTGTCATTTAAATAAAAATTACTTAACTCGACTTTTCAGCCAGGAATTAGGGGTCACTCCTGCTAAATTTATTATCAATTACCGTCTTAACGATGCTTGTCAGCAGTTAGCATCAACAACAAAATCTATTGCGGAAATTGCACAATCAGTTGGATATACAAATCAATTCAACTTTTCAACAGCTTTTTAAAAAGGAAAAAGGTCTCACTCCATTCGAATGGCGTTCTTTATACCGTTAGAAAAAAACACGATTAAAAGTAATTGACATATATTGTTTCTTATACAACAAATAGCCACCGCTAATCCGGTGATTTTCAATTAAAACTACACAATAAACGAAAAGCCCTTTATAGAGTAGATCGACCGTCTACCCTATAAGGGTTCTTTTTACAATTTTATATTCTCTTTTATTGATATTTTCAATGTGCGCACTTTACTCTATAAAAATGATCTTATGATATTTACACTACAAACCATTAGCAATAGCGTCATCATGAAACTATACATAAATGAAAACATGCTTTTCTTTTTAATAAGTGATTGATTTTCGTACCAAAATAGCCTCCTCCTATAGCGGTTATAACAATCATCGGAACCATCTGAAGATTAAATCCAGCAGTGGCCCTTTCAGTACGATCATTATAATTTTTGGTACTTGCGCAAAAGAAAATCATGCCAATGGAGTATGGAGTAGATTCTTTTGGCAGTCATTGACATAAATCCTAGCAATACAATGATATTTAAAGGGCCTCCTCCGATTCCTAGAAAGACCGATAACGCCCCCACTCCCATCCCGAATGAGAAAATCGTCCACTTATTTTTTTATTTCAAACTTTGGAAACCAGGATTGTCGTATTGTAAATAACAACACTGTAATGAGGACGAACAACAATAAAAATGATTGAACTCTTGTCACAACATTGTTATCTAATAAAACAACAACCTTCTTAAATACTTGTTCTCCAATATACCCTCCCAATAGAGAGCCTACTGATAGTATCAGCATGATTTTGGAATCAAATCCCTGCCCGCTTTTACGATGTTTGTATAGGGAGGATAAGCACATCGAAAATACGGCAATGGTAGAATAGATACCGATAGTCGCTACACTGTCTACTCCAATCAAATCGAACACCGGTTTAATGATAGCTCCACCACCAGCACCGGTTGTTGCACCCAGAGCAGTTGCCAAAAATATTACTATTCCGTATATCCATATCATCAAAATCACTACCTTATGCTAAATTCTCTCCATTAGAAGCAATTACTTTTTTATACCAATCAAACGATTTCTTCTTATAGCGACGGAACGTTCCTTCCCCTCGATCATCCACATCCACATAAATAAATCCATACCGTTTTTTCATCTCACCTGTAGACCATGCGATTAAATCGATACAGCCCCAAGGTGTATATCCCATTAAATCAACACCATCTAATTCAACCGCATCTTTCATCGCTTGAATATGTTGTCGTAAATAATCAATACGATAGTCATCCTCAACCGTTCCATCGACCAACTCGTCTACAGCGCCTAAGCCATTTTCAACAATAAATAATGGAACATGGTAGCGTTCATACATTTCACATAAGGCGATTCGTAAGCCTAGAGGATCTAACGTCCATCCCCATTCAGTCACTTCAAGATATGGGTTTTTATACGCTAAAATATTATTCCCCGGTGTTTTTAGGAACGCTCGTATCGGTTGTAGACATCGTTGACATATAGTAGGAGAAGCTAATAAAAATCTACACAACCTTTTTGCAAGATTTCAAGGTCTCCCTCTTGCATTTCAATTACAATCCCTTTGCGTTCAAACTCTTTCAGTTTATAGTTTGGATAATAGCCTTTCACCATCACATCTAAATAAAACTCAACTTGTCGTTTTATAACGGATGTTCTCCATGACGTCTTCCGGTTTCGATGTCATGGCATAGCTAGGTGCATACATCACCATGTTTCCGATTTGAGCTTCTGGCATTACCTCATGACATAGACGAACCGCTTTAGCTGAAGCTAGAAATACGTGATGGACGGCTTGAAATTTAGTTTGTTCGTCGTTGGGATGAATGCCTAATTGCAACCATGATCGTAACACATTAATTTCATTAAAAGTCAACCAGTATCGAACTTTACCCTTATAGCGGTTGAATACAGTAGATACATAATTCATAAAGAAGTCAATCGTCTTTCTACTTGTCCATCCATTATAGTGATCGGCTAAATATAAAGGCATATCAAAATGACATAAGGTCACAACGGGTTCAATCCCGTACTTTAAACATTCATCAAAAATGTTGTCGTAGTAGGCTAATCCTTCTTCATTCGGTTCTTCCTCTACCCCATTAGGAAAGATTCGTGTCCAAGAAATAGACATACGATAGGCTTTAAAACCCCATTTCTGCAAACAATCGAATATCTTCCTGATAATGCTCATAAAAGTTAATGGCTTTATGGGAAGGGTAATATTCATTCTCGTCTATAGCGCCTACTGCACCTTCTGGAACTGCAGATAGACGCTCCTCTTTACAAAGAATCCCTTCCGCCGTTCGATAAGTGATTTTTTTCGTGGAGTGGCAAAATCACCTACCGTTAACGTATCCATAGTGGAAAGCCCTCTTCCACCTTCTTGATACGCCCCTTCAATTTGGTTTGCAGCGGTCGCTCCACCCCATAAAAAATGTTCTTTAAAACTCATGGAAATTGTACCCTTTCTATTTATAAAATATCGCCTGCATAAACTTTCCCTTCGTGTTTAAGAGAGATGTCCTTTCCTTTGGATTCTGTGACAATCATCATAATTGTTGGGTCGTATCCTTCACTGACCACTAATTCTCTATCGAAATGGGCTAATACCTGTCCTGCTTGTACGTGCTCTCCCGTTTGGACAGCTGGCTCAAATCCTTTCCCTGATAATTCCACCGTATTAATTCCAATATGCACAAGTACTTCTACCCCATCTTCACGCACGATTCCATAGGCATGTCCTGTTGGGAAAACGGAGACCACTCTACCATTGACTGGAGACACAACTTTATTCGAGGTCGGATTGACTGCTACTCCATCTCCCATTGCTTTAGAAGAAAAGACTGGATCGTTTACATTTTCTAACGGTAACAATTCTCCTTCAGCGACCGCAACGAAAGTACCATCAGCAACCGTTGTCGCTAAAACTTCTTTATTCCCTTGTTCTTTCGAGGCCCAAAAGCGAATGAGCATAAGAACGCAGTCACAAATGCAATTCCGCAAGCAATTGACGCGTGAACAATTATATGAGGGGCGTCCGCACTAAAGTAACTTGGAATCGATAATAATCCTGGAGGCACTTGAGCAAAACGACCCACTCCCATGATTCCTAAATAGAAACCTGCAACTCCTCCGCCAATCATCGCAGCATATAAAGGTCGTCTATATTTTAAGTTCACACTATAAAGAACAGGTTCTGTAATCCCTAAAATTGCTGAAATCCCAGTAGAAACGGTTAATCCCTTGAGCTCTTTACTCTTCGTTTTTAAATGCAAGTGCTAATGCAGCTCCACCTTGAGCAAGATTGGAAACCATCATACCAGGTCCTGCAACTGTATCTACCCCTTTGGTTGTCAGTAAGTTGATTCCAATCGGAATAATCCCATAGTGCATTCCTGTCATTACTAATAGTGGCGTTGTCGCGCCGACTAATAGCAGTACAAACCACGGAACGACACCGTTTAAATAGGCCACTCCTCCATTAAGTAAACCTGCTAACCACGTTCCAAGAGGTCCAATCGCAATAAAACTTGCTGGTAAGACAATTAATAAAGTAATCATTGGTGCCAAGAAAATTCTTAAAACCGCAGGTGTTAATCGAGTCACAACTGGTTCCACAATCGATAAGAACCATACTGCCAAAATAATTGGAACGACTGACGAACTATACGTAGCAGGAGTTACTGGAATTCCAAATAGTGTAATCGCATTTCCAGATTCTTTTTGCAGCAGTGATCGTGTTTAAAAACGTTGGGCTAATGAGCGCTGCACCAACTGTCATCGCTAAATATTGATTCGTGTTGAATTTTTTTAGCAGCTGATGCGGCCAAAATGACAGGTAGGAAATAAAAATGGTATCTCCAAATAAGTTTAAAAATTGATAGGTCGTGTCTGATTTTTGAAGTACTCCGAAAATCATGCAAAGCGATAGAACCACCTTAATCATCCCTGCACCAGCCATCACTGGAACAATTGGGACAAACATCCCCGCAATTGTATCTAAGACTTTTGCAACTGTCCCTTTTTCCTCCTCAACAGGGCCTTCGCTACTAACAAATTGAGCCATTTCATTAATCTTATGAAACACATCTGCCACATCAGGACCAATAACAATTTGATATTGTCCTCCGCTTTGAATGATATCAATGACCCCTTGTGTGGATTTTAGGCCTTCTGTATCTGCTTTTACTTCATCTTTTAAGTTAAAACGTAATCTAGTTGCACAGTGAACCAGTGAATTAATATTCTCTTCACCACCCACTTTTTCCAAAATAGTTTTTGCTAATTCTGTTTTATTTTTAGCCATAATGGACTCTCCTTTTTGATTGATACGTTCATTCTATTAAGTCCAACCGACACTCTCAATAGGATTTCAAACTCTTTCATCGCCGTTGTTAAAATCATTAAAAATAAAGAATAAACTCTGCAACAGTGTTGCAGAGTTTATTCTTTGAATCATTTAATAGTGGGTTAGTTGAACGGCGTTTTCGCTCAAACTCATGAGTTACTTTTCGTTTGTTTCGATAATTCTCTTCATAATTTTCACTGAAGACACCAGAATATAAAGTGTCTAGCAATAAAGATAAAGAAATCATGGATGAAAAATTACCTAATGTATCCACTAATTTCTCACGAGTGGATAAGTGCAATGTTAATGGAGAATAATTAGCTAAACGGTTTTCCCCATAAGACGTAATACTCATGAAAGGGATCTGTAAAGCTGCTAATTTTTGAGCTACTAATAATAAAGTTTCCACTTCCCCTGAATAAGACAGTAAAATAAAACACTGTTTTTTTATTCGCATAAGCCGCTTGAAAAAGAAATTATCCACTCGATTTTTCGACGATGACATTTTTCCAATCTTCAGCATTCTATTTCTAAAAGTATTAGCTAATTCTAGAAAATCCCCAGCAGCACTAATGACGATTGTTTCAGCTTCCAACAACATTCGTGTCGCCTTTTGTATAGAATCATGATGCATTAAAGAAACCGTATCTTCAACGGTCTCTTTATAGAGTGTTGCCATCTTATTTCCTAAGACTTTATCCCGATCTTGTGGTAGAAAAGGTCTGTTAGGATTAATATCGCTAAAATTAGAATCTAAGTAATCTAATTCTTTAAGGTATACCTCTTTAAAATGATTAAAAGCCCGTATATCCAATGAGTTGGCAAAATCTACTAATAGATGAAGGATGCACATATAACTCAGCAGCAATCATTCTAGAGCTTTTATCTTTTATCACATGTCCAATATTCAGAAAATAATCTGCAATTGTCTTTTCAACATCAGTCATTCTTTCTTGCTCTGATAATTTTTCGAAGATTAACATAATTTTTCTCCTTTTACTTCATCCCATTATAAATCTCATCCGCAATCTCCAAAGCCGATTTGTGCTTGCTGCTCGGGCGTCAAGGCGTGGCCTGTGTCCTCCAGCGTGGTGAGGCGTGCGTCTTTTAGGCGCTTCATTGCTTTTTGTGAGGCGGTGAGTGGCACGATATTGTCGTCTTTGCCGTGATAAATATGCACCGGCATCCCAAGCTTGTCTAGGGTTCGCGTAGGCGTCCATGTCGTAGATGTCCGTGATGTATTTCTTCCCGATTTTTCGTGCCGAGTAAGTTAAAGGTCTCGGGTACTTCGTCTAGTTTCGGGAAGCTACTTCTAATATCGTCCGGCGGTGAAAATGCAGGATAGAACAAGAAGAGGCCTGCGATATTGGTGACTTCTTCTGCGGTCAGTGCCGTGACGAGTCCCGCCCTGGCTACTTCCCATGAGATAAATTTTTCTGCGGATCGGCATATTCCATCCCGCTTTCGCGATTCGGATGGCGTCCTTCAAGTTTTGCACTTCGGTTAGAACAGACATCTCGGTCGTCATCCCCTTCACTCATCGGAGCTGATGAAGACGACCCTCCTGCAAACTCCAAGCTGAAGACAGCAATGCCAGCCTTCGCCAATGTCTTCTGCACTTCTTCCTCGTGTTCGACGTTGGCGCCCAGTCCGTGGCTAAAAATCACGAGCGGCACCCGTCCTTCTACGTCTGGCACAAAGGCACGCGCATAGAGATTCTTGCCATTACTTTCGAAGTCATATTCTTTTTACGGTATACGTGCCGTCTGTCTTCACTTCGACATGCACCTGTTGTGTCGTTTGTGGCGTCTGCGCGGTCGCATTCGTCGTGTTTGCACCGTCCGTCGTCGTTCCACACGCTGCAAGCAATAACGCCACGCTAATTCCCATGAGTCCTTTTTTTCATTCAATTCCAACTTTCATTTTTGGTCGGGTCTTTGCCCTTTTAAGTAGTCTACCCGCAAAGAAGTGGAACCTCAACTTTTTTGCATAAAAAAAGACTGCAAGACATCCCTGCAGTCAGTTCGTTTACACTAAAAAAATTCTAATAATTCCGCGTAGCTTCTCACTTCCACGGTTGGCTTGATGGCGGTTCTGTTTTTCTTTTTGCCGCTAGGTTCATCCAAATCGTGTCGATACCTGCGTTGATGCCGCCTTGGATATCGGCTGTCAATGAATCGCCGATGATCACGGCTTTGTCCTTGTCGTAGTCTGGAATCGCATCAGCCACACGTTCAAAGAAGACTTCACTCGGCTTTTTGTGCGCCGACTTCTTCCGAGATGAACACTTTCTTGAAAGTATTTTTGCAATCGGTGAGTTCGACAAGCGCCCCTTTTGAATCGTCGTGATGCCGTTTGTGGCAGCGTATAAGTCATATCCTGCGTCCTGTAACGCTTGAAGCAACGCCTCCGCCCCTTCGTACGTTTGGCCTTGCGTTCCGAGGATAGCCTCGTAATCTGCCGCGAGTTCCTTTCCCGTCTTTTTTCAAAACCGAAGTGATCGAATAACTTAGCAAAGCGCGTTTCGACGAGTTCCTCACGCGTGATTTCGTCCTTTTTCCAACGAACGCCACATGGCACGATTCATCGGAACGTAGACGTCGATATACGCCTCGACATCCTCCACGCCTTGCTGTTCCAAGAGCTTTTGTCAGCGCGTAATTCTCCGCCGAATGGAAAGTCCCAAAGCGTTGAATCCAGGTCGAATAGTAGTGTTTTGTAAATCATGTTCCTAACCTCTTTACATGTTACCTTATTTTTTGTTCAAATTGATATTCTGTTTGCAATGATTTTAGAAAGCCTTCTAGACCTTTTACAAGGGTGCGATTTGTCTCGAGTGGTTTCTTTTTCCAAAGAGTAACCTCTTCCTTTGCCCGTTCCACTAAAGCATTGAATTCCTTCTTGAAGGAGTGACGTCTCCAGAAAAAGACAACTCCTAGAACGATAAGAGGAACACTCCACGTCCAGAAACGTAAACTCAGGGTGACTACCAAGAATTCGAGCGTTTTCCAAACACCCAGTTGAGAACTATATTCAATTGCATCCCTTATAAGAAAAAAGACGTACGTATTTTGTAAATAGACACCTGCGAAACAAAGAGCGAATAGTGGCAATAGGATACCGTGCTATTTGATGATTTTTCGGTAAAGGTGCTGCATCTCCTCTTTCTGAAATCACCTTTTCCAATAATTCTCGGAGTCGATTGGCTGTTTCTTGTGTGACTCTCTTCTTCATTCTTACTCCTTTTGTTTTTCAAATCCCTTTATTTTATAACCCGTAAGTTTTGTATTTTTTAACGAGGAACTTCGCGCGTTTGACGTAGTCGTTCTCGTTTCCGTGTAGTGCCTCCAGTGCTTCTTCGGCAACCGGCAAGAGTGCACGGATGTCTTTTTGAATGAAGAGCTGGTTACGTGCGTCTAACGCCTTTAAGAAAAACATCCCGAACATCCACACGATTACAAGCGGGAAGAACACAAGCATTTCTTCATTGCTCAGCGTAATCATAAAGTTGTCTGATTTTCCACCGTTGACATAGAAAATAAATGCCACGAGTCCAATCGTAAGCAGCACGAGGATGCCCACGAGGACATAAAAAAATACTTCATGAGGTGCTGCACTCCCGGACTTTCATACGGCAGCTCGATGTCTAGACCGCTCTCCCCGACAAGGCGTTCTGTCAATGCGCGAAACTCCTGCGCTTCATTTTTTCTGTATCGAATTCTTTGTAAATCCATGGTTTTCTCTCCTTAAAGATAGATATGCGTTTAGAGGCCGTAACGTCTGTATTTCTTCACTAATGTTTCCGCACGCTTGATGTCTACGGCTAAGTCTTTCCGATTTTGCTCATGTAAAACAATCGTTGCTTCGTCAACAATATCCAACAGCTCTTCCATTTCCGCCCAACGTTTATCTTGTTCACGACGGTATAAAAAGGGCTACAAAAAGGACACCCACCAGCCAAAACGATGAGCCCCACCAAACATGCGAAAAACATAATACCAAGGATGAGAAACGGATCGTCAGTATTTCCTCCAACAACAAACCACAAATACCCCAATCCACCAAGTATCAAAGCCATGAAAATTCCTAATATCCAGATTAATACTTTCAAGAATGGAGAACGTTTCGTCACAAAAGGAAATTCTGCTTCAATCTTGCTTTCATCCACTAGTCGTTCTGCGACAGCTCGAAACTCTTGTACTTCTTTTTCTTTTTAATACTATTCTTCTGGGTGCTACAAAAAAATATACATATTCTTCACTCCTTAAAAAAACGATAATTCCGTTGTAAGTCGTCGACGTAATTTTCTAAATTGATGACTTCTTGTGAAACAACGCCATTGCCTTCTTCATATTGGCGCGCGATTTCGTCTTTCGCGTGTTCGAGTAAGAAGAGTGTTTCTTTTACAAGCGAACGACGCGCTAGCCAGAGAATGAGGATGAAAATCGCAATCAATGCCACCCATAAAATCGGCATCCACCAGTACGGTAACATCCGGTCCATGACTGGTGAGGATTTTTCTTGAAAAAGAGCATATAGATTGAGCCAAGGATGGCCGCCAGGAATCCTGTCGTCATAATCGTATAGAGCGTGATGATTCCAAAGAAGAGCATGCAAAAGAGTCGAACCTGACGATTATCTCTTGGCAGGACGCGCGGTTGTTTGCTTCTACGGTTTACAATGCGAATGAGTTCACGCAATCTTGTCGTTTGAGACTGCCAAATCGTTTTTTTATAGTTCATAATGTCCTCCTAATAGTACTTATGTGCTTGTTTTAAAAACTTCTGTAACGCTGCTACTTCATCTGGTACGGCTGTGGTTTGGCTCCATGTTTCTACTTTGCGGTCTGCCAGTGCTAGCAGTTCTTTCCATTCTTTAAACGTTTCTCTGCGGTGCCATAACCAGACTGCAACGAAGGCGGCCATCAATAAGAACCAGATGGCAGTAAGTGGCCAAATGAGAAACAGATAGCCGAACGCGACACCTAGATGCAACGTCACAAGGCTAACGATGAATAATTGTAAATACGAAAAAAATCCAGATACGAGTCCGATGACGATGCCCGCAATGGCGACTGTAATCAGTACGTAGATGCGAAGCCAATACGAGCTCTTTGGAAGCTGTTTTCCTTGTCCACTCATCGCAAAGACGGGCTTCAATAGTCTTCTTAAGGCGCGAACTCGTGAGGCTTCGACGCTGGTTAGGCGTTTCTGTACTTCGTGTTCTTTGCTCACTTTCTCCATCGCAGCCCCGACACCCGTAGCGGTAGCTTGTACTGTTTCCTTCACCCAGGAAGGTTTGCCAAGCGTTGCATGTTCCTGTAAATACACCTCCAGCGCTTCAACGGCTTCGCGGCTGGCTTCTCTTGGTGAGGCTTTCCACGTTGCCACTTCTTCATTTCCACGGGCCACGAGCTTTTTCCATTCCCAACGAACGGATCTGTGGCAGCAGTAGAGAATGACCGCTAATACGGCAAACAGGATGGCGAAGTGAAGTGCCAGGCCAAAGAGGACCTTGCCTACTTGTGAGAGAACCTCTGAATCTCCCGTCGAAAACACCAATCCGAGCGCTGGAAAGAAGTCCGATTCGACTAACAGCGCGCGTCCTAACACCGCCACTGCGAACACCACTCCAGCAACACTAAGGATGGTTATACAGATGCGTAACGGGTACAAACTCATTGGTAGTGTGCCTTCTTCCCCGTTTTGCTCGGTCACTGCTTCAATCAACTGGCGCAGTTGTCTTACATTGCGTTCCTTCACTTTCTGTTTCTTTTTCATTGTCATTCCTCCTGACGTTCAAAGGGCGTATCTTCTATCCCCAAAGATTCTTTTTACCCCGTCATTCCGTATGATTCCGTTAATCATTTTGATGTGCTTTTTCCTCAACCTTGGATGGACTCTCCTCAGTTATCGTTGTATGTTCGCATAGATACGCCTCTAGTACTTCAACGGCTCTGCGGCTAGATTCCTTTGGAGCGGCTTTCCACGTCGCCACTTCTTTATTTCCCCGAACAACCAGCTTGTTCCATTCCCAGTAAACGGATTTGTAGCAACAATAGAAAACAATGGCTACAAAGGCAAACATGATGAGCCAGTCAAGAAACATACTGTTGGTGAGGTTATCTTGATACCCTTTCCCTGGTTGCTGCATCGTAAGCTCTGTAAAGAATATTGTAGATATTGTAACAATAAATGTAGCCACTACTCCGTATGCTAACCCAGCGAGACTAATGGCCATTATAATGCCACGAAACGGTAAAAAGCTGATTGGTAAGCCAGCTTCTTCGCCATTTTGCTCAGCGACTTCTTGAATTAATCTACGCAATCGCTGTACATCCTGTTTCTTAACTTTCTGTTTCGATTCCATATATCCCCCTAATCCCAGATGCGTTTATATAATTCTTTTTAACTCCCGAGCTTCTTCCGTTAAATCTTCATCTGCGATATATTTTCGTACACGTAGTTCTTCGTAAATCAGTTGATTTATCTGAATCACTTCATCAGAATATGTCTTTTTTTGAATGAAACGAAAAACAAAAAATAAAATAATAGGAAGAACCCAGAAGATTAGCACGAGCGGCCATGCCATAAGGTTGAAGATAACAAGAGCCATTGCCCCCTCGAAATTTCCTAACAATAAACTCACTAGAAAAAGCTAATGCTACTAGTGGAAATAATGTGCAACAAAAGTATGACAATCATTGCCCACTCTCCAATAGATAAAAGTCTTCTTAACTTTCCATTTGCAGTAGGTAACGATTGGGGACTACCATTCTCCATAGAGACTTTCTCTAGCAGGTCCCTTAATCGCGTAATTTCTTCTTCACTAATCCTTTGTTTTCCCAATTCAGTTTCCTCCCTAAAACCCGAATCTCTTCTTATAATCCTCAATCAAAAAAATTCTGCGTCTTCGATGTCCTCTTCTAAAGTCGTCGCGTCCGGCTGCTTTGAGAGAAGCAATCGCACGTTCCGCAATTGGAATCAGTTCGCCAAGTTTACGTGTCAGTACTTTTTTAGACCAGATTCGGTACAGAAGTAAAAAGAATGCTAAAAACAAGTACAAAGAAACAAATGGTAAGAGTAGAAAAATCACATTCCCTTCTCCGGCAAACTTGTTTACCATAAACTCAAGTGGTCTCGATAAAATCCCCGTACGCATCACTATGATGAATAAAAACATCCCCGCAATCATTTTGATGGTTGCCGTTTTGTCAACTAGTTCCGGCAATTCATCATCCATTCCCGCCTCTTTCATTAAGTAGCTTGTCAACTCGCGGAAGTTCACTACCATTTTTTTCGTCGCAACGTCTTTCAATAGAAGTCTAAACATGATTTTCTCCTTCCAGGATAATTCCTTTTTGCGCTAAATTTTCAATACATTCTTTGTAATACGCATCATCGTGCTCTTTGTATAACGGACTGGTCCACGCACATTCATCCACTTCGGTATACGGCGGACACACTTTCCCACGATACGAAGCCTCTTTCCACTGCGGCGTCACATTGTAGCCACGGCGCTCCATTTCATCCATAATCAACGTATGGTACTGATACAGCACATACGGGCTAACAGTAAACACATAGTCCACCGTCGCATGCTTCTTGCCCCAACCATTGCCCCTGAGCGCACAACATTCGCGGTGCTGCCCCAAGAGTTGCGGACGCGGAAGCTTTGGTATCAGCGCTTCATGCCATAATCTCATCCCAGGCCTCCTATAATCCGTATCGCTCGGTGTATTCAGCGATGACCACTTCTGCGTCAATCACGTCATCTAAATTATCATAGTCATATTCTTTTAAAACGGCCACCGCACGTTTGGCAATCGCCATTAACTCCTGTAAGTCCCGTTTTCTCTGCGGTTGTTTCCATAACTCATCTAGCCCATTTAAAATCGGAAGGTAGACAAAGAGAAACGCTAACGGCCATAGCGAAAGAAGCGGAAATTGATCAATCAGCGGTTGCGTCACGCTTTTGAGCCAATCACCAGAAGAAAGCCATAATATGAAAATTAATCCTAGGATTGACGGAACCCAAGGCACACTTTCATCCTCTTCAGGCACCACTTCATCGGTCCCCGCCATCTTCACGACCGTCTTCGTCAACTCACGAAAACTATTCACTCGCTCTTTTGAAATAAAATTTCTAAACAGTTGATTCATTTATTACCTCTAAATAGTTACTTTATTCCCATATTATACCATTTCTTGCGCTTTCCGCCTATTCCCTCGCGAATTTACACAATGATGAATGCGCTCCTGTCTCTTTCCTCTGCTTCAAGGTAAAAGATAAAACCGATTGACACTGCACGATTGGAAACGAACCTTTCCTCACAACCTCCCATGCTTTCGAAGCAAAAAAATAAAATCTATTGATTCAATGAAAATGATGGTTAAGATGTTGTCTTAAATCGCCCTCTGGGGACATCTTCATAGTGATGATAGTAAAGGTATCGGATTGAGCCAAGGTCTCAATCCTACCGAGCTTCAAAGAGGGCGCTCAGAATAAATTCTGGCACCCTCTAATTCACATCGGTTGCTTTGGCTTTACTATTCTCACTATAGAGTCCCCGAGGGCTTTTTTAAGCCAACGAAACTGCTTTTTGAATCAATAGATTTTTATTACAGATTTCTTCTTCCTTCAATCACAAGGAATGGTTGACATATCTGAGTCAAGAGGATATTCTTTTTTTCAAAGACAAAAGAAATAAAAATTTGCCATGAAAATAGTAGTTATTTGAAAGAATTAATGGTTGATTCTATAAAGAATATTACTAAAGTTTAACTTAAGAAAGTGCGAATTGTTAAATCAAAATTCTATAGTAGGTATCAAGATTATATAAGGTAATTAAAATGAATAAAGTGTATAAAGTTAGTCCTGAATATATCAGACTTTTTCTTGGGCTATTACACGAAGGTGTAGATAGCAAACTTGAGGACTTATCAGGTCTGAATTTGGTTAATCGAGATAGCGTAAAGAGATTAGTCAAAGAATATCTGTACCCCGAGTATCAAAATTTTACAATATCAACCCAGTTTAGAATTAAAGAAAGTTTAAGATTTGGATTAAATCTCTGGACGGAAGAACTGACTACATAATCAATTTTCCTAGTACTGACGCAGCCTTTGAAATACCTCAACAAATGACCGCAAAAGAACTTTATAAGCAAATTTGGGATGATATGTTTAATAATGAAGATATCACTATTTCTGATATAACAAAATATCAGGAGTCGAATCAAAATTAGAAATCCGTAGCCAGAACGAACCCTCCAATCCTGACGTAGGGCGTGCGCGGCTTCCGCTTTTCAGACAGCTTCAGACGGCCTCGAAGAGGAAACTGGATTCGTTTGGGACGGTATCCACCTCTTGCCAAGAAGTCTCCTCGGACGGCAGGTATACCTATACCCAATCCCGACAGCTACAACCCTTGGCACAGGTACACAACCCGGACCAACATAGTAATAAATACTCTTTAAAGAATGCACATAAGAAGGAGAAATTATGTATTTAGATCAAGTAAATTATGAATTAAACAAACAAATCAATGATTTTTGTATGTAACTCAAATGATGCTACTACGCCGGAGGAACGCATTGATATTCTGAATCAAGCATGGGAACTTTTACCTAAACCAGCCACTCAATTCGTTGAGCCTACTTCGGCAATCGCCTGTGGTATTTCAGGAAGCTATAAAAAATTAGGTGATTATCCCAAAGCTCTTGAGTGGATGTTAATTGCACTTGAGGCACGAAAAAGATGAACCTGCAGCAGGTGTGTTTATATGGACAGGAATCGTTTATTACGAATTGGGTGATATGGAAAATGCCTATAAATATTTTGACCTAACTTATAATGAGCTACGTTACACACCTTTCTCTATGGAAGACAAAAAATATTGGCAATTTTATAAGCAACGTAAAGAAGAATTAAATCCTAAGAAAAAAACCAAAAAGTAAGATTCGACATTTTTAGACAATCTTTTTTGTACCGTACTTAACCGCTGCTACGCCTACGACCCGGATGTAGTATAACTAGAGGGGAATATACTATGAAATATCATATTGAAGATTTAAGAGACCAATTACATAACCATAACTGGATTGTTTTGAAAGAATCAGAAGGAAATGATTTAGATATATCAGAATTTTGGACTATTCGTCATAGATACCAACCAAACAAAACTTGTACTCTAGCTTTTGAAGGAATGGATGACTTAGAAGTTTTACCAATCGAAAAAAGTTATGCATGTTTTTTATCTGAAGAGCCAGCTATATCATTATACTTTTCTAAGAGGATTAAGTTATGGAAGAGAGATTTAAATACATTCATTTTTAAATCTGAATTCTTTTTATAATTTGCTAATTTTTAAATCCTTCAAACTATATAAAAGCTAATCAAAAATCCAAATAACTGTAAATGTTTCTAGCAAGCGTAAGTTGGGTCAAGACCCAACAAAATATCAAGGTCGTCTGAAAAAGATGAGCGAGTTTACAAGTATGCGCACCAGCCGTTCAGATTGCAAAACATCCTTGTCCACGCTGGCATGTAGCTACTGCCAAAACGGATGGAAATCTTAGTCAAAAAAAGAAATAATGGGAATGGTGCATTTTCTTGGGAGTAATACAAAGATAATGTAACCGTACAACATAGGAAATAATATCATGACAACTTTAGAAAAATAAGATCTTTACTTTTAAAAACAGAATAATATAATGAAAAAAATGAAAGAAATTCATTTTTTTAAATAATTTAATTTCAGATTCTGAAAAAAATCATTCCATATCCACTCTCATGTGAAATAATAAATCGTACTTTTACCCCATATAGAAATATAGAATTATCAAAAGAGAATTTTTAGTTTATCGATAAAAAAATGAAATATTAAATTTTTCTTGCACCAGAGGAAAATGATATTGCTTATGTATACTTTTTATGGAGGAATAAATGATTCAGCTGAAATACCAATAGAATTATTCCCCTTGTTTATTATCAAAATAAAAAAATATTAGCAATTGGCTAGAATTAATAAACAAACCTAATTTTTTTATTGTTTAAAAATTCTTTAGTCATAAAATAGATAAAGTTATCGATATATCTCTACTCGACAATGAGGAAGATGTGTTATCTATTTCTATTGGAGTGAACGCTTAACTTTAAAAAAATAAATAAACTATTCCAGCAGAAGCAATTCTTTTGCTTTGTATAACTGAAAGGAGTTTACCATGAAAGAATTATTAGAAAAAAACTTGAAAAATAATAGTTTTATTTATAAGGTCAGAATGGATCTTGAATTCGATGTAAAGGACTATCAAGAATTATTAAAAAAATTTTTAAATGAAATAAAAGCATTATACTCATAATCATAATCTAATTGAAAAAAAGACTAGCATCTATTTTTATATGAAATACCGAAATTAACACATATTTGGTATCTCAATTTAAAAAAATGACCCAAATAAAAATGAATCTTCTATTGTTAATCAACTTGAAGATGCATGGATAGAGTTAGATGCAATAATTGGAGAAGAAATTCTTGGCCAAGGACAATAAACTCCTCTTAACAAACATAGATCATGGCTTAAACTTAACAAACAGTAGTCGTAGGTTAGGGTCGAGTTCCGCCAAATATCAAGAGTATCTGAAATCAATTTTCAGACGACCTCTTCCCTATGCTCTCCTCACTTGCTTCAACTACACCGGCTAGGGTCGTCTGAAATATTTATTCCGTAACAATCTAAGGAAAAAAACCGCCTATGAATACGGCCAGGACGGTCATGCTCAAAAAATACAAGAACGTAAAAACAGATTAAACAATCTAAAAAAAGAACATAAAGAAAATTGCGTCACGAGTAATAAATAAAATCCAGATATTAAATTTATCAACTTACAACTATAGGTATTATTAATGGAAAAAAAGAATTATTATGTATTTTTAAAAAAATATGAAACGCATCCTGATTTTTTTGGGTGACACTATTAAAGATATAAATCAAGTAGGAGGTATGGATGATACAGTTTTGCATATTGCTGCTAGAAATAATTCTTTAAATGATGCTCTTGTATTTCTTCAAAATGGGGCATTGATCGATCTTAAAGGAGACTTAGGATATACTCCTCTACATTATGCATGCATGTTTGGAAATATAGAAATGGTGAAATTACTCCTTGATAATGGATCTGATAAAAATATACAAAATGAATTTGGAGAAAATGCCGTTAGAATTGCAATTAACTCATCCAGCGAAAATAAAGAGAAGATAGTAAAACTATTAAATGATTTTTAAAAACGTAAATAAAAAATAGATAATAAATCAATCAAATGGTGCCCTATCTTAAAATGGAGAAAGTAAGACATGAAAAAAAACAATCTAATGTTATTAATTAAAAATCAAATGTCAGATAAACAAAAAAATGAAAATGCCTTACATTTAAATACACTTTTACTAAGCTCAATAGAAAACCCTAGTATAGATAATGATTGTTTCATAGAATTATTTAGCTATTATTCTAACATATCCCAAGGAGAAGTAAGTGAACTATTTGATTTACTGCAATCTTTAACCCAAGATGAAATCAATATAATTTATGATTTCTTAGAATATATTTCAAAGTTTGTCAAAGACTTAGGAGTATATTGTGAATTTGAAAAAAATTTCTTACGGAGGTAAAATATATACAAGAACGAAATTATCTAGAGGAAAAAAATTAGGACTACTTTTTCCAATTTTTCAAAGTTGATAAAAAAATAACATCATAAGTTTTGATGATAGTGATAACTCTTATATATTTTCTATAATGCAACTATCTACTAAAACTTGGATTGAGATAACATACGATGATTTTCTCTCAATGCTTGAATCACTAGAGTGGCAGGCCTTTACTAATAAGGCTTTTATTATATTTTTACTCCTTGCTGTTTAAAAATATTTTTTTCTAATTTATCTAAATTTCATTTATATGGTTACGTTGTTGAATTTTTTTATATTGCCCTAAGAAACCAAAGTACGATATTTAACACTACTCAAATCAAATTAATTATTGATTTTTTAAAATTAATCCAAAATTTTAACCAGGAAATTAGTGTCGAAACACACAAAAAAATAACAAGTACTATTCAACTTTATTTATAACTTTCCGGCCATAAAGGGTGCAGCGGGTGGTGACCGGCGGTCAATCCGATACATGGTTTGAAATTTTTTTGGAGGTTGAAACCGACTTTGCTTTTTGAAGGCATCCTGCCGCTGGTCTGTAGCCGCAGCTATTATTCCGACCAAGACAGCTACGAACTGCTGGCGCAAGGCTTTGATAACACCAAAGGCGGCAAGTAATACATCGCCTATTTCCACAACGACCAAATCGGCATCCCGCGAGAGATGACCGACATCCACGGTAATCTATTGTGGTTCGGCGAATACACCGTATGGAAAAAAATCACTATAAATGTAAAAAGTTATCTAACATAATGGAGGTAAATATGCCCTTCCTGAAAAATTACCTACAGAGATTATCCTAAAAAGGATTGTTCAAAAAAACTCTATCGAGAAAAACATCTATAAAATAGAGGAATTTAAAGAGGAATTAAAGTATTACGAATATACCCCAATAGAGAAAAATTATTATTGATGAACATAATTTAGTACCTTTTCATCTTTTTTTCACCAGAAGGAATAAATTATTTAATGCCTAAAATTTTTTTGATAGCATCAGCAATGGCATTAGAAATGATGATATTCCAGTAAATATAGAAGAATTTATTATAAATATACCTACCGCAGAAAACATCACTCATGCTTTAAATCTCTTAAAAAAAGATGAGCTTATATTTCTTAAAAAGTATTTAGAAAAAATATTATTTGGGGGCCCATCAAATTTGATACAGCAGATAGGTGAACATAATTTATTCAGAAGTATTGAATATCTCGAACAGTTAATAAATAATTCCTAAATCTACTTATTATTTTGTTAATCGAATACTTAAGCTAAGGTTTCTAGAAAAATAGCCGTAGATTGGTTAAAGGTCTAACAATCTTGCAAGTTCGTCTAAAAGAGGAAACCAAGGTAACGGATAGCGCATACCAACCCTTCCGCCTGCAAAACCAGTATTGCGACCTTGAAACGGGGCTGCATCACAACTTCTTCAGGTATTACGAGCCTGATGCGGGTCGGTTTGTGAATCCGGATCCGATTGGGTTGGATGGCTGTGATAACCTTTATTAGTTTGCACCGAATGTATCTATTTGATTAGATCCTTAGGGTTTAAATTGTAATAGCCGAAAGAAAAAAATCCTAGATTTAGGAAAAGGAGGAAAACCATGTATTTATCTGATATTAATCCTGAGTTAAATAGTGAAATTAATAATATTATATGTGAGTCGAGACAAGCTAAAAACTCTTCAGGAGAGGATTGATGAGTTAATGAGAGCTTGGGATTTAATTCCAAAACCTGCTACTCAATTCGTAACCCCAACTAGTGGGCTATGTTCTGAAATTTCTGGCAGATTTAAAGAGTTAAAGGATTATTCTAAGGCACTTGAATGGATAAATATTGCATTAGAGGCGCGAAAAACAGTTCCTGATGGCAGTACATTTTTTTATGGGCAGGTATTATCTATTACGAACTAGGTGATATGGAAAATGCCTATAAATATTTTTGACCTAACTTATAATGAGCTACGTTACACACCTTTCTCTATGGAAGACAAAAAATATTGGCAATTTTATAAGCAACGTAAAGAAGAAATAAATCCTAAGAAAAAACAAAAAAAGTAAGATTGCACTGCACCCCAAAAAAATTAAAAAAAAGCAGGTAAGAAACGCCCTTAAATTTTTTTAGGAGAATTTAAATGAACAAAAAAATGGATACGTTAATTTTAACTTTTTAGATAGTAAACCCAATATAAATAATATATTAGTTGGGCTAGATTTAGACTATTCAAATAAAGTGATAGCGCCAGATGGTCATGAGTTAGCATTGGTTGCTTTTATACCAATTGAAAATCTATTAACTATTGCACCTCAATTTAAAAACAGATTTTTCAGAATAAGGAATATAAAGATAAAAGTAATTTACGTTTTTTTCTTATTATGATAAAGAAGATTATTTTTCTTGACTACATTACTGAAATTGACGATGCTATTCAAGGATACACGAAAGTTATCATCGGAGATAAAAAAATCAGTTCAAGTTTAACCTAGATAATTTTTTTATCCAATTAATCCTATTGAGAATTTAGATGAAATGAGTTTTTTTAGGAGGACAACCTCAATATTTACAACAAGAGAGTGATGATTTTTCTAGAAAAATATAGTTTCATAGGTCAAATCTTAGGAATGGATCTACCTGAAAAAAATAAATGAAATTTTTTTATCTAACTGAGAACATAGGATATTTTTTTATAAATCGAGATCTATCTGGTGGATTATTCTTCGTACAAACAACTTAAACAAAACTAAAAAAAGGAGTAAATTATGAATGAAAGTATTGAAACTATATTAAATAGTTTTCTGATGGAAATGTATAAATGGGAAGACAATGCTAATAAGCATATTGATGCAGGCACAGATATTCCTGATGAGATATTGAAAGAAACACTAAAGGAAATATACGATAAATACCTAACAGATAAAACCAAGAAAAAAATGGGAAAGTTAGAAAGTATGACTATTAACTACCCTCCGACATTCAATCCAAATAACGAGGAAATCATTGAAATAGAAGAAAAAAAGGTAGCTCTATAACTGTAAAAAAAGTGCTGTGCTGTACGCTGGAATGGAAGCACAAAGACTTTATAAATTCAAAAAAACAGGCAGAATTCTGGAAATTAGATAATGTAAAAAGAATTTGATAGTTATGATGGGAAATGGCATTCTATACATATCTAAATTAAAAGTAATTAGCAATTGGCTAGAATTAATAAACAAACCTAATTTTTTTATTGTTTAAAAATTCTTTAGTCATAAAATAGATAAAGTTATCGATATATCTCTACTCGACAATGAGGAAGATGTGTTATCTATTTCTATTGGAGTGAACGCTTAACTATTTTTAAAAAAATAAGTAAACTATTCCAGCAGAAGCAGGCTTTGTATAACTGAAAGGAGTTTACCATGCTCAATTTTTATGATTGTGATAAAAATTTATCTGAAAATGATTTTAATGAAGCCGAAAAAAAACTAGACGTATCTTTTCCGTCTTCATTCAAGTCACATTACTTCAAATGGAATGGAGGTACTCCCAATCTTTCTTGTTTTGTCAATGATAATATTGATTATGACTATATTGAAATTCGCGACTTCATTCCAATGAAATATTCTAAGCAGTTTGAGGATGATCCAGATTTCACATTAGAAGGAAGAGCGATAAATGAATGGGAACTTAATGAGTTACCTAGGAATTTAATTCCTTTTGCTTTTGATTGGGGAGGTAATTACCTCTGTTTAGAAAAAAATAATTGGCAAATTATTTATTATGTAAGAGACGTGTGGAGTGAAAATATATCAAAGGAAGCTAATTTTTAAAAAAATTCAATTATTATTGTGAAATCATTTGAGGAGTTTTTAAATTGTTTAGAAGAAAATCCTGATGAGTAATAAACTGGCGTAGCGTCGTGTATATATAGTAAGCGTAGCAAGCCATCCTGAGTATGCTGGTTGTGTTCGGCGTGTACATGGTTTCTGCTTTTCAGACGACTTCGAAGAACTAACTGGATTCGTTTGGGACGGCATCCACCTCTTCCAAGAAGTCTCCTCGGACGGCAGATATATCTATATCTACACCGATAAAGACAGCTACGAACCCTTGGCACAGGTACACAATCGGACCAACATGGTAATAAATACTCTTTAAAGATCGCACATAATTTTATTTGAGGGATTAATTATGAAAAAAAAAGAAATTATTTTAAGTATGCAAACGGCTTTTCTTGGGGCAATTTGTAACAAAGTCAGACTTATTGCATTTGATATGACTGAAGAATTATTTACTCTTTATGTATATATTGATTCACCACTGACAGATGATGAGTATGAAGCAATAGATAGTGCTGTTACAGATGTATTGGCCGATTTTCCAAATTTTCTATATGAAAAAATATACATTATTGAAAATAATGATGATATTCTTTCATTAAATATATATAAGGGATGTTTTTTTATGCGATTTGAAAATAAATTTGATTAAATAACTCTTAGCCCTACCGTTCAAGACAACCGTCTGAAATATTTCTTCAATAACAATCTAAGCCAAGACCGCCTACAAATACGGCCAAGGCGGTTTGCCGACCCAACACGCCAAAAAGGAGGAGGAACTATTTTTAATTTCTAAAAGGCAAAGTTGTTAATGCAAATGAAAGAGATATAACATTTATTTTTATTGAGGTATAAAAAAATGAAGAAAAAAATATTAAATAGCTTCTGCTCATATTTAGAAGCTAACCATATTTCATTTAAAAAAACACGATTGTATTATTTCACTTTTTTTAATGACATTTTTTTGGAAAAAAATTAATTTCCAATTTAAAAAAAGGTAAGCATGTAAAAAAATTGGGGCATTATGCTCATTTTCTATCGTTTCTTATATAAATGAGAAAAAAATATTCTAGACCAAAAAAATTTATAGAATTAAGTACAACTATCCCAAAAATTTTATCCTGAAATAAACGATATTTTTTTGATGAGAATGACACACCAAGTAATTTTTAAAGTACATGGCTCAGAACTTGGAAAAATTTGATTCTATTTTTTAAAGATTTTTGGCATTATTTCTTTATATCCAGAAACATCCGAAAATGAAATAAATGAGATAATTATTGCTATATTCGATAATTATGTATTACCAATGAAAAAAATTATTATTTTCGGAAATAATTTAGCAATAGAGGATATTTTTAAAAAAATCCTTCCTCATATAAATACCCACTATCTACAATTTTACTAATAAGTCATTTACACAACTTGGAAATTAATAATTTCGTAAACATAAAAAATCCTAGAAAATTCTCTGACTCAAAGAATATATCTAAAATTTTAGATTTATTATTCGCACATAAAAAAAATATTGAGATACACAATGATAACAATAGTAAAAAAGACCACTAGATTAAGTTAGTATGCGTAGCCCGCATGAAACTTCCAATCCCGCGGGATTCGATGTAATTATGCAATCTAAATCCATAAGGCCAAATAAAAAAGGAAAAACATATATGACAGATAAAAATATGACACCATCGTTTGTAGAAAGAGATCTTATGAAAAAATCCGGTCAATTTAAATTATGTGAAGAGCTGCAACTGATTCTAGATAAAGAATTAAAAGCAGGAAATACTTTACTCGAATCGCCATGTTGTACGAACTGGCCTCAGGAGGGAAGTATTTTTGCATCACTAGCAAATAGACTCACTGTTGGTAAGGAAGTTTTAACAGATGATGTTTATTATTCTATTAATGATGATGTTCACTATGGCTGGATTGATGAATGTGTATGCAAAATTCATCATGATTTATTAGTCGCAGGCAACTTAATTACAAATAAACATAAATGATTTGTTTTTAAGTAATTTTAGCTTGTTAAGAGTAATTGTATTCGTTAATAACCCGATTTCCACGGCTATTAGGATCAACTATTATTGAAGGCAAAGCTGCACCTCAAGGTTTGGGTTTTCTTGGCGGATAAACACAAATATATTAATTACTTAGAAAGGTTAATAAGACAATGAATCCGGAGCAATTTATAAAAATGTCTAAGTT
>BNJT01001147.1_pt1 | contig 157646 bp, 254 predicted proteins | sample 8540491 | NCBI WGS metagenome assembly BNJT01 (sample SAMD00202455, study PRJDB9452) | human saliva metagenome | host: Homo sapiens
GCTCTAAATGTTAGTCCATATATATTTTCCTTTTCTAAGCCTATTTCAGCTCCCTACTGCCATTCTTGCTTTTTCTTCTTTCTGGCTCTGATAAATCGTAATATCCACTAGAAGCTTCTCTATCTTAGCTTGATTTGGATTTCTATACATTTCAACCACATCATAGCTTAATCTTGTATCAGCTTTTACAAATAATTGATGTACTGTTCCTACTGGCAATACATATTTTGTTTCTATTCCTACATTTGGTGTTACTACAAAGTAATCTTTTCCTTTTACTTCTAATCCTAGATTTTCTCCATTTTCTCTTATATTGAAAAATATGTCCATATGACATATCCAATCCTGCATACGGACTTACTGTCCATTTAGTATTTACATCATATTCATAGTATACTTTTATTTTTTTCCAAGATAAGTCTGTTGAATAGAAAGTTGCCTTATGTTTATAAATGTCTGTTCCTATTTGACCATATCTCTTTGTTCTATGTCTATTTACTGTAAATTCTCCTCTGCTTAGCCATTTCAATCTTGCATTATCATCATCTTTATTCAATGCTGTTTGATAGTGTAAACCTAATTTTTCCTGATATTACTCTTTCTTTTTGAATCTTTATTTGTATCGCCTCTAAAAGTCAAAAATCAGTTCCTACTACACCAGCTGACCAACCATATTTTTCCACCATAAGTAAAACCTTCTCTATCATTTACATACAATGCTCCCACTGTCTTATATTTATAGCCTGATACTCCAACTGTTCCATCTTCATGTTCTCCCTGCTGTATAGATTACACTGTATTTATCTACATTTCTTGTTTTGTTGTAAGAAGATAGAAGTTCATCGTATGATTTATCAAAAGCAGATTCTACTGTCTTCATTCTTTTCTTGAATATTAGAATATATATCCCCCACGAATATTTGCTACTGCTGTTGCAAAAATCTTTTATGAGTTATCTATATTATCTAATGATTTGAAAAATTGCTGATTCAGATTTTTACATTTACTTTAGATCTTACATCTTCTAAACCTGTCGCTAGATTTTTTTATATTTTTCTCCAGCTATCAAAGCTAGTGTATGGTAATTTAACCATAGTTATATCTTTAGTTGTTGTAGTTGTATCAGTAGGATCTTTTAGTTATTTTTTTGCTATCCAAGATACTGATTTAGATTTTTACATCTCCACTAAATGCACCTATTCCATTTGGTGCTATTCTAAATACATCTTTTACAGTAATTTTTTTGTTCTGAGTTACCTTTAGAGAAAGTAGGTTCTACATAAGCAACACCTGAAATAGTTCTTGCATCTATAACAGTTTTTTTCCTGTGCTAATATCTAGTCCCATTCCTTCCATAGCTAAAGTCACCTTTTGATGTTAACAGTTCCACCATTTATTAATTTTCCCACCCTATAGTTGTTTTTACCACTAATATCTATATTTACTCCTCCAACATCAGCATTTGCTTTTTGTAGGTGTTGCTCCTAAAAGCTGAAGAAGAAGGATCAATATTTATAGTTCCTCTATTCTTTAATTCAGCAGTTCCGTCTTTATATATAGCTGTTGCTCCTGTAGTTGCATTAATTACACCATAGTTGTAGATATTTCCACTAAAAGCAGATATTCCAAATGTAGCATTTTTTTAGTATCTGCATTAGGATCTACATCTCTTGCTTTTTCCAATAGCATTTAATGTCGCTCCTGATTCAATAGTTATAGTTGAAACTCCATTTCCTGTCATAATTCCTGTTGCACCATTTTTTTAGCAGTTAAAGTTGAACCTGATTTTTAAAGTTATTGAACCTCCATTAGCACTCATAAATACCTACTGATAATGGTTTTTTTCAACTAACATATTACCTGTATAGTTAATGTCACTATTATCTCCAAATATTCCTATAGAGTTCTTTATTAACTTTTGGATTATTATATCCATTAGAGCCTATAGTTGTTTCTCCAACTGTTATATCTCCATTATAATTAACAGTAGTATTTTTTTAGCATATGCTCCTACAGCTTCTTTTCCCTAAAGTCATATTTCCTGTAACATTTAATGTACTATCAGTTTTAGAAGTTCCAACATAGTAAGCACCATAACCTTTATCTCCAATATTCATTGTTGATGAAAATATTTACTAAACCTTTTCCAGTTTTTGTAAACTCCTATAGCATCATTACCAACTGTTATATTTCCTACTGTTGAAATGTTTCCTGTACCTTTAGAATAGATTCCTATTCCATCATTAGCTCCTATATTTAAAAGCTCCATTTTTGAATTATATTAGAATTATCAGCATATAGTCCTACTGCATTATTAGAACCCAATGTCATATTTCCTGTTGATGTTAATGTTCCACCATTTTTTTAACTAATAGTCCAACTCCTTTATCAGCTACTGTTACATCAGCTATTGATGTCAAGTTATTTCCATCAACATAGATACCTACTGAATCTTCTCCAACTGTTATATTTGCATTATTTGTTACCTTAGCTCCGTCCCTTAGCAAAGATTCCATATCCATTATCAGCTACTGTTATAGTTTTTTTCCAGCTGTTGTTTTTAACTTCAGCATTACCACTCTTATAGATACCAACTGAATTATCAGCTACTGTTATATTACCACTTTGTTATTACATCTCCTGTTTCTGATGAAAAAGATTCCCTTTACTATCTCCTGTTGCAACTGATAAATCTCCATTTCAAATTAATTTTTGAATTAGTTGCTTGAACTCCTATAGCTCCATTTGCACCTACTGTAACATTACCATTTATATTTGTATCTCCTTCAGTTGTAGAATCATTTTCATATATAGTCCTATTGCTTTTTCATCAAGAGCTATATCTCCATTGAAATTTACTCCTGTTTTTCTTAGCATAGATAGCTATTGAATTCTTTCCTATTGTTGCATTACCTGTGCTTGTTACTGCTCCTCCTTTTGAATAGATACCTATAGATGAGTCTCCAGTTGAATCTCCAACAGTAAGTATTCCATTATTTATTACTGCTCCACTTGTTTCATTATATATTCCAGTATTTCCATTTCCAACAACAGATAGTCCTGCTACTGTTAAACCTGCACCTGTTCCTTTTTAGAACTACTCCTACTTGTTCACTTGCATTAATATCATTCAATTGAAGTGGGTTAGCTATATTAAGAGCATTTGTTATATTTTTCAAAAACATAAGCTTTTTGATTTATTTCCTTTAACTTCACTAACTTTTTGCAATAGATGTTAAAGCTCCTCCTTTTGCATACATTCCTATACCTTCTGCACTCTTAACCTTAACATCAAAATTATTGCTTATAGCTCCACCATTTTCTATATATGCTCCTAATCCTTTTTACTCCATCTACTTCAATAGTAGTTGTAGCATTAGCAGTAACTTTTTTTCCACCCTTTGTTCCTACTGCTATTCCATCTTTTTCCAACTTTTTAAAGTTCCACCACCATTTAAAGCAATTTCTGAAGTATTTCCATCAGCATAGGCTAATATTGAACTTTCTATTTGTATCTGATGATTCTAATTTTGCCATTTGCTAAGTCAAATGTTAATTTTTTTATCCTTTACATATAAACCTAAAGAATTCTTACCAACTATAACATCTGTTTTAGTAACATTTCCATTTACTCCAAGAGCTGCTATTCCTATTCCACGATCTGCTCCTGTGGTATTTCCAACTGTTATATTATTATTAGTTGTTGTTGCATCTATAGTAAAATCTTTACCATCTTTGAAAACAAGTCCTTTAGCATTAGTTCCTAGATTTATATTGAAGTCTTTAACTTTAACTGGATTAACACTATTTTTCAAAATATGCTCCTACTAATTTATCTTTTTGTTCCATTTAATCTTTTCCAAGAACAAAATCTTTTTGTAGTATTAGCTTTGATAGCCATTAGTCCTGTTGCTTCATCGCCTATTAACTTAATTTCACCATCATTTGTTAAACTTGTGTTAGTTAAAGCAGCATCATTTGTTGTATATATAGCAACTCCTTTTGTTCCTATATTTACTTTTAGCTCCTGTTTGGTTATGTACATTTGCTCCTTTTGCATAAATTCCAGTAGTTTCTGCTCCAGATATAGTTTCAATAGTACCTTTGTTTACAATATCAACTTTATTTGGTGCAACAGAAGGTTCTGCTACAGCTATAATACCTTTTGCTTTATTTCCATTTAATTTTATATGTCCATTTGGACTATCTAAAGTTAATGTATAGTCCTTTCCTGTTGCATCAAAAATACCATTAATTCCAATACCCTCAGTTCCTACTGTTAAAACAGAATTTATAGTAGAATCTGCATTTTTAAGAGTTAAGAAACTTCCAGAACCAACTATATTTAAACCTGAGCCTGTAGTTATAGTTCCTCCATCTTGGAATATTCCTCTTTCCACCTGTTCCTGTAAAATTAATAGTTGCAGTTCCAGTTGACTCCTAGATCTACTTCTCCTCCTTTTTAAGTAAACTGCTGTTCCTCCATTTACATTAAAAGTTGTATTTTTGTGCTACAAATTTTTGAATATTGAGGAATAAATACCCCTATTCCCACTTCCAACATTAATAGTTCCTGTATGATTTACAGTTGAGCCTGTAGAAGAGATAGTGTCATTTCCTAAATATAGCCCTATAGTCTTTCAGCTCCATTTAAATTGAAGATTACTTATTATCGCCTTATTGTATCCAGCTTTTGTATATATTCCTATTCCATAGTCATTTCCAACACCATTTCCAACAATTACCTTAGAGCCTGATTGAAACTCTGCATTTCCTTCAGCATAAACTCCTATATGAGATTTACCTGTTGCAGATGTTATTTGACTCTTAATTTTAGTATTTCCTGTTGCATATAAAGCAACTGTTCCGTCTGCTCCTGTTGCTACTGTTGGTGCAATATTAAAGTCTACAATTGAATCGTCAGCATAAACTCCTACTGCTCCTGTTTTAGTTAATTTTTAAAGTACCTGAATTAGCAATTTTAGTTGCTGTTGTATTCTTTAATGCAAGAGCTATATTATCAGCAGATATAGTTCCAGTATTAGTAAATTTGGCATTAGCTCCATTTACATGAGCTCCTATTGCCTTTAAATTATTATTTTTCTTTTGCTGTGATATTTCCTGAGTTTATACCAGTTGAATTATCATCAATATTCATTCCAACTGCCTCACCATTTACATTGATATTTCCAGCATTTTTCTATCTGTAGCTGTTGCTGTTGTCCTGCATCTGCTTTTAGCTAACATTCCAACTGATAAAAGAGCTTCCTACCACCATTATTTCTATCATAAATTTCTATAGTTTTTTTCCTGCTGTATTTGTTGCTTCTCCATCTGCAACATATACTCCTATAGCATTTATAAGGTTAGTTCCAGTGGCTGTTCCTAACTTTATACTTCCTTTGTTATTGAAATATAGAGCCTCCAGTTACATATGAACTCAACATTATTTTTCTCCAGTATCAATAACAATATCCTTATTATTATTTAATTTTATTCCACCATCAGCATATAAAAGCAAGTAAATCATTTCCAGCTGTTACAGTTAAGTCTGTTTTTGTGATTTACCTCATTAGAACTTGTTCCTTTCTTGTAATATATAGCTGCTGCTGTTATTCCAGTTGTCTTATTTTTCAAGTTCTAATTTTTCCACCATCAAGATAACTTTCTCCTGTTAAATACATTCCTGTACCAGCAGAAGTAACCTCTACTTTATGGGTATTTGCAACAGTAATTTTTTTCCTTTATTTCCATAAAGCCCTATTCCTTGATTTAGAGCTTCATTTTTTTCCACCAGTTCCATTAAGTTTTTTTAAATCACCATCAGTAAATAGTCCAACTGTACTATCTCCTGTAGATGAGATAGCTATCTTATTTATTATATTATTTTTTTATCTGTACTACCATTCTTTGCATATATTCCTATACCTTTATTTGTTACAACAACTTTTCCATTAGTCATATCTAAAGTATTGTCTATAAAAAGTTGTTTTTTTCCTTTTACTGCTGTATCGAAAATACATACCTATAGTCTTATTAGTTGAACTTGCAGTACCTCCTGGGAGCAACATTGAAAACTCATTATTTAAATGTTGCTGTACTTCCTAAATCATGTTGTTCCATCATTTTGCTCCTTGAGCAAATAGATATATATTATTTTTAGCATGATCTGAATTAAATGTATATGCTACTGTTCTTGTATCTATCCATTTAGCTCCAGCCAAAATATACTCCTATATTATTTTTTTAGCAGTTCCAGAAGAGAAATACATTAATGCAGTTTTGTCATTAACAGTTGCTCCTGTTGAGCTATATAAACCAATTGAATTTTCTTTAGTAAATTTAATATTTCCTTCAGAATTAATTACTCCACTTGTTCCTTTAGCAAAAAAACTCCAACTGTACTAACTCCATTTAATTCAATATTTGAACCACTAGCAAAAATCTATATCCTTTTTGTCCAAATATTCCTGTAGAACCTTCTCCTAATTTCATAGTTTTACTACCACTATACACTAAGTTTTTCAGTATTTTTCTCCAGAAATACCTGTACTATTTTTATTTAAGGAAATATCTGCTTGAACAGTTAAAGTTCCATTTCCTTTAGAATAGTATGCTATTACATCATTAACTCCCTGTGTCAGCTACTACTTCTGTAGTAAGAGTTTTATTTGTTAGATTATCAGCGAGTATTCCAACCTTTCCTTTTTAGAGTTCCAGTAGTAGTTTGTTTTAAAAGTAACTTTATTTCCAAGTAAAGTAGAGGTATCTTTTTAAAGTAAATTCCTACACCTTTTTCTCCAGCAAAATCTATGTTTCCAAGATTATCTCCCAGTAGCACCAACAATAGAGTCTTTTGCATAAATTCCTACTGCTTTTTTTCTCCTATTTTTTTATTGTTCCATCTTTAGGTAATACCTTTGCTTTTATCCGCATAGATTCCTATTGCTGTTTTAGAATCAGATTTCTTTTACTTCAATAGTTCCAGCATTTGTTACTTTATAGTCATCAGTTGCTGTTGAACTATTATTATTTTTTTAGCATAAATACCAATAGCATCATCATCTGACATTGTTATTGTTCCAGTATTTCTTGACAGAAAAAGTTCCTTCTCCATATTTTTCCTCCAAATTGTTTTCCTAGAGATGTTCCATCCTACTTCACCGTATGCCATAGCTAGTATACCAACTGACTCTTTTTCCTCCTGCTTCAATACTTCCTTTATTATCTACTTCTGAACCATTTACTGAGTATACTCCTACTGCTCCAGCATTAGCTGTATTTCCAGCTGTAGTATCTTTTTTCTACTTTTTATGTTTTGATGTGGTATCTATATTTACTAAACCATAATTAATATATGCCCCTACTGCTCCAGATCCACTACCTTTTTTTATCAGCTATTATTTCTGCATTATTTTTTTAAATCTATAGAAGTTTCTGTTTTAGAAGTAGCACTTTTTACTTGAATTCATTTCAAGTCCGACAGTTTGGGTAGTATCTAATGTTGTTAAATCACTATCATCTAAAAACTGCTTTTAATTTTATGACCATCAACCTCCACTTTAGCTCTTTGAATTAAATATCTTCTAAATAAATCATAAGAAGCTTTTCTTACTTAAATCAGAACTTGTTTCATTAGCATCATCTGTTGCATATTTCTTATCTAAATCTTGATCTATATTTAATTTTGTCATTCCATCAACAGCAGCAATCTTGTATTTATTATAGACTGTTGTTCCCTTCTTTTTCCTTTTTGCTATTGTAATAGTAGAAGGAAGACCTAAATCCAGTAAGAATATTATCTACATTGACAGTTGTAGTTATATCACTTGCAACAAAAAGGTATAGCATCGTTAGACATCATTACAATTTTTTTCCATTTGTAAATGATATATTTCCATTAGTTGCAGAAGTTACTCTCATTCCAACTGCCTTTCCTCTTAGTACTAACACACTATTATCAGCATCAATTTTTCCCACCATTTTTCTGCATAAAGTGAATAACCTTCTCCAGAATAATCAAGTAAAGAATCAGATATAGTTATCTTACTATTTGTTCCTTTTCGCATAAGCTAAAGCTGAACCATCTGTTACTTTTTGTACTTGAGTTTTTATTTTTCAATAAGTCCACCATCACTAGAGTAGAAACCAACACTTTTTAGCTCCAGTAATAGAAAGTTTTGAGCTAATAGTTGGTGTAGTTGCTACACTTGGTAAAGTTGAGTTATCTACAATAGTAGTAGCTGTAACTGCTGGTAAAGTAACTGGTGTTGGATTTGTTACTGTTATCTTTCCACTATCAGTTGCATACATACCAATACTTTCATTACCAGCATGTTTAAAAAGAAATTCCCTTTTCAAGAGTAACTACAGAACCCGAACCTTTTGTATAAGTTGATACAAACTTATCTCCTGTTGTTTCTTCTGAGCCAGTAGAAGTTTTTCAATTTAAATTCATTCTCTACATTAAGATTTCCTGAATTTATTGTTGCAAAAATGAATATTTCCTGATCCACCATCTAAATTTAAAGTATTTCTAGTATTAGTATATTTTTAATGTTGCATCTGCTCCATCTGAAAGAAGCCCTATATTATTTGTTCCATTTATTTTTTTACTTGAGTAAAAGTATCTGCATCTGTTAAATTAATGTTGGCTTTTTCCTACTCTAATTCCTGTAGAGCTATCTGCATCTGCTTCTAATGAAACTTTTATATCTTTTTATCTCAATTTCACTTAAAGTTCCCTGAATTTGGACTAGTGAAAATCAAAAATTTAAATCCTATTGATTGTTCAACTTTTTTTGATGTGTCTCCAGCTTTTTAAAGTTGAAGTTTTTGCTATCATAAATTTCATCTCCTGAACCTGCTTGCTGTGCTCTTTATCTAAAGCCTCCTATTTTTAATATTCCAAGTAGAATTAGTAAAAATTTTTGAGAATTAGTACTTGGTTGTGTCTTTTATACTAGCTCCAACAGACTGATCACCCTAATATTTCTATAGGTTCATTTAGTTGTATATCTGCATAAGCTATATCATTTGTTCTCGTTCTATCATTAGTTCCAATACCTAAACTATTTTTCCATATAGTTTCATAACACCATTGTTTATTGCACTTCTTTTTACATTATCTGATGCAGAAGGTGAATACATCCAACCTGCACTTTCCTGGAGTATAAAATTTACTATTTTCTCCTGCTACATTTTTCAATATGTTCTGAAGCATTACTACCATAGGTAAATCCTCCAAAAATTATATTTTTACCTGATGCTGAACTCATTCCAGTTGCAAATTCTTTACTTTCAGTATAGGAAGTTATCGTTCCTCTATTAACAAATTTCATAACTGGAACCTGTTGCTGAGCTTACATTATCACTATTAACAATTAAAATATTGTCTCCATATATATTTACTGTTTCCTTTATTTGTCTAATTTGTGATGTCTGTATTTCCAGCACTAGAATGATTACCCAATATAGAAAAATAGTATTAAAAGCTCCAGACTGATAGTTTCCCTATCATATTCATAACTAACATTTTCAGATGATAGTTGCTGATGCTTTTCCACCTATTCCATAAAATGCTACCTTTACTATAGGTTCCACTATCACTCACTAGTTGGTAGAGCTAAGTCCACCTGAAGAAGGAGTAAATGGATTGGCTGTTGCTCCCTGTAAAATGAAAATTCCTGTGTGTCATCATGCTCCTTTAAAATACATATTATATGTCCCTGTGAGTAAAGTTAAGTTGTGAAATTAATCCATTATTACTCATTGCCTGCATCTTTTATTATAGCCAGTTAAATCTTTGTGGAATATCTTGAACTGTTACTTCTAAAGCTGGTGGGATTTGGAACTCTTGGATCATTAACTTTTTTTCTTCTATTACTGGTGGACTAACAAGTCTTGGTGTAAATCCAGCTGGTGTAGCAGGTGGTTGAACTGTTGGAGCTTCAACTGTTGGTGCTTCTCCTACTGTTGAGGATTGGGACTTTATATTCAATGCTGTTACTGGAGCTAACTGTTATTGCTCCCAATGATGGCATTGTTCCTGGAGCACTTACATTTACTGTAGGTTGATTAGGTGCTGTCATTGTCTCCTATTTGTAGAGGAGATACAGTCGCAAGTTTTACAGTTCCCACTGTAATTTCTGGAGGATACTACAGTTGGAGGAGTAATAACTTTCTTACTTACTGATTTTTTTCAACTATAGTTTTTTTCAGGTACTGATTTAGGTGTAATATTTGCACCAAAAATCTATTTTATCTACAAATTCTATTGGATTCTTAACTATTCCATACATTCCTAGATATTTTCCATTTGCATATTGTCCATAACCATTTTCTTGACCAACTTCATTTGAGTATTCTGCACCTTTAAAGTTACTAGCAGTATTACTTCTATTTCTACTGAATTTTTCCCCAATCTGTTATAAAGAATAATTGATAAGATTTATCCAAAGGTTTTTACCCAAAAATTCTGCTCTTTGAGTTAATTTTTTTATTTTTAATTCTATTTCATTTTCATTTCTCTCAGTACTTTTTTTATCAACTGATCTATATTATCTTGTTCTGCTACTATTTTTCTCTTGTAATTCTTGTCTTGTTACTACTGGGACTTTTTAGTGCTTCATCTGTATAAGAAAAATCTCCATTTATTAAGAATGTTACTAATAATGCTACAGAAAAGCCTAGTTTTTTTATTATTCTTTAAAAAGCTTTTTAAACGACTTTCTATTTTTTTGTATAGTCCAACATTTTAGCTTCCCCCTTATTTTTATTCCTGCTTCATTTAACCTCTTTAAGTTTTCTAATTTTTTTCTTTATATGCCTTTTAATTGTGCTTTTTTTCTCTTGTGTTTGATGTATGTCAGCTTGAAGGGCATTCATTTCTTCTGATATTCTTGTCATTTCATATTCCATGATTTCCCCTCTTGTCATTCCCTTATGTCTACGTTTTTGATTTTTTTCTTCTTCTGTGATTGAAACTTCTTCCTCTTGAACTACAACTTCCCCATTTTCATTGCTAATTTCTGTTTTTTTCTACTTCTACAGTCTTAATTTTTATCTGCTTCTTTTTAAAAGTCTTGTAACCTGATCTTCCTTTGTTTCATCTGCTCCACCTGATATTGTATTAGTACAACTAAACATCAATAGAGCTGATGATAATATCAATAATTTCTTTAACATTTTCCCTCCTTATTTAGCCTCTTCTACTATAGTAGCTGTTTCTGGAGCTTTTTCTCCTGTTATATTTTTTTATTGCATCTTCAACTTTTAGCCTTAGTTTCTTCTACATCTAATTCTTCCTGTCTCGCTTTTTTTAGCAGTTTCAAGCATTGAATCTATTTTTTTCTTTTTGCTTTATCTACTCTATATACAAGTCTTTCGTCTGGAGTCATATTTGCTATTTTTTTCTTTTTTTCTGTCTTAATTTCTTCTGTAGTGTCTGTTGTTGTATTGCCTTCTTCTGTAATGTTTGCTTCTGGTATTTGTTCTTGTTCTTGCTTTTTGTTTTTCTATTTCTTTTGCTTTTTCTTTATCTAATTTTTGATAATATTCCTCTTTTCTTCTAATATCTTTAACGCTTCTCTTTCTTCATCTGGTTGCCCCTGCAATTGAGTTTGTATTAGAACATGCTACTAAAGATAATATAGCTAAAAAGAACATAGTAAGATCTTTTTTACTTTCATAATTCCACCCCTATTATCTTATTTTTTTGTATTTTTTTCAAAAATTACTTATTATTTCAGAATTTTCTCTTATTTTAGCTTCGATCTTTTTTTAAATATTTCTGCATAATCTTTTACTAATGTATCATAAGTATCTTTAAAAAAATTTAGTTTTTTCTTTCCTCTGGAGCTACTGCAAGTTTTTTTCTTCAATATCTAATTTTTAGTTTTTTTCTAATTCTGTATTTTTGAGCTGCTGCTAGCCTCTGAAAGTGATTTTTTTCCTTTTGAAAACGTATTTCTTCTTCTTGAACTAAAGTTTCATATTCAGAATTTAAACTTTTTAGTTCTGATACTATAGTATCATCTGCAATTAATCCCATAGATAGTATAACAAAATTCCTTTCTTCATTATATAACCTCCTTTATCCTAATATATGACTATTTATTACTTATTATAGCACTCTGCCACTTTCTTTTCAATGATGATATTTTTTTATTCAAATTTTTTTGTTTTTAAAAACATCCCTTTAAAAATCAAGGATGTTTTTGGAAAAATTTATTATTTTTATATTATACAGTAGTTATTTCTTTTTTTCTTTTTAGCAAGTAACTCATCTATTTCTTTTGATATATTTATCAGTTAAAGTTTGAACATTAGCTTCTTCTTTCTTTAACTCATCTTCAGAAATAGGATTTTTCCTTTATCTTTTTCTAATTTCTTTAAATGGTTATTAACGTCTTTTTCTGATATTTCTAACAGCGATTTTTACCATTTTCAGCTTCGTTTTTTAGCAAGTTTTTACATATTCTTTTCTTCTATCTGCAGTTAGTTCTGGTAAAACAAGTCTTATTACTCTACCATCGTTGTTAGGAGTCATTCCTAAATTTTGCAGCAAGTAATGCTTTTTTTCAATTTTTAGGTATTAAAGTTTTATCCCAAGGATCTATAACTAAAAAGTCTTGCTTCTGGAGCTGATACTGATCCCTATTTGATTTAAAGGAACTTCACTTCCATAGTTTTTCTACTTTTTACTCCATCTAACATAGCCACATTTGCTCTACCTGCTCTTATAGATGTAAATCTTTCTTTTTACTGATTCAATAGTTTTTTTAACATTTTTCTCTTCGCATTCTTTTTACAAGTTTGTCACTAGCTATACTCATTATTCCTCCTTCAGTTAATTAAAATTTAGTCTGCTACAACAGTAGTTCCAATATTTTCTCCCATAACAACTTTCTTTTAAGTTTCCTTCAACTAAAGAATTGAAAAACAATTATAGGTAATTTATTTTTCTCTACATAGTGAAATAGCAGTGGCATCCATTACTTTTTAAATCTTTTTGCTAAAACTTCATTATATGTAACTTTTTTTCATATTTTTTTGCATCTGCAAATTTTATAGGGTCTTTATCATAGATACCGTCAACTTTTTGTAGCTTTTATAACAACATCTGTTTCCATTTCTATTGCTCTTAAAGTCTGCTGCTGTATCTGTTGTAAAATATGGATTTCCTGTTCCAGCTCCAAATATAACTACTCTACCTTTTTTCAAGATGTCTTTGAGCTCTTCTTTTGATAAAAGGTTCTGCTATTTTTGGCATTTCAATAGCAGTTTGTACTCTTGTTGGAACACCTAATTTTTTTCAATTGAGTTTTGTAAAGCCAAAGAATTTATTACAGTCGCAAGCATACCCATATGGTCACCTGTAACTCTATCTACCCCTTGTGCTGCTCCAGAAATTCCTCTGAATATATTTCCACCCCCTATAACTATAGAAACTTCAACACCCTAGGTCTACAATCTCTTTAATTTGTTTTGCATAGGAAGCTATTACATCAGATGAAATTCCAAATTCTTGTTCCCCATCAAAGCTTCACCACTTAATTTCAATAAGATTTTCTTGTAAAAAGGGCTTTCCATATTTTTATTTTCCTCCTCTAAAATTTTATAAAAAAATAGAGGATGCAAAGTTGCATCCTCATAAATAACTATCCATTGATTTGAGCAAGCAACTTCTGCAGCGAAATCTTCCTCTTTCTTTTTCTATTCCATCTCCAACTTTGAATCTTTCGAAATGATAGAACTTTTAATATCTCCTGCATATTGTTTAACAGTTTCTTTGTTTTCAGCTCTTACATAAACTTGATCTACTAAACAATTTTTCTTCATAGAATTTGTGCATTTTTTTCCTTCTAATATTTTTTTCAATTATATTAGCTGGTTTTTCCTTCTTCTTCTAATTGTTTTTCTAGCTATTTCTTTTTCATGTTCTAAGTCAGAAGTTGTAACTTCTTCTTCTGATAGATATTTAGGATCCATAGTCTGCTACGTGCATTGCTATATTTTTTTAGCTTTTTTTCTAAGTTTGCTTCTGTAGCTTCTCCAGACATTTCAACAATTACTCCAAGTTTTTCCACCCTAAGTGGCTGTAAGTTTGTACGAAACCATCTTTTGCAACTACAACAGCTAATCTTCTTAAGCTCATGTTTTTCTCCAATTTTTAGCTATTAATTCAGTTAAAGCTTCAGAAACTTTTTATCTCCTTCAATTTGAGCTTCATTTAATTCTTCTAATTGATGAGCATTTCTTTCTAAAAGCAAGTTTTACTAATTTTCTTCCGAATTCTTTTGAATTCTTCATTTTTTTGCAACGAAGTCAGTTTCAGAGTTGAACTCTAAAATAACTGCTTTCTTGTGATCAGGAGTAACTGCATCGAATATTAATCCTTCTGCTGCTATTCTTCCTGCTTTTTTTAACAGCCTTAGTTATACCTTTTTCTCTTAGGTAGTCTATTGCCTTTTTCTATATCTCCGTCATTAGTTTCTAATGCTTTTTTTACAGTCAAGCATTCCTGCTCCTGTTCTTTCTCTTAATTCTTTTTACTAAAGCAGCTGTTATTGTAGCCATTTCATAACCTCCTATGATTGATTATATTAACTATATTATTCTACTGAACCTTCTTCAACATTTACTTCTTCTGATTGTGGTTCTACATGTTCATGTCCTTGGTTTCCTTCAACTATTGCATTAGCTATAACAGAAGTAATTAATTTTACTGATCTTATAGCATCATCGTTTTGCAGGGATAGGGTAGTTATTAAATCAGGATCTACGTTTGTATCTATCATAGCAAATACAGGGATTCCTAATAAATGAGCTTCTCTAACTGGTAATTCTTCCATTTTTAACGTCTACTACATATATAGCATCTGGAGCTTTTTTCCATATCTCTGATTCCAGATAAGTTTTTTTAGATAATTTAGATAATTCTTTTTCTGAATTCTGCAGCTTCTTTTTTTAGTGTAGTCAGAATCTAAAGTTCCGTCTGCATCCATTCTTTTCTAATTCTTTTCATTCTTTTCAATTCTCTTTTTTTGATAGTAGAGAAGTTTGTTAGCATTCCACCCTAACCATCTGTTGTTGATGTAATACATTCCAGATCTTTCTGCTTGTTCTTTAATAGCTTCTTGAGCTTGTTTCTTAGTTCCTACAAATAGAACTTTTTCCTCCATCTTCAGCTATTTTTTTCTCATTTCTTCATAAGCTTCTTCTATTTTCTTTAAAGATTTGTGTAACTGAACCTCCCACGACTGACACCCTACGAGTGCTAGAGTCGCAAGGTTCTTGGGTAATAGTTGCTTTTTGTTAGCCAACTAAATTTACCAAGCTATCCCCATAGTTCCTACGGTTCATATATTTATATATTTAAGCACTTATACTTAATATCCTTAGTCCTTCTTTTTAATATGTTTTTGGTCGCATTTATATCTCTATTATGTACAGCTCCACATATTGGACAAGTCCATTCTCTTATACTTAAATCTTTTACTTCTTCATTTCTATATCCACAACAATTACATATTTGACTACTTGCAAAAATTTATCTACTCTTACTATTGTTCTTTTTATACCATTTCGCTTTATAACTTAGTATTCTATTAAATTCACTCCATGATACATCTACAATATTTCTTGCTAATTTATGATTTCTTTACCATATTTTTTTACTTGTAAGTCTTCCATACAAATAATATCATATTCTTTTTATTAGCATTGTTGATAATTTTTGCAAAAATCTTTTCTTTTGATTTGATATTTTTTTCAAATAATCTTGCTACTTTTTATTCTAGCTTTATTCCTATTTGAACTACCCTTTGGTTTTCGTGATAGTTTTTCTTTGTAATATCGCTAGTTTATTCAAAGATTTTTGTAAATATTTTTGGATTTTCTATTGAGATCTCATCACTGGTAAGCGCAAAGTCCTTTTATACCTAAATCTATTCCAACATTTTTTTATTTGTACTTTCTAATTTTTTTCTACTTCCACATCAGTACAACATAAAAGATATATAATATTTTCCACTAGGTACTTGTGTTATTGTTGCATTTATTATTCTTCCTTGTGGTTTCATTTTATCTCTTATTTTTTTAGTCTTCCTAACTTAGGTACTTTTTATCCATTTATCTAAAAACTCTATATTATTATTTGTATAATTGGTTCTGTATGATTTTCTATTATCTTTCTTAGATTTAAACTTTGGATAGCCACTTCCACTAAAGAAGTTTTTTTATAGGCTTTATCTAAATCTTTTAAAGAATTTTTGTAAAGAAAAATTTATCTACATCTTTTTAACCATTCTTTTCTCTTGTTTTTAAAGCTGTCAGTGCTTTTGCTACATTGACTATATGACATAGATTTTTTCTCTTCGTTATATAGCTCTTGTTTTTAAATCTAAAAAAATGATTATAGACATATCTTACACAACCAAAAAGTACAATTTAATATTGTTATTTGAGTTTTTAGTTGGATAAAATCTAAACTTATATGCTTTTTCCATGCGATTTCACCTCCATTTACTTATATATAGTATACCACTTTTTATACTATAAGTAAATGAAAAAGTAAAATTTTTTTCTAAATATATGAATCTAAAAACTGACTCAGTCGTTTTTAGAGGTTGTCGTTCACATAAGTACGCCACCACTTATGCAGTTCTCTTATGAACTTCTTAATATTTCTATTAAGCACAGACTATATCTTATCCCACAGCTCTATCTGTTTGGGTCTACCCACTTCCACTAGCTTTAGTGTACTTCCCTCAGGAGGAATAGTCGTTGAACCTTACCTTTCGGTCTTGGCTGCTGATTGCCCATTTTTAGCCTTTCCCAAATCTTTGATTTGGGGTATTACTGGCTTAACACTTAGGATTTAACCTTATGTCATCTAATATTTTTTTCTGCTTTCGCCACTTTCACACTTGTACCATATTTTTATTTAGGTACTATGTTGTAGTTATACTAGTTTTAGGGGTTTCCAGCAATTCGAGTAGTATTGGATAGCTTTTTTTAAAGTTGCTACCTCTACATACATATTTCTATATATGCTGACTATACTTAATGGTCAACTCATGACTGACACCCTACGAGTGCTAGAGTCACAAGTGTGCGACCATATTTTTTTAATCAATTACATGAATTCCATTTCTTTCTGTGAAAATATACTTTTTTTCATTTTTGGGTTCCATCTTTTAGCTTGATGTCCAAAAATGAACTCCAGCTTCTAATAATTGTTTCATTGATACAACTGACATTTTTCCTCCTAAAATTTTTAAATTTGGTTATACTTCCATCAATCTCAAAACTAAGCCATCTAAATTTAGAGCACCTTGCTTAGAAATAATTGATGTGATTATTTAACGCTTATAGATTTTTATCATTTTTCAAACTTTGTCAATTAGTTCTACTTTTAGCTTTCTTTATTTTTATTTTATTTCTTTCAAGTTAAGTTATATTTTTCACTACTTCTATCACTGTATCTATTACGTCATCAAAACTTACTTCTTCTGCATAACTAAACCTTTTTTTGATAACTATTCCATCTTATTTTTAAGGTCTTTTTCTACTTTTTAAGGTGCTTAATATATCAAGAATACTATCTATATTAAAATCTGTACTTCTATGTTTAAATGTATTTTTGACATGCTTCCTTTAAATGCTCAAAATTTATTTTTCTCTTTTTTCAAATGATACAAAATGTAAATATCGTAAAAATCTTTTACTTCTGCTATTAAATCTTCCTCTTTGATAGACTGTTTGAATCTTCTCAGCAAGTATTGTTTCTATATTATATGCACAAATTTTTAAAAAAAGCTGTCACTGAAAAATACTTTTTGTATTCATAGGATATATCACTTGGTGTAATTGGATCTCCTGTTGCTATATCAAGTGGAATCATCTGCCTAATATTTTTCAAGTCTACAAAGGACTGTAATTCTAAATCCACCATATTCATCTTCTTTACGAATTTCTTCTATTTTTCTGAATCTCATAAGTAATCCCATTATCATTTACATTTTTAAGAATTTTTTTCAAACCTGTGCTTTTATATTTTCTCTGGTAAAAGCAAATCTTCTTATCAACAAATCAATATCTACCGTATTTCTCTGTCTTATTCCAATTAGATTTTGCAAGTAAAAATCCACCTTTAAAAATAAAATTTTTCACTCTCATCACTATCTGATATTCTTTCTAAAATACTCTCTAGAAAAATAGTGTGTTTGTATTATATTAAAAGCTAAGTCCAGTTTCTTTTTGATACTCTTTTGACATATCGCTCTTAGCTTGTCTTTATTCATAAAACAACCTCCAAAAATTTCTTTTACTTTTTTTCATATTTTTCATTTTTTTGGAATACTCATAAAGTTTATTAAAATCCTTATTTTTCGTAGCGGATATATTTATTAATAGTTTTAGCAAAATAATTCTGTTTCTATTTCACTTCTCCTTTTAATAAGATCACAAAGTGTCCTTTCCAAATCATAAACTTTCACTATATTTCCAAACATCGTTTGACACTCAGTAATACCTAAATCATAAATTTCTCTTGTTACATAATGAATCCTCACATTTTGGCTGATACGATGTACATTATAACCTTTATATACTGTTGTTTCCATTTCTAATGGGATTATATCAGTAAACCCATGAAGATATAATGCAGATACATAAGAAAAAAATAGGAACTTTATACCTATTATGAAAAATAGTACTCATCATAATCTCCATTTGAATCTATATAAATTCCTCTATCTACACGAATTAACTCACCCTTTTTAATCATTCGTGTCAGATATATTGTAGGAATGTTACAGTTTTTTTAAGTTCTTTAGTTGTAATAACTCCACCTCTTCTATTCAATTTTTTTCTTTTATCTTTTTTTACATAATCCATTGTTCCCTCCCTCTTTTTGTTGTAATTGTGCTTATATTATATCATTTAGTACGTACAAATACAACAATTTCTAAAAATTCTCATTTATCTTTTTTTCTGAACCACTCTGCTATGCAAGTGCTTTTGTTTTTCAATAAAAAAAGAGAACATTACAAATCTAGACTTATGAGTCAAAAGTATAAAAATAAGTGAGTTACGAATGTAGATTTCAGATAAAAAAATCAAATAGAATGAGCCGAGTAAATGTCGACATGTTTGAAGCTGACTTGTCAGCAAGTTGGTCGAATTTACAGCGAATTCTTTGATTTTTTTATCGTTAAGAAATCTACTCAGTAACGAACTATTTTTTACTTTTTAATGTAACATTCTCTTTCTTAATTTTTTTAATAGTCTGGGTTCATCATATATTGAACTATATCGTCAACAAGTTCTGCAGTTTTTTCCATTAATATCATTTAATGGGATTAAATTCAGTTATATCTGCTGATGTAACTGAATAGTTTTTTTAAATGCAAACTTCAATGATTTAAACATTTCATCAGATGACATTCCATTTCTAACTGGTACAGATACTCCCAGGGAGCAATTTCTGGATCAAAGACATTCATATCTATACTGATATGTAGGTTATCTACATTTAGATAATCTTTAACTTCTTCTAAAACATTATCTATTCCTTTTCTTAAAAATATCATCATAGTAAACTATTTTTACTCCAGTTTTTTTCTATAATTTTTTTCTTTCTTCTACTTCAATTTCTCTTGCTCCAAAGATAACTATGTTTCTGCTATCTACTTTAGCTCCTTCATAGAAACAGTTTACAAGTTCTCTATCTCCAAGTCCCTTGAATTAAAAGCTAGAGGCATTCCATGGATATTTCCTGTCAATGTACTTTCAGGAGTATTCATATCTCCATGAGCACTTATCCATAAGATTCCAATTTCTTTTTCTAAAGAAACCCCAGCCACACTTCCTAATGAAATTGAGTGGTCTCCTCCAACAAGTATTGGTCTATATCCATCGATAACTGCTTCATTAACTCTCTTAGCAATCTTTTTCACAAGTATGTAAAACTGTATTTTTTGAATTTCAATTTCTTATCGTTGAAGTCTTCTTTTTTTGTCTTTCAACTGTGATTAATTCCATTTCATCAAAAGTATCTGGATATGCTTGAATTAAATCATCAGGTCCAAAACTCAGTACCTGTCTTATTAACTCCAAGATTTGTTTGTACTCCAATAAGTACATTCTTCATCTTTTTCAGTATATAAGTAAACAGCATCTTCTTCTTCAATTACATTTTATAGTTTCAAGTTCTGGATCTTCCATACCTTGAATATGTAAATCTGCTTCTTTTTAATTCTTCTATATGATCTATTATATCTTGACTGATTCTTTCTCCAGCAATGATTATTGGTATACCAGGTGGATACGCCATTATCATTTCACCAGAAATCTTTTCCTACACTTTCCTTGAATGGAACTTTATTCTTTTTCACTGTAGAATGCTTCTCTTGGCATCAATACTAATTCAGGTGTTTCAGGAAGTTTTATATTATTTTTTTCTAAAGTCTTTTCCTTTTTCCAAAGAATCTCTTACTGATATCTCTTAAAGCATCAAGTAATCTATCTATACTTTCTTCTGTATCACCTATAGTAACAAGTCCTAAAGTATTGTAGTAATCTGATAATTCCATTTGTATATTGTAGTCGTCTACAAGTAGACTTTCAAGTTCTCCACCCTTAAGTCCCTAATTCTTTAGCTGATATAGTTATTTTTTGTTGGGTCAAAAAGCAAAAGAAACCTTCTTTTTCCAACAAGTTCTTCTCCAAAAACAGTAAATTCCAGGGATTCTATTAGCTTCTCTTCTAAAAGTACTTAGCAAGCTCAATAGCCTTAGTAAGTAATTCTTGACCTTCAGTAGCTATTTGTCTTCTTGCACAGTCAAGAGATGCCATCAATGGATAAGATGGAGATGTTGTATGAAGTAAACTTAAAATTTGTTTTACTTTTTCAACATTTACTCTATCAGAATTTACATGTATAACTGACATTTGAGTCATTGAACCTAAAAATTTTTATGTGTACTTTGAGTACAGATATCTGCTCCTGCATCAACAGCTGATACTGGTAATTCATCATGGAAATGTAAATGAGGGTCCATGTGCTTCATCAACAATTAAAGGTATGTCATAGCTATGAACTATATCTGCTATCTTTTTTTAGATCTGTTGCTACTCCATAATAAGTTGGATTTATTAAAAAGTACAGCAGCTATATCAGGATCTTGTTTCAACATATTTTTCAACTGTTTGAGGTTTTTACCCCTAAAGCAATTCCTAAGTTTTTCATCTATTTCAGGATTCATGTACACAGGTTCAGATCCACTTAGAATAATCCCTGCTGATACTGATTTATGTACGTTTCTTGGTACTAGTATTTTTTTCTCCAGCTTTGATAACTGACATTATCATTGCTTGTATTGCTCCAGAGTTCCATTTACTGCAAAAAGCTATGTTTTTACTCCATAGGCATCTGCTAATAACTCTTGAGCTTCTTTTTATACAACTTTTTGGATGATGCAATCCATCAACCATTTTAAATATTGTTACATCTATAGAAAAACGGAGCTTCTCCCATGAAATTAAAAAACTCTTTGTCTACTCCTTTACCTCTTTTTGTGTCCTGGAACATGAAATGGAAGTATATTTCTTCTTACATATTCATCTTTTTAATACTGTAAATAATGGTGTTTTTATTTTTGGTCTAATTTTAGACATATCAACCTCCCTTGTAACTTTAGTTTTATTTTTATTTTTTCGAATACGAGTTATTTTTATAATTATACTAGCTAAATGTCAATAAAAAAAAATAAAAAAAGATGAGGCTTTTGACCTATCTTTTTAAATTTATTTGATAATTATTAAATAAATCCTTTATAGTCTCTCATGACTAAATGAGCATCTATTTGTTGTATAGTATCCAAAGCAACACCAACAACAATGATTATTCCTGTTCCACCAAAAATAAACTGGAAGTCCCATAGAAGTAAATATTACATATGGTAGTATAGAGATTACTGCTAAGAATAATCCTCCACCCCATGTAATTCTTGAAGCAACACCTTCAAGATATTCTACAGTTTCTTCTCCTGGTCTGATTCCAGGTATAGTTCCTCCACTTTGTCTTAAGTTTTCTGCAACCTTTTTCAGGATCAAAAAAACTAAAAGCTGTGTAGAAAAAAATGAGAAGAACATTATTACTAAAGCATACAATATCATATATACTGGGTGATTTTTGCCCAAATACTATAGATAAAGTTGTTTTTTTAATTTGTAAGTCTGAAGGAAGAGCATTTACTATTACTCCAGGAATTAACATAAACACAGATGCAAAGATTACAGGCATTACTCCTGCTGTATTAAGTCTCAATGGTATAAAAGATTTTTTTCTCCTATTCCACTTTTTGAGCTAAATCCTTTTTCCAACATAATGAATAGGAATTTTTCTTTTGCCCAAGTTGAAATAATACTATTCCAGCTATAGTTACAGTAGCAAGGAAATGCTACTAATACAAATAGAGGAATTAAGAATTTATCTCCTTGCATTTTTTTGAACTGTTTGTATAACACTTGAAGGAGCTCTTGATATTACATTTAAGAATATAATAAGTGAAACTCCATTTCCTATTCCTTTGACAGAAATTTGTTCTCCTACCCACATTAAGAATACAGTTCCAGCTGTTAGTGTAGTTATTGTTCTTACAAAAAGCTTATTCCTGGATTATAAACAAGCCCAACAGATTGTAGCCAAAGACAAACTCCAGCTCCTTGAATAATAGCAAGTGCTATTGTCAAGTATCTTGTCCATTGAGTTATTCTGTTTCTTCCAGATTCCCCTTCTTTTTTTGAATTTCTTCAAGTTGAGGAATAATAGATACAAGTAAACTTACAACTATTGACGCATTAATGTAAGGGATAATCCCTAATGAGAATATAGATATTCTTGTGAAGGCTCCTCCAGAAAACATATTTATATAACTAAGTACGTCACTTTTTAGAAGCCATCGAAGCAAGTCTATCCACATCTACACCAGGAGCAGGAATTAAAGTTCCTACTCTGGCAACCAAGAACATTAATAATGTGAAAATAATTCTTTCTCTAAGTTCAGGAATTTTTTTACTATACTACTTAATCTAGAGCTAAATTTCTCCATTAAAGTCATATATACACCTACCTCAGATTAATATTATTTATTACTTTCTGCTCTTTCAAAAACCTTTAACTTCAACTATTTCAACTGTTCCACCTTTTTGCTTCAATAGCAGCTTGAGCTGATTTAGATATTTTATGTACTTTAACAGTTAATTTTTTTGTTAAGTTCTCCATTTCCTAAAACTTTTGATTCCGTCTCTTACTTTTTTTGATTAAGAATTTATTGAATAAAGTTTCTAAAGTTACTTCTTCTCCATCTTCAAAGTTATCATTTAATAAACTTAAAAGATATAACTGTATATTCTTTTTTTGAATATAGCGTTTGAGAATCCTCTTTTTGGAACTCTTCTATAGATAGGCATTTGTCCACCTTCAAAGTAAGGTTTTTACTCCTCCACCTGCTCTTGAATTTTTGACCATTGCTACCTTTTTCCAGCTGTTTTTCCCCAACCAGATGAGTTTCCTCTTCCTATTCTTTTTTTCTGTTCTTTTTTTAGGAACTGAAGGTGTTAATTCATTTAGTTTCACTATGCTTGCACCTCCTCAATTTTTTTAACAAATAGAAATTTGAGCTAATTTCCCTTTTTAATTCAGGTGTTTCATTATGTTCTACAACATCATGCATCTTCTTAAGCCCTAGTGACTTTGCAGTCGCTATGTGATTAGAGCTTTCTTCCGATTATGCTTTTTTTACAAGCTCTATTCTAAGTCTTGCCATTTCATCTTCCTCCTAGCTTAAGATATCCTTAACTTCTAATCCTCTTAAAAGCTGCTATTTCTTGAGCAGTTCTAAGTAATTTTAATGCTTCCACAGTAGCTCTTGCTACATTATGTTTTATTTCTTGACCCTTTAATTTTTAGTTAAAATGTCATGAACCCCAACTAATTCTAATATTTCTCTTGAAGCAGAACCAGCTATTACTCCAGTCCCTTCATATGCTGGTGCCATCCATAAAAGTAGTTGCTCCCCATCTTCCTGTAATTTCATGAGGTATTGTATTATTTCTTTTAAAGATATCTTTACGATATTCTTTTTTTGCAGCTGCAATAGCTTTTCTTATAGCATCAGGAACTCCGTTTGCTTTTCCTAGTCCTAATCCTATTTTACCTTCTCCATCTCCAACAGCAGCTAATACTGAGAAAGATATTGTTCTTCCTCCTTTAGTTGTCTTAGAAACTCTAGATATCTTCAATAATTTTTCTTGATATTGATTATCTTCTCTGTTCAACAAGTGAAATCCTCCTCTCTCTAGAAATTAGAAGCTTAATCCAGCTTCTCTAGCCGCTTCTGCAAGAGCCGCTACTCTTCCTGTATATTTATATCCTGATCTATCGAAAACGATAGCATTTATTCCTTTTTCTTTAGCTCTTTCAGCTATTGCTTTACCAATGGCTTTTGCCGCTTCAACGTTTCCACCATTAGCAATACTTCCTTTTAATGCTTTATCTGTTGTAGATGCAGATACTAGAGTAACTCCATTTACATCGTCGATTAATTGAGCAAAAAAATGTTAGTATTTGATCTAAAAAAACTGAAAGTCTAGGTCTTTCTGGAGTTCCAGAAATCTTATTTCTTATTGACATTTGCTTTTTTTGTCTTGACGCTTTTTCTATCAACTTTTCTTTAAACAACTGTCTTACCTCCTTTTTTTAAGCTATTTTTAAGACTTTTTTTACCTTCTTTTTCTTCTAATATGTTCATCAGCATATTTAACCCCTTTACCTTTATATGGTTCAGGTGGTCTCTTAGCTCTTATATTAGCTGCAACTTGACCTACTAATTCTTTTTCGATTCCATCTATATGAATAGTAGTATTCTTTTTCAACAGTAAAAAGTAATTCCAGGTATTTCATCTATGATTACTGGATGAGAAAAATCCTAAAGATATTTCTAATCCTTTTTCCTTTAGCTGCTGCTCTATATCCTACCCCTACTAAAAGTAAGAGTTTTTTTCTGTATCCTTCAGAAACTCCTTTAACCATGTTGTTGATTAAAAGCTCTAGTAGTTCCGTGTATTGATCTTATGAATGGTTCATCATTAGGTCTTTCAAATGTAATGTGACCATCTTCTAATTTTATAGTTATATTTTTTTATTAAATTCTTTAGTTAATGTACCCTTTGGTCCTTTTTACAGTAACAACATTGTCTTTTTACTGAAAAAAATCAACTCCAGAAGGCACAGCTATAGGGTTTTTTTACCTACTCTTGACATTAATGTACACCTCCTAAGTTTTTTTATTACCATACAAATGCAAGGACTTCTCCACCAACTTTTTTTCAGCTCTAGCAACTTTATCTGTAATAACCCCTTTTGAAGTTGAAACTATTGCTATTCCAAGTCCAGATAGAACTCTTGGCATATCTTCCACTGAAGAGTAAACTCTTCTTCCAGGTTTAGATATTCTCTTTAATCCTTTTTATAACTCTTTCTTTTTCCTGCATATTTTTAAATATACTCTTATACTTTTTTTCTTATTTTTCTTCATCAGTAACAATTTTTGAAATTAGAAATATATCCTTGCTCTTTTTAAGATTTCAGCTATTCTTTCTTTCATCTTTGAGTGAGGTATATCTACTTTTTTTCATGCATAACTGCATTAGCATTTCTTACTCTTGTTAACATATCAGCAATTGGATCTGTTAAATACATCTATTTAAATCCTCCTTCCTTTGATTAATTACCAAGATGATTTTTTTACACCAGGTATAAGTCCAGCACCTGCAAGTTGTCTAAACTTAACTCTTGATATTCCGAATTCTCTCATAAATCCTCTTGGTCTACCATCTAATTGACATCTATTTCTTTTTTTCTAACAACTGAAGAATCTTTTTGGTAATTTGTTTAATTCAAACATAGCTTCCATATCTCCAGCAGCGATTCTTTTCTTTAATTCAGCTCTTTTTTCAGCATATTTGTCAACAAGTTTTTGCTCTTTTTAACATCTCTTGCGATCATTGACTTTTTCGCCATCTACTTTAACCTCCCTACAATTACTTCTTGAAAGGCATTCCAAAAAGCCTTTAGTAATGCTCTTCCTTCTTCATCTGTTTTTTTGCAGAAGAAACCATAGTGATAGACATTCCTAAAAGTTTTTCAACTTTATCAAAATCTATTTCAGGAAATACTAATTGGTCTCTCAATCCTACTGAATAATTTCCTCTTCCATCAAATGAGTCACTTGGAACTCCTTCGAAAGTCTCTAACTCTTGGAAGAACTACGTTTACTAATCTATCTAAGAAATCATACATTCTTTCTTTTTCTTAAAAGTAACTTTTTGCACCAATAGGCATTCCTTCTCTTAATTTGAAACCAGCTTCAGATTTTTTTAGCTTTTTCTCAATAATGGTTTTTGTCCAGTGATTAAAGTTAAATCTGCCATAGCAGCATCTATTAGTTTAGAGTTTTTGAGTAGCTTCTCCAACTCCCATATTAACTATGATCTTTTTCTAGTTTAGGACAATCCATGATATTTTTTTAATTTCTAATTCTTTCATTAATTTAGGAACCACTACTTCATTATAGAATTTGTGGTATCTTGAAACATATTTATCCACTTATGCTTTCCTCCTTTCTTATATTATTTCTCCAGATTTTTTTGAAACTCTTACTTTTTTTCCATCTCTAACTTCATATCCAACTCTTGTTGGTTGTTTAATCTTTTTCATCAAACAGCATAACTTTTTGATGAGAAGATTGCAACTTCTTTTTGTACAACTCCACCTTGTGGGTTCACTTGAGATAGCTTTAAATGTTTTGTTACTATATTTATACCTTCTACGATTATTTTTTTCCTTTTTTTAGGGAAAACTCTTAGAACTTTACCTGTTTTCTTTTTTTATCTTTTTCCAGATATTACATAAACTATATCTCCAGTTTTTTTACATGTAATGATTCAGGAACAAATTTAATTTTAGGTCTAGCCATGTTTCTTATAAGCCTCCTCTCTCATTATATAACTTCTATTGCTAGAGATAAGATTTTTCATAAAGTTTTTTCGCTCTTAATTCTCTTGCAACTGGTCCGAATATTCTTGTTGCTTTTTGGTTCGTTGTTATTGTTAATTACAACTCCAGCATTATCATCGAATTTTTATGTATGAACCATCGTCTCTTCTAGTTTCTTTTTCTTGTTCTTACTATAACAGCCTTTACGACATCTCCCTTTTTTTAACGTTACCACCAGGGATAGCTTCTTTAACTGATGCCACAACAATGTCACCAATTCTTCCAAATCTCTTTTTTTAGATCCTCCTAAAACTCTTATTACCATAAGTTTTTTTAGCCCCTGAGTTATCAGCAACATTAAGGATAGTTTGTTGTTGTACCATTAAAAATATCCTCCTCTCACTAAATGTGATTATCTTGCCTTTTTCTATGATTTCTACTAGTCTCCAATTTTTTTATCCTTAGATAAACGTCTAGTTTCCATTATTCTTACTTTATCTCCTACTTGAGCTACATTTTTCTTCATCATGAGCTTTAAATTTAGTAGTTCTTTTTTTACTCTTTTCTTGTATATAGGATGAAGTATCATTGTTTCTATAGCAACAACTATCGTTTTTTTCCATTTTGTCAGAAACAACTATTCCTTCTCTTACTTTTCTTTCGTTTCTCAAGATTAACCTCCTCTTTATATATTAAAGAAATTATTATCTTTCATTTAAGATAGTGTTGATTCTTGCAATTTCTCTTCTAACTTCTCTTATTTTTAGCTGTATTAGTTAGTTGACCTAATGAAAGTTGGAACTTCAAGTTGAATAATTCTTCTTTTAGCTCTTTACACTTAACAACTAGGTCTTCACTAGTCATTTCTCTTATTTCTTTAGCTCTCATTAGTTTTTCACCACCATTTTCATTTTTCTTCTCTCTTAACAACTTTACATCTGATTGGTAATTTCATAGCTGCTTTTCTTAAAGCTGCTTTAGCTTTTTCTTCAGTTACTCCTGAAACTTCGAAATAATATTCTTCCAGGTCTTACTACTGATACCCAACCTTCAACGTTTCCTTTACCTTTACCCATTCTCACTCCAGCAGGTCTTGCTGTGATTGGTTTGTCAGGGAATATTCTTATATATGTTTTCCCTTCTCTTTTAAATGTTCTGTTGATAGCAACCCGACAAGATTCTATTTGTCTGTTTGTTATCCAAGATGGTTCAAGAGCTTGTAATCCAAAATCTCCAAAAGCAACAAAGTTACCTTTATGAGCTGCCCCTTTCATTCTACCTCTGAACATTTTTCTGTGTTTTGTTCTCTTTGGCATCAACATAATTAAGCTTCCCCTCCTTCTTTCTTACTAGGAAGAACTTCACCATGGAATATCCATACTTTAATTCCTAAAGCTCCGTAAGTTGTGTGAGCTGTTGCTACTGCATAATCTATGTCTGCTCTTAATGTATGTAAAGGAACTTTTTCCTTCAACTGCCCATTCAGATCTAGCAATTTCAGCACCATTTAATCTTCCTGAAATCATTACTTTTTATACCTTTAACTTCTGGAGATTTCATAGATCTTGATATAGCTTGAGTCATAGCTTTTTTTGTAAGCTATTCTCTTTTTCGATTTGAGCAGCTATCGATTCTGCAACTAATACAGCATCTCCATTTAAGTCTTTTTATTTCTTGTACTTTAACAGTTACTTTTTTTAGCTGTTAATTTTTTTCAAGTTTTTGCTCTAAGTGCATCTATTTCAGCACCTTTTTCTTCCAATTATTAATCCTGCTTTTTCCAGTATGTATATGTACAACTACTTGTGAAGGAGATGTTCTTTCGATTCTTACCTTAGAAATCCCTGTATGGAGTAGTTTTTTCTTTATAAATTCTTTTTATTTGCACATCTTCATGGAAGTATTTTTACATACTCTTTTTTTATCTGCATACCAATTAGAATCCCAAGCTCTTGTAATTCCAAGTCTTAGTCCTCTAGGGTCTACTTTTTTTGTCCCACAGTTTTTACCTCCTTAATCTTATTTTTTTCAGATACTGCCACTGTTATATGAGCTGTTGGTTTTCTGATTATATCAGCTCTTCCCATTGCTCTTGGCATAACTCTTTTTTTAAAACTGGTCCTTGATTTATCATTATAGTTGACACTACTAATTTTTCTTCATCCATTTTGAAGTTATTTGTTGCATTTGCTACTGCTGACATCAAAGTTTTCTTTATAATTCTAGCAGCTTTTTTTGTTTGTAAATTCTAGAATATCTATCGCATCTAGTGCTGATTTACCTCTCACTAAGTCAGCTACTAATCTAGCTTTTCTAGGGAGATAGTCTTACGAATCTAGTTATTGCTTTTAGCTTCCACTAGTCCATCCTCCTTCTTTTTAATGAATTTTTATTTTTTTCTTCTTATCTACACCATGTCCATGATATGTTCTAGTTGGTGCAAATTCTCTAATTTATGTCCTACCATTTTGTTCAGTTACGTGAACTGGGATATGTTTTTTTCCGTTATATACTCCAAAAGTTAATCCTATAAAATTTGGGAATATTGTAGATCTTCTTGACCAAGTTTTTGATAACAGCTTTGTTGTTGTTAGAAGCAACTGCTTCTTCAACTTTAGCCATTAAATGATGGTCACAAAAAGGTCCTTTTTTTAATGATCTTGCCATTACTAATTAGCCTCCTCTCGCAAATTATTTTTTTCGTTTCTTCTTCTTACGATAAATTTGTCAGAAGTCTTTCTACCTCTTGTTTTTAATACCAAGTGCTGGTTTTCCCCAAGGTGTTAAAAGGTGATTTTTCTTCCAACTGAGTTCTTTCCTTCTCCTCCACCATGTGGGTGATCTACTGGGTTCATTACAGCTCCTCTTACGTGAGGTCTTTTTTTCCCCATGTGTCTAGCTCTTCCAGCTTTACCGATACTTACTAAGTTGTGTTCTGAATTTCCAACTTCTCCAACAGTTGCCATACATTCACCATGTATTAATCTTAATTCTCCTGAAGGTAATTCAACGTGGCAGTAAGTTCCTTCTTTAGCTACAAGTCTTGCAGCAGTTCCAGCAGATCTTACTAATTGTCCACCTTTACCTTTTTTTGAAGTTCTATGTTGTGAATTTGAACCCCAACTGGCATATCTTTTTAATTTAAGTGCATTTCCAGGTTTGATATCAGCTTTGCTTCCAGCAGAAACTATATCTCCTTTTTTTAAGCCCTTTAGGAGCTAGTATATATCTTTTTTTCTCCATCAACATAGAATAATAAAGCGATGTTTGCTGATCTGTTAGGATCATATTCTATTGTTGCAACTCTTGCAGGAACATCTAATTTATTTCTTTTTGAAATCTATAATTCTGTATAATCTTTTTTGTGTCCTTTTTTTGTCTGTCTCTACAAGTTCTGTGACCATAATTATCTCTACCATACGCTGATTTTTAGAGGTACAGTTAAAGATTTTTTTCAGGTCTTACTTTATCTAATTCATCATTTACTATTCTAGACATATGTCTAGTACCATTAGTAATTGGTTTCATTTTTTTCTAATAGCCATTTTTTTATTTTCCTCCATTGACCTATATATATCTTTAAGCTTCTTATACTTCTTTGAAGTAAGTTATTGTGTTTTCTTTAGCTAATTTAACAATTGCTTTTTTTCTTAGCTTGAGTCTTATAAAGTCTCATACCATGTCTTTTTAGTAATTGGTTTTTTTGTTTATTGTAGCTACATCTTCAACTTTTTACATTGAATATAGTTTCTATAGCTTTTTTTATTTCTATTTTTATTAGCTTTTTGGATGTACTTCAAAAGTATACTTATTGTATTCTTTTTCTTAAAAGTTCTGTTTTTTTCTGTAACAACAGGCTTTTTTTGATTATATCATAAACATTCATTATCCTAGTACCTCCTCTACAACAGCTAATGCTTCTTTAGTAAAATTACTTTTTTCTTGTTTTTAGTAACCAGTAAACACCAATTTCATTTGGTTGTAAAAATTACTGCGTTTTTCTAAGTTTCTTGCTGACAAGTATAAATTGTAATCTTTTATTAAATCTCCTACTACGAATAGTTGTTTTTTTGTTTTTGCATCAACTTTATTTACTAATTCTACTATCACTTTTTGTTTTTAGGTGTGTCTATTCCTTCATAGTCTAACACTAATACATTTCCAGCTGCTACCTTTTGCAGATAATGCTGATCTTAATGCTAGATTTCTAACTTTTTTTATTAACTTTCTTTTTCATATGATCTTGGATGAGGACCAAAATGTAACTCCTCCACCTACCATATGAGGTGCTCTTATTGAACCTTGTCTTGCTCTACCAGTACCTTTTTTTGTTTGAAAGGTTTTCTTCCTCCACCTCTAACCATTGCTCTAGTCTTAGTAGAAGCTGTACCTTGTCTAGCAGCTGCTAATTCAGCAGTAAGTACTTCATGAAGAACTACTTTATTAGGTTCAATCCCAAACACTGCATCATTTAACTTCAAGAGTACCAGTTTGATCTCCTGCTAAGTTATATACGTTTAAAACTGCCATTGCTTTTCCTCCTCTTTCTACTATCCTATTACTTTCTTCACAGCTGGTTTTAATTACTAAATAACTGTTTTTTTAGCTCCAGGAACTGCTCCTTTTTATTAAAAAGTAAGTTGTGTTCAACATCAACTTTAACTACTTTTTAAGTTTTTGAACTGTTACTGTTGCGTTTCCGTGTTGTCCTGCCATTCTTTTTACCTTTTTAGAACTTTACCAGGCCAACTTGACATCCCTATTGATCCACCAAGTCTGTGGTTTCTTGAAACCCCGTGTGAAGCTCTATTTCCACCAAATCCGTGTCTTTTTCATAACACCAGATGTTCCTTTACCTTTTTGAAGTTCCTGTGATATCTACATATCCAACTTCTGCTAGAACATCAACTTTGATTTCTTGTCCTAATTCATATCCTTCAACTGTTTCAACAGCTAATTCTCTAACGAATCTTTGAGGTTTAACCCCAGCTTTGTTGAATATTCCCATTAAAAGGTTTTTGTAGTGTTTTTTTCTTTCTTTTCATCAAATCCTAATTGTAGTGCTACATATCCATCTTTTTCTTCAGTTTTTCTTTTTGAAGAACAAAGTTGGGACCAGCTTCTACAACTGTTACTGGAACGAATTTTTCCATCTTCAAAAAAATTTGAGTCATTCCAATTTTTCTTTCCTAAAATTCCAGACATTTTTTTAACCTCCATCAAATAATATATTGGTTGATACAACCTACCCTTGTGGTTCTATTTTTTTACCGCAAGAATAAAATCAACTTGTACTATTCTGTAAGTATAATGTTTTCACATTATCTCCCATAAATAAATACCAAGAATAGAATTAAACTTGTTTAATTTCTATTCCTACACCAACTAGTAAGTGAACTGATGTTAACGAACTAATAGCCTTATCTGTAGAATTTACTAATTCTATCATTCTTCTGTGCACTCTCATTTCGAATTGCTCTCTTGAATCTTTATTAACATGCACTGATCTTAAAACTGTATACTTTCTGATTTTTTTGTAGGTAAAGGCATAGGCCCTGCTACAGTTGCTCCACTTTTTCTTTGCAGCCTCAGCTATTCTTTTTTTGCTGATTCATCAAGTAAAAGTATAATCGTATGCTTTTAAATAGATTCTTAATTTGTTAGAAGCCATTTATATATTGCACCTCCTTTAAATTAACTACATAAGATAATTCTTATGCACTCTAAAAAGTATATCACAACTTTTTAAAAAAATCAAAGATTTTTTTAAAAATATTATTATTTTTTATTTTATTTAAATTTAAGATTTAGATTGATTTTTTTGTTAATATATTGTATTATTATAATAACAATTTTTTTATTTTTATTACATATTTTTGGAGGTACTTTTTATGAAAAAAAGATTTTTTTATTTGTATTAATGTTATTTGCTTTTGTTGCTTGTTCTAACACGCAATTTATTCATGATGCTAAGCCTATTACAAAGGATGAAAAAAACTGTACTTATTCAATATTTTTCCAACTGACTTTGAAATTGACTTAGAAAAGGACTTTAGAAAATAATTTTTTTGGAAAGTTTCTGTAGTTTCAAATAAAGACACTTCTTCACCATCTTTAAAATCAAATTTTTGCAATTACTTGTGAATCATTATATCCTGATTATTTAGGAACTCATCAAGGAGTTATTAAATTCTCAGATTTAAGAACTGGTAAAAGAATAGCTGTTTACAAATTTAAAGTAGCTACTAAAAGTGGAATTATAGAAAATATAATCAAAACTATGGATTCTATCCCAGGTGCTGCTGCTTATACAAATTCTACAACTGTTACAAAACCAGCAGTAAAATAACAAAAAAATATAAAAATAAAAAGTCAGTTGAGATTTTTTTAACAAATCTACAACTGACTTTTTGTATATATTAGATAGGTAATTTATGAATAATTATAGAAAAATAACCATACATAGAGTTGCAAGTGGTTGTGTAGCTCCATAAGATATTGCTGGTTCATCAGAATCTAGTGCATCTATAGTCTGCTCCTAAACCTGGTGCTGATGTCATTCCACCTGTTATAGCTCCTGATAATAGAGTCCAGTTTACATGGAAAACATAGTGTCCTAACAAGAATCCAAATAGAACAGATAAAATTGCTACAAGTGCTGAAACAACTGCTATCATAATTCCATTTCCAGTAACAGCTTCAACAACACGGAAACCATAGTTTAATCCTGTTCCTGCTAAGAAAAATTGATAGGAAATATGTTCTCATTTTTTTCCTAAAACAACAGAATCCATACGGAAGTTGATAGATCCCAATTTTTTTCCAATAGATCCTAAAATCAATGCAACTATGATTGCTCCACCAATACTTCCTAATGAGAATGTTCCTAGAGATCCCATTGCAATTTTAATACTTCCTAAGAAATATCCTAAGAATGTCTGCTATTGAGAAACCTACGAAGTCCATTTTAACTTCTGGGATAGTATTTTTTTCTGAATCTTTAACATTGCTTAAATCTATTTTCTTTTTGAGCAAAGTATTTTTCTTTTTCTTTTTCAACATCAAATCTAAACATTCTTGGAATGAAATTAATACCTAAAATTAAAAATAATACTCCAAATGGATATCCAATTGAGTGTCCTACTCCAACCCCAGCTTTTGCTTCAGTTACATATATTTCAATATCTTCTGCTGATAGACTTGTTGTGTTTTCAACTGTCATCTTTTCTGGAATTGCTTCATTTTTTTAATTTTGCATCTCTTTCTTTTTGCATTATTAATTATAGCTAATATCTTTACTTTTGTTCCTTCATCTAAGTTTGCAAAATTAGTCGCTGAATGTTTTGATTCTGATTCTGAAGATTCAGTTCGTCTACGCAAAGTCCTGCTGAACTTGTTAAAGCTCCTGTATAAGTTCCTGTTATTTGATATGGACTTATATTCTTTAATGCTTTTTGAAAAAAACCATAAGATGCTACTGCTCCAACAAATGGTATAAATATAGCCAAGATTACAAATTGTTTTTCCAAACTTAGTAATGGCATATTTCATATCTTTAGTTGCTAAAAAGCCCTGTTCCAACTATAAAAATAAGTAGTGATAAATTCATTATAGAACTATCTCTGAACCTCTCGACTAACACCCTACGAGTGCTAGAGTCGCAAGGTTCTTAAGTACTATTTAGTTTCTTTTGAATATCTAGTATTCAAATACTAGCTAATTTCCTTAAGACTTTAATGGACAAGCTCTCCGTTGAGAACATTTACATCCTGTTGGCTCGGTTCAAAACCAGTTTTTATTTTTAAAATCCCATACACTTTAATGTTTTTACATTTCCTTTTTATTCTTTTCAATTTCTTCATTATGCAATTTAACAAAAATTTTTTTAAATTCTTTTTGTGCTTTTTCTATATTTACTTCTTCTAAATTTTCTTTTTACATTCTTTATTAAAAATGCAGAATACAAATCTCTTTGTATTTTATTTCCTAATATTTCTACCCATCTTTTTGATAGACTTTTCTTTTCATATTCATTTGTACTATGATTTAGTTGACTAGCTTTTACTTTAAAAGTATCAATTTTTATTATATTTTTTCCAATATATTCTAATTTTCTATTTATTGTTTCAATTAATAATGCAGGTGCTCTATTTGATAAAGATTTTCCAAATCTCTTTTTCTTTTTAAATTTTTCCAGTTTTTTTCAGATATTTCAGTTTTCTTGCTTCTTCTCTGTAAAGCTTTTAAAATTCATATTTTCAACTTTTACTATTGTTCCAATTTCTAGTATACTATTCGCTAAAATATTGTGAGATTGCTTCCTTTTCTCTGCGATTTTTTTCTTTGTAAATTTGAAAGTTTTAACTTTGTTTTTCACATATGATTTGCTCTTTTTCCATTTTTTTCTTTATTTTCTATATTAATAGTACCATCAGCATTGTATTTATTAGGATTGTTTGCTCTTCTCTGTCTATCTAGTTTTTCTTTTGTAGTCTTGTTTTTTTCTTTTTTTATTTATTTCTATATTTTTCAGCTAAAATCTTTAATTCTACTTTATTATCACTAACGATTGCTATTGTTGAAGTTCCTATATCAATTCCAATTTCATTTTTCTCCACCAACTTTATGTTTTTTTAGGAGGTGTCCCCTCAAAAGTTATTTGAACGTAGTATTTATTTTTCCATTTACAACCCTCTTAAGTAATCTACAATACAATAACTTATCTAAAAAAACAACTTTGTCATATTTATCATTATTTTTTTATTATTACAGGAATCTTTAAGCCTAACCAAGATATGCAACAATCTTCTTTAAAAATCTAAGTCCTGTAATATTACCTTTTTCTCTAACAGAATAAAAATTTCCATAACTTTTTAAAAATACATTTTTTTAGCTTTACCATACTTAAATTTTTTTCATAAGTCGCAAAAAGCTCTTTCAGCTAATTCTTGTCCCATTTGAGAACCTATATTCTTTTTAAATTTTTTTGTGTCATAGGTTTTTACATATTTATTTAATTCAAATTTAGATATTGAATATTTTTTTATCTAATTCTTTATATCTTTTTAGATTGCTCTTTTTTTATCTAAATTACTGATTCCTTTATATTTAGAAGAATTTATCATTTTTTTCTATGTCTTTTTAAGAATTTCACTAAGGCAAGAATTATATATCATTCTGGCTATGTTTAGTCTCTTTTCTAAAATATGTTCTTGCCATAGTTCAGTTTTTAAAGCTAATGTCAATACATAATTCGCCATAGTTCCTCCTTCTCATCTTTCTTTTTTGAGTTTGGATATATCTTCTATATTTTTACACATCACACTATATGATATTGAATTGAATTGAATACACATATCCTCTTCCAAAGTTAATATTCGATATTTTTTATTATCATTTTTATTATACTATATATATTTAACTATTTTTAAATTTTTTTGTAAACAAAAATATGCCATTCATCTCACGACTAACACCCTAACGAGTGCTAGAGTCGCGAGTGTTCTGGCATAATTCATAAAGAGACTGTTGCAAAATTAAAATTTTAATCCTAAAGTAAAAATAAGTGAGTTACAAATGAAAATTTTAGATAAAAAAATACTCAGTAATAAACTATTTTTTACTTTTTATTTATTTGCAACAGTCTTTTTATTTCAATACAATCTCAGGATTATTAATATCTAAAATGTATTTTTTTCAACATCTGCATTTAAATATTTCTTAGCATTTTTCAGAAATATAATCTAAAGCTGAGTTTAATTCTTCTAAACGATTATCTAAAAAGTTCCATAATTAAAAAAAGAATTTTTTTAGTTTCATCTTTAACCATAGTTCTAGCACCATCACGCCAATTAAAACAACGGCAAACAGCACCTTCATTATCAATATAACACAATTCATTTGGTAAAGTGTTATCTTCTTCTTCAGAGCCAAGTGGAATAAATTTATCTCCTCCTTTAGTTATTGTAAGTTTTTAAGTCTCCTACAAAACTATCTAAATCTTCAGCACCACAAGGAAGTGCATATTTTTAAAGAAGCTGTATTATAAATATCAACAAGTTTATTTATTGAAGAAACAGGATTTCAGAATTTACTCTTTTTAAAAAGTGCTTCAATTGAACATCTTACTCCTTTTTTTGTTTTAAATTTTTTTATAAGCCTCTCTCCATATAGCAATAACTGGATTTTTCACTTAGAACTTCTTTTTACTAAATATTTTTCTAGCTTCTTTGTTAGCTTCTTCTAAGGCTAATTTTATTTCATCAGTGCTTTCTCCATTTTTCCATATTTTTTTAATAATAACACTCCTAATTTACTATTTGGAAATAATTCCCAATAAGATTTGTCTGCAATAAATTTCATAATTCCTCCCTATTATAAATGTTCTTTACAACTTAAACTTGTAACTTCAATTTTTAAAAACTGCAACTCCATTAAGCATAGCTTCTGGAAAATCCCAATCTTTTTTCCCTATATTTTTGAAACATAATCTCATTTAAAGCTAGTGCTTTTTTTCTTCATTATCTTTTTACAAATGAAATTAAACCTGTCCCCATAACACATTGAAATCTTTCAGAATAATTACAAGCCATCTTTCCCACTATAAGCTCATGATTACTGTCCATTTCAAATGTAACTTTGCTACTCTTTGAAATTAAATCTATTTTTTTCTTCCCTACCTTTTGCTCCATGAAAAATAGAAAAACTCTTTTATTATTTACATTAGAGTATCCAAAATTTAATGGAACAATATAGACTTCATCATTTTTCTTTATCATAAAAATCCTATTCTACAACAATCACAATTTCTTATAAATTCATCAATCTTTGTTTCATCTAAAACTTCTCTATCTTTTTCTTCTCATAATCTCACCTTGTGCTTATAGTTTAATTTATTATAGTTTAATTTTATCTAGTTTTTCAATATTTAAAAATAAAAAAAGGCACTAAAATGTATAGTGCCTTTTTACTGTTTTAATTAAAATCCTAAGAAATTTAAAAGCAGATTGATTTTTTTATATGTTTTTTTCCTTTATATACTATTTTTTTAAATCATTTTTTAGGACTTATTAAATATCCGTTTTTTTCTTCTTTTCTATCTTAAGTCCTGCTGTAAGAGTTGCTATAGGTTGATCATTTACGTTATTATAAATATCTATACAGTAATAACCTTCTTTTTTTCTTTTTGACTTACTGCGATATAACGTTTTTATAGTTTGACCTTCTATTTTTTTCTTCAAAACGTTGACCTACTGGTGCAAGATATGATGCATCTCCCATATGAGCAAATGCTATGTAGTTTTTCTATAAGTTTTTTTCAACTACAAGGAACATTCCTTCTGGATAAGCTCCAACATCTGAATAAAAATCTCCTTTATAATATCTATCGTACTCAACTTCTTTTTACGTTTTTTTAACAAGTTTACTTGTAATTTTACTTTGATCACCTGCTACTTCTGCAAATGCATCTTGGGAATTTAAAGATAAAAAAAACTTGCTGATAAAACCAAGAATACAAATGCCTTCTTTAATACATTTTTTTACTTCCTAAAATTTTGTTTGTTGCCATTTTGAATCACTCCTTATTTGTTATTCTCTCGCCCCTATTGTATACCACTTTTTTTCGTTTGTCAAATAATTTTTCAGCACTTACTGTAATAGGATTTTTTTATATTTATCGGATATAAATGTTATTTTTGAGTTAATATAAATTAATAAATATGTTAAGATAATAATATCTAATAAATTAAAAATAGCACCTATTAAGTGCTATTTTTTTAATTTATTATTTTACTGTTCTCCATTTTTAAATGTTACTTGTTCAATTACCTCACCAGTTTCATCATATGCCTTAGCTACACCATCTGCTTTTTCCATTTTTTATATGGAACCTCTGCTTTTAATTTTTCCACTTTCATAATAATCTTTTTGTACTCCTACTTGTACATCAGCTTTAAATGTTGCTTCACTTCCTAATTTTTCCATTTGGATAATATAATTTTGAGAATCCATCCATTTTTACCATTTTTTTATAATTTTTTTCTGATTGTAAAACTCCTGTTTCATAGTAACTTTTTTTCATAACCATCTTTTATTGCATTTTTATAAGTGGCTTCTACAAAAGCTTTCCATTTGGATAAAATTCTTTTTGCAGTACCTTCTACTTTACCATTTTTTTATATGGAATTTCTAATTTTTACTTTACCATCTTCAAAGTAATCTTTTTGTAATCCATCTTGTACATTATCTTTAAATGTTGCTTCACTTCCTAATTTTTCCATTTGGATAGTACAACTTTGAAAAACCATTCATTTTACCATCTTTATATTCAGCTTCACTTTCTAAAAATACCTTTTTCATTAATATTTTGAAGTACACCTGTATAAGGAGTTTTTCTCCTTGAATATAGACTACTCCTTTTTCATCATAAGCTTGACTTCCTTTTACAACTCTTTTGTGAAAAAGCTAATACTGAACTCACTAAAAATAATCCTATCAATAATTTTTCATTTTTTTCCTCCTACATTTTTTTATACCCCTCAGTTTATCTTCATTATTATATACTATTATCTATATAATTTCAGTAACATTTGTTACAAAAAATTTATGTAATTATTAATTTTTATTAATAAATTGTATTGAAAAATTTTTATATAATAGTGTACAATTTAGGTTAGAATTTATTAGGAGGTCATTTTTATAATGAAAAGAAATTTTTTTAGCAGTATTAACTTTATTACTTTCTCTACTTTTTAGTAGCTTGTGGTGGAGAAAAGAGCGGCAGAGGCTAATCCAGATGCTTATCCTGAAAAGCCTGTAAACGTAATCATAGCTTACAAAGCAGGTGGAGGAACTGACGTTGGTGCTCGTATATTAATGGCAGAAGCTCAAAAGAACTTCCCTCAAACATTTGTTATCGTAAATAAACCAGGTGCAGATGGAGAAATTGGATATACAGAATTAGCAAAAAGTCGCCCAGACGGATATACAATCGGATTTATTAACTACCAACTTTCGTAAGTCTTCCTCATGAAAGACAAACAAAAGTACAAAATTGATGATGTAGAACCTATCATGAACCACGTTTATGATCCAGGTGTATTAGTTGTTAAAGCTGATAGCCCATTCAACACTTTAGCTGATTTCGTTGAATATGCAAAAGCTCATCCAGATGAATTAACTATTTCTAACAATGGTGCAGGAGCTTCTAACCACATTGGTGCAGCTCACTTTGCAAAAGAAGCTGGAATTCAAGTAACTCACGTTCCATTCGGTGGAAGTACAGATATGATTTCTGCTTTACGTGGTGGACACGTTAATGCAACAGTTGCAAAAATCAGTGAAGTTGCAAGTTTAGTTAAATCTGGAGAATTAAAATTATTAGCTTCTTTCACAGATAAAAGATTAGAAGGTTTTGAAGATGTTCCTACTTTAACTGAAAGTGGATATCCTGTAATATTTGGTTCAGCTCGTGCTATTGTTGCTCCAAAAGGAACTCCAAAAGAAATCATCCAAAAATTACATGATGTTTTAAAAGCAGCTTTAGAATCTCCTGAAAACGTTGAAAAATCTAAAAATGCTAGTCTACCTTTACTATATATGTCACCTGAAGAATTAGCTCAATATATTAAAGATCAAGAAACATATATTATAGAAACTGTTCCTACTTTAGGAATAAAATAATTATATTTAAGAAAATATTAATTTAAATGGGGCTGTTGCAAGTACAACGAGGTTTTTCAATAGTTATATTTGCAATGCCCTTTTATTTTACAATGAATGAAAGGTTATAAATAATATGAGAAAAATATGATAAATTTTTAACAATAGGTTTATTTATTTTTGGAAGCATTTTATTTCTTTTTAATAAAACAACTTCAGAAAAAGCGAGAAGATATCCTTATTTTTGTACTAGGTTTAATGGTATTTTTGACTTTACTTTTAGCTATAAATACTTTTATTATCAAGCCTAAAATGAAGAAGATAAAAGAAAAATGAAGAAGATAAAAGAAAGTGACCAATTTAAAGGTATTTTATATGGTCAATTCTTCCTTATAATTGCATTGTCTGCTGTATATATAGTTTTTAATTGATATAATTGGTTTCTTTGTTACAACTGCAATTTACCTTTTTGTAACTATGGTAGCATTAAAGAGCAGTATTAAATGGAGTATTGTTGTGAGTATACTTTTCCCAATATTCCTATATTTAATATTCGTGTCATTCTTAAAAGTCCCTGTACCAAGAGGATTTTTACTATAAGTTAGAGAGGAGAATAATTATGTCAGATGTTTTTATTTGGATATCGTGACTCTTAACACCAATAAATTTAGTTCGTTTGCTATAATTAGTGTGGCTATCGGAATAACTATTGGAGCTTTACCAGGACTTTCTCTTTGCAATGGGAGTTGCTTTATTAATTCCTATTACATTTGGAATGGATCCTTCAACAGGATTAATTACTCTTGCAGGAGTTTATTGTGGAGCTATATTTGGTGGTTCAATTTCAGCTATCTTAATTCGTACACCAGGTACTCCAGTCGCAGTGCAACTGCTATAGATGGTTATGAATTAACAAAACAAGGAAAAAGCAGGTACTGCATTAGGTACTGCAATCACTGCTTCATTCATAGGAGGAATTTTTAAGTGCTATTCCACTTTATCTATTTGCTCCAAGACTAGCAAAACTTGCATTACTTTTTTTGACCAGCTGAATATTTCTGGTTATCTATATTTGGTTTAACTATCATTGCTGGTGCAAGTACAAAATCAATAGTAAAAAGGATTAATTTCAGGAGCTTTAGGATTAATGTTATCAACTGTTGGAATGGATCCTATGCTAGGAAATGCTCGTTTCACATTTGGAGTTCCTGCATTACTTTCAGGAATACCTTTTACTCTTCGCTCTTATAGGACTTTTTCTCAATGTCACAAGTGTTGATGTTGGCTGAAAAGAAAATTAAAGAAGCAGGAAATATGGTAGAATTTGATAACAAAGTTCTATTATCTAAAGAACAAATCTTAGAAATCTTACCTACATCTTTAAGATCAACAGTTATTGGAAGTATTATAGGAATATTACCAGGAGCAGGAGCAAGTATTCTCGCTTTCTTAGGATATAATGAAGCAAAAAGATTCTCAAAGAAAAAAAGAATTATTTGGTCATGGAAGTATAGAAGGAATAGCAGGAGCTGAAGCGACTAATAATGCTGTTACAGGAGGTTCACTTATACCAACATTCACATTAGGAATACCTGGTGAAAGTGTTACTGCTGTTTTTACTTGGAGGACTTATGATACAAGGGCTTCAAACCAATTCGAGACCTATTTACTGTTCATGGGAAAATAACTTATACTTTCTTCGCAGGATTTGTTATAGTTAATATATTCATGCTTATCTTAGGACTTTTCGGTTCTAAATTATTTGCAAGAGTATCAAGAGTTTCAGATAGCTACTTAATACCTCTTATATTTGCACTAAGTGTAATAGGTTCTTATGCTATTAACAACCAAATGGCTGACGTATGGGTAATGTTTGTCTTTGGTATAATCGGATACTTCGTTCAAAAAAATTCGAACTTAACTCTGCTTTCAATAGTTTTTAGCTTTAATATTGGGATCAGTAGGTGAATCAGGACTTAGAAGATCACTTATCTTAAACCATAATAATTATTCTATACTATTCCAAAGTACAGTTTCAAAAGTTCTATTATTCTTAACTCTTTTTCTCATTATTATCACTCAATAGTGATGGCTCAATTAAAAAGAGAAAGAAAAACTGAAGAATAAAATTAAAATAGTACCTAGTCAATAGGGTGCTATTTTTTTATAAATAAAAATAAAAAGGAAATAAAATTAATGAGAAGTAAATTTAAAGATATGATATTTGTAAAAGGTGGGAAATACAAACCTTGTTTTACAGATGATGAAAAAAAGTTTTTGATTTAGAAGTATGTAGATATCTAACAACTCAAAAAAATGTGGCTAGAAGTTATGGACTATAATCCTTCAAAATTTGATGGGATATATAAGCCTGTTGACAGTGTTACTTGGTGGGAAGCCTTAGAGTTTTGTAATAAATTAAGTGAGAAGTACAATTTAGAACCTGTCTATGATTTAAGTAAAAAGGAATATTAATGATAAATCAATTAGATGGAGAAAAAAAGCAATCCTAATATAGCAGATTTTTAAAAAGACAGAAGGCTTTAGATTGCCAACAGAAGTTGAATGGGAATGGTTTTGCTAGAGGTGGACAAGCGACTATTGATAAAGGAACATTTGACTATAAATATTCTGGAAGTGATAATGTAGATGAAGTGGCTTGGTATGATAAAAATTTCAAATGGTGAAACTCAAAATGTGGGAACAAAAAGCCAAATCAGTTAGAACTTTATGATTGTAGTGGTAACATTTCAGAATGGTGCTTTGATATGGATAAAAGTACTAAAAATAATAAAACTGTATATAGAATAATCAAAGGTGGTTCATGGTTTAGTGAAGCTAGCTGGTGTTCTATTTTTACCCTGTTTTTTTGTTATAATTCTATTTACTCTTCTAAAGAGATAGGTTTTCGTATAGTGAGAACTATTTAATAAAATTTTTAATAACTGTATTTTTAATTTAAAATTTTAGATTAAAGATACAGTTTTTATTTATATTTTTTTCTCGTTAATACATAATGCATTAATTCTAATATCACAAAAATTTTTAGACAGTTATTATACTTTTTGAACAATATAAATGATTTTAAAATAGTATAAATAGTTATATTAATAAAAATTTTTGGTTGATTTTTTAGCATTAAAAATATATAATGACTTTAGATATAAAGTATAAGGAGGTGAAGGAGTCTTTGCAAATAAAAATTGCAACAACTCCTATTAAAATGTCTGAAAAACAAAAGAAAAAAAGAAGTTTCCCAAGTGCATTCACAGTACTAGCTATTATTTTAGTTTTAGTCTGCAGTTTTAACTTACATCGTTCCATCAGGTCAATTCTCAAGATTAACTTATGATGATAGTACAAATGAATTTGTCATCACAGATCATGAGAATAATGTAACAACAGAGCCTGCAACTCAAGAAGTTTTAGATAGACTACAAATTCAATTAAGTTTGGATAAATTTACTGAAGGTGTAATCAAAAAACCTATTGCTATTCCTGGAACTTATCAAAGAATTGAGCAAAAACCACAAGGATTTTTAGATGTTCTTAAAGCTCCTATCACTGGTGCTTTAGATACTACTGATATCATGCTTTTCGTTTTTATTCTTGGAGGAATTATAGGAATTATTAATAAAATAGGAGCTTTTGATGCTGGAATGGCGACTCTTTCAAAGAGAACTAAAGGAAAAAGAATTTTTTATTAGTAACCCTTGTTTTTTTGTTCTAACAACTTTAGGAGGAACAACTTTTGGTTTGGCAGAAGAAACTATTGCCTTCTATCCAATACTTATGCCTATCTTCCTATTAAGTGGCTTTTGACGTACTAACTTGTATTCGTCGCAATCTATATGGGTTCATCTATAGAACAATGTTCTCAACTATAAATCCTTTTGCTACTGTTATTGCATCTAATGTCGTAGGAATTTCATTCACAGAAGGATTAACATTTAGAATAGTAACTTTAGTTTTAGCTTCAATTATCACTTTAGCATATATGTATTGGTATGCTAAAAAAGTCAATAAAGATGCTACAAAATCATATGTTTATGCTGATAAAGAAGAAATACACAAAAGATTTTTAGGAGAATATGATTCTAACTCTGAAAAAGAATTTACTTGGAGAAGAAGACTTTGTTTACTTATATTTGTCATCGCATTCCCTGTTTTTAATTTGGGGAGTTTCTCGTGGTGGATGGTGGTTCGAAGAAATGTCAGCACTATTCTTAGGGAGTTGCTCTTTTACTTATGTTCTTTTCTGGTCTATCAGAAAAAGATGCTGTCAATACTTTTATTGCTGGAGCAGGAGATTTAGTTGGAGTTGTTCTAACAATAGGACTAGCTCGTTCTATCAATATAGTAATGGATAATGGTTTTATATCTGATACTTTACTATACTATTCAACTGAATTTGTAGCTGGTATGGGTAAGGGAACTTTTGCTATTGCACAACTACTAATCTTCTCTGTTTTAGGTTTCTTTATTCCTTCATCTTCTGGACTTGCTGTACTTTCTATGCCTATCATGGCCCACTTGCAGATACAGTTGGTCTATCAAGAGAAGTTGTTATCAATGCATATAACTGGGGACAAGGTTGGATGTCTTTCATCACACCAACTGGATTAATTCTAGTAACACTGGAAATGGCAGGTACAACATTTGATAAGTGGTTGAAATATATCTTACCTCTGATGGGAATTATTGGAGTTTTCTCTGCAGTAATGCTAGTTATAAATACAATGTTTTTAATTATAATTAATTAATAAAATAAAAAGCTGTTGCACAAATAAAGTTGTAACAGCTTTTTAAATATTTATATAAAAATGTTTTAAAAATAAAAAGGTGTATAATATAAATATATAGTTGTTTATTAATATCTTTAAAGGAGGTCTATTATGAGTGAAAGAAAAGGTTTTATTAAATAGTGCAAGAACACTCGTGACTCTTGCACGAAAAATTTTTAGTAAGCATATAGGGAAACTTGTATGTAGACACGAAGCAAAACCGTGCAACAAAAGAAACTGAATTGCTGGGAACTCTTAAAGCTAGTATAACCACAACATAATACCTAAGTGAGAATACGGTATAAGTATGATGGTGGCGAAAGCAGAAAAAAATATACTAGATGGTGCAAGGTTAAATCCTAAACATTATGATAATAGACAATCAGCGACTAAGCCTGAAAAGGAAAGTTCAACGACTATCCCTCGTGAGGGGAGTACAATACAAGCGATTGGTATTGGAAGTGGTTTCGCCCTAAGGTGTTGAGATACACTATGGATAAGATATAGTCTGTGCTTGTTAGAGATAACAAGAAGTTCAAGGCTAATCTCCTTAATTTATTAAGGAGTGTATATGCCAAGAGAACTGCATAAGTAGTAGCGCACTTATGTGAACGACACTTCCCACTGTTGTGGGGTTTTAAAAAAACTTTAAAAAAATATTTAAAAATAAATAAAAAAACATTACTTTTTAATAGATAAAATGTAGGATATATGGTATAATATCTCTGATGAAAAGGAGGTGATTATATATGTATTTAACATTAAAACAACAATTAAAACATCTTAGCAAAAAGAGTTTAGAAATTTAAAATATTTGTGCCATATAGCTAAGAATTTAAAAAAATCAAGCTATATATAATGTTAGACAACACTATTTTTAAAATAAAAAAAGTATTTAAGCTATAATGAAAAACTATAAAATGCTTAAAAATAGTGAGAATTACAAGAAGTTAAATTCTAATATGGCTCAACAAATTTTTAAAAAGAAGTAGATGAAAGTTTTAAATCATTCTTTGCACTTTTAAAACTTGCTAAGAATGGTCAATATAATGGTAAAATAAAATTACCTAATTATCTTGATAAAAATGGTTTTACTACTCTTGTTATAGGTTTTATTAGATTAAAAGATGATATACTGATAGTTCCTTATTCAAATTCATTTAGAAAGGTACATAAGGAAATCATGATAAAACTACCACCAGTATTAAAAAGACAAGAAGATAAAAGAAATTAGAATAATACCAAAACAACATTCTAGGTACTTTGAAATTCAATACATTTTATAAGGTAGAAGAAATTCAAAGGGAATTAAATGAAAAATAACGTACTAGGAATTGATTTAGGTATAGACAATCTTTGCACTTGTGTTACAAATGCTGGAGCTTCATTCATAATAGATGGTAGAAAATTAAAATCAATAAATCAATACTATAATAAGATAAATGCAAAATTACAAAGTATAAAAAGATAAGCAAAAGATTGAGCGCACAACATTAAGACAAAAAGAGAATAACTAGAAAGAGAAATAATCGTATAAATGATTATCTTTCAAAAACAACAGAACAATTGTAAATTATTGTCTTAATAATGATATAGGAAAACTAGTTCTAGGATATAGTGAAGATTTTCAAAGAAATTCAAATATTGAAGTATAAATAATCAGAACTTTGTAAATATACCATATGGAAAAATTAAGAGATAAATTGATATATCTATGTAAACTATATGGAATAGAATTTAAACTACAAGAAGAGAGTTATACATCAAAAAGCAAGTTTTCTTTGATGGAGATGAAATTCCAATATATGATAAAGAAAAATCTACAAGAATATGTATTCAGTGGAAAAAGAATAAAAAGAGGACTATATCAAACAAGCGCAGGTAAACTTATAAATGCAGATTGTAATGGAGCATTAAATATTCTAAGAAAAAAAGTAAAGTTGTGGACTTAAGTGTCCTATACAATAGAGGTGAACTGAACACACCTAAAAGAATAAGGGTAGTGTAAAGCTATCAAACTTCTTAGAAAAATTTTTAAATATTTTTAAAGATTTTGGAACCCTGCGACTCTTGGCTAAGCTCCTTAACTTGTTAGGAGAGATAATGCCCAGTCGTGGGAGGTTCAGGGGAAAAAGTAATAGCTGTATCAAATCATTTGCCACATCCTGTTACTATTTTTTTATTATTTTTTTCTATCATTGTGGGAATTTTATCTGTAATTTTTTCAAAAATGGGAGTTTCTGTTGAGATTGAAGCTATCAATCGTTCTACTAAACAAGTTGAACTTCAAACTTATACAGTAAAAAAAGCTTATTTGATGCTGATGGTATTAGATGGATTTTTGAAGAAGCTGTACCAAACTTTATAGGCTTTTGCTCCTTTAGGTGTTGTTTTATTCTTCTCACTTTTCTTTAATTTTTTTAAATGAAGTTGGATTATTTCCAAGTTTTCTAAAAAAATCTATGCAAAAATTAAAGGAAAATATGTATCTTTATTCATAGCTTTCTTAGGGAGTAAATTCTTCTTTTGCTGGAGATATAGGTTATGTCCTTGTAATACCAATTGCTGGTATTCTATATAAACAACTTAAAAGAAATCCTATTGCTGGTATTTTACTAGGATTCTCTTCAACTTCAGCAGGTTTTGCTGCTTGTTTAGTTTCTATTGATGCTCTTCTTGGAGGACTTTCAACTTCTGCAATGAGTATTGTCAATCCAAGCTATGTAGTAACTCCTTTAGCTAATTCAATTTTTATGTTTTTTTCTATACATTTTTATAACTTTTTATCATTGCATATATCAATGATAAGATTATTGAACCCTAAAGTTAATCAATATTTTCCAGAAGAAATAACTGAAACCAATGAAATTGAGGAAAACTTTACTGAATTAACTGCTGATGAAAAATAAAGGTTTAAAAGTATGTTGGTATTGGATTTTTAGTTTCTATAGGAATAATTCTTTTTATTATCTCTTCCTAGTGGAGCACCTCTTAGAAATCCTAAAACTGGTCTTTTTACTTTTTAGGTTGGAGTCCTCTTTTATCTGCTATAATTCCTGTTATATGCCTTATTTTCTTTATCCCTGGAATATTTTTATGGAATTGCTACAAAGAAAATAAAAAGTGATAAAGACTTAATGACTTACCTATTCAAGTCATTAGATGGTTTTGGAGCATTTATAGTTTTTATGTTTCTTCTCATCTATTTTTTATATCTTGGTTCTCTTATTCTCAATTAGGAATAATAATAGCTAGCAAAGGTGGACAATTTCTTTCTGAAATTGGGTTAACTAGAATACCACTTATGATAGTATTTATACTATTTTTGCTCTTTCATAAATTTATTTATAGGTTCTATGAGTAGTAAATATGTATTGATTGCACCAATATTTTTTTACCTATGTTATACAAGATGGGTGTTTCTCCAGAATTATCTCAATTAGCTTATAGACTTGGAGATTCTGCTACAAATATAATTTCTCCACTTATGAGCTTCTTCCCACTTGTTTTAATATATTGTAATAAATATAATAAAAATTTGGTTTTGGAGATTTAATTGCATACATGATGCCTCATGCTATTATAATTTTAATAACTAGTATCATTTTCTTTGGTATCTGGTTGATGTTTAATCTTCCAATTGGATTTAACACTGTAAACTTCTTTTAATATATACAAATAAAAAAAGCTGTTGCAAGTTAAATTTCAACAGCTTTTTATATTGGTTGTATAATCAAATGGTGTTGATAGAAGAATTTCTATCAATGCCATTTTTTAATAAAAAGTTGAGACAATAAAATTTTTCCTGTTAAAATTAAATCGCTCAAAATAACCATAAAAGAAGTGATTTCATTGTCTCTATCTAATCTTATCAAAAATTTCTTAAATATTCAAGATAATAATATTTCTTTTCCAGAAGAAGAATATTGTCAAGTTACTCAAAAAGGTAATTATCGAATTAAAGTTTTTAAAGGATTTCTTAAGTCTAATTACTGCGCTTGCCCTCATTGTAATTCTAAAAATATTGTTAAAAATGGTTCAAGACATCGTAAAATTAAATATATTCCTATTCAAAATTACAATATTGAACTTGAACTTAGTGTACAAAGATATATTTGTAAGGATTGTAAAAAAACTTTCTCTCCTTCTACAAATATTGTCAGTGATAACTCTAATATATCCAATAATCTAAAAGTATACTATTGCTCTTGAACTTAAAGAAAATCTATCTCTTGCATCTATTGCTAAGAGATATAATATTTCTATTACTTCTGTACAAAGAGTCATGGATGATTGTTATTCTGATTTTAAAGTTAATAAAGAACATTTACCAGAAGCTATTTGTATTGATGAATTTAAATCTGTTAAAAAAACATTGATGGCGCTATGTCTTTTGTTTTTTGCTAACTATCAAAGTAAGAGTATTATTGATATTGTAGAAGATAGAAGACTTTATTCTCTTACAGAATACTTTTCAAGATTTTCTTTGGAAGCAAGAAATAATGTAAAAATATGTTTGTATGGATATGTATGTTCCCATACATTAGCTTTAGATTAATTCTATCTTTCCTAATGCAAAAAAATAGTAATAGATAAATTTCATATTGTTAATCTTGTTAATAGAGCATTTAATCAAACTAGAATATCTATTATGAATTCCATTAAAGATGATTCATTAAAAAGAAAAACTGAAGCTATTTTTGGAAGTCATTATTAAAATATTATCCTGATCTTTGTCGAGTAAACTATTATTGTCAGAGCTTTAGCGCAAACTAAGTAGCAAAAAAGATAAGGTAGATTATCTTTAGAAAAATCCCTGAATTAGAGATTAGTTTTAATATCTACCAAGATATTATTCAAACAATAAAAGCATAATAACTTTAAAAAGATTTGAAGAAATAGTAAAAATATTTAGCTAGTAAAGAAAAAAATTTCTAAGAAAATGATAATAGCTCTAAAAAAACTCTGAAAAATATATGAAATATATCGAAAATATGTTTGAATCAAATATTACTAATGGTTTAATAGAGGGTTTAAACAATAAAATAAAATCAATAAAGAGAACAGCATTTGGATATTCAAATTTCAGTAATTTTTAAAAAAAGCGTATTAATTCAAGCAGGTATTATTTCAATTAGAGCTTAATTTTTTTAATACAATAATGCGATTTAGTTTGAATAAAAAGAGAATTTTTAAGTTTTTATTCTCAAAAATTCTCTTAATTATGTCAGGTCATAGTCTAAACTTTTTTTATCAACACTATTTGACAAATAACCTTTATATTTCTATCTTTTTATATTTTTTTAAAAGATAAATTCAGCATATTTTTTTGCACCTTCTGGTTTTAGGGTGAGTTGCATCTTTATAGAATAATTGCTTTTTCTCCCTTAGCATATTTATGCCAATCTATTATAGTTATATTGTCATATTCTTGAGACCATTCAGCTAAGCTTTTTATTAACTGATTTTTTTCCCAAGGTTTAGGAACAACAGTATTCATAATATAAACTTTTTTACCTTTCAATAGTTTCTCATTGAACTTTCAAAAGCTTCCTTTATTTATAACTCCATTAGTTCCTAAGTGTATAACCACTGTATTTCTTAATTTTCTTGCTATCCTTTTTAATTCTTCTAAAATCTTAGGTAAATCTGTAAATTGTCTTGATACCTTTGCATCAACATTGGCATCTTTAAAGATTTCTTTGATATATGGTTCTCCCATTTTCATAACAGAGTCCCCTATAAAAAGTATAATCCTTAGCTTCTATAGTATCTGTATTTTTTTAACTACTGTTTTTATTTTCTTCTGGCTTTATATTTGTCTTAGCAGAAGATTTATTACTATCTGTTTTTTTAATTCTTTATGTCCAGTTGCACTTACTTTAGTAGCTAATGTTTTTTTCTTCAACTGATTTTTATCTTCTATTTTTGAAGTATTTTCAGTAGTTTCTACTTTTTTTCAGTTGTAGGTGTTTTCTACTACTGCCATCTTATCAATTTCATTTGCTCTGTTTTTAACTTCTTCTGAATTTGTTTCTGAGCTTATAGGTAAAAATGCTAAAAAGTGCCACATATAAAACTAAAAAAATATTCTTCTCAAAACTATCGACTCCTGTCTTCTCTTTATCAAAAATTCATATGAAATTTCTGATAAAAATTATTAAAATTATTACCTGTATTCCAACTGTATAATTATAGTCTATGTCAGACCATTTAAAAAAATTCTAATGAAAATATCATAAGTGGATACTGCCATAAATAATAAACATAGCTATGTTCACCTAATTTAGCTAAAGTATTTGCAACTGGATTCTCAAAATCTAAAAAGCCAGTCTTTAAACTTGTCACTGTTATAAATGAACCTAAAATACTTATTAAAAAAATAAGAAACCATAGTAATTAGATTTCGATAAATAATCTACTGATAATACTATTACTACTATTACCCCTAAACACACATAGGAAATAGTATTTAGCTTTTGCTTTTCATTCTCTAAATCTCTATCTTTAAATAGGAAATAGAAAGCAGATCCCATAAAAACTGAAAAAATTCTTGTATCTGTACCATAGTATATGGCACTTATATCATAGTTAATGTATTCTTTATAGAACATCAGTCCTGCTGATATAAAAAGATAACAACATAATTATAGCAATTATGATTTTTGTGTCTAACTTTAAATTTTTTTAAATAAGTATATAAGAAATGGAAATAAAATATAGAACTGTATTTCTATCGATAAACTCCAAGTATGCAGGAGTGGAAATAAATCTCCACTTCTTTCAAAATAAGACATTCCTGTGGATATCTGATAGAAGTTGCTCACTCCAAATAAACTTGAGAGAGAACTATAAATTAATTTTTGAACTTATATAATCATAAAAAAATAATAAAAAAAGCTAAGTATGTAAAAGTTAGAACTGCAATCAGAGGTGGAAAAAAATTTTTGTTATATCTTCTTTTGATGAAACTAAAATAACTATCATCTCTTTCGTATAAAACTTCTGTTATCAAATATCCGCTAATGACAAAAAAACAAGATAACTCAATGTAAGTTCCCTTGTATTCATAAAAGTGATAGATTATAACTGAAATTAGAGAAATAGCCTTTTAATATATCTATTCCTATACTCCTCTTTTTTTAATTCGTTCATTTTTCTTCTCCATAACTAAGGATTGTTATATTACCTCAAGTCATAATTATATAATATATTTTTTTCATTTTGAGAAACATTTTTTAAAATTTTTTAAAAATTTTTTTCAAGTAAAAAGGGATTGTTAGAAGTCTAATATTTTTAACAATCCCTTGTTATCTATATCTGTAATATTTCTATTATCTTACAAATAATGGAACTAATACAAGTGATACTATAGACATTAATTTAATTAAGATATTTAATGAAGGTCCAGAAGTATCTTTGAATGGATCTCCTACTGTATCTCCAACAACTGCTGCCTTATGTCTGTCAGAACCTTTCTTATCTCCTTTGTATCCAGCTTCGATTTGTTTCTTACCATTATCCCAAGCTCCACCAGCATTTGCCATCATTATAGCCATTAAAACTCCTGTTACAAGAGCTCCTGCAAAGTAATCCTCCAGAGCTTTTTACAGACCATAATCCAATCAGCAACTGGAACTATTATAGCTAAAACTCCTGGTAAAATCATTTTGTTTTTAATGATGAATGAGTTGATATTTCAACACATCTCTTATAGTCAGGTTTTTTTGAGTTCTATCCATGATTCCTGAGAATTCTCTGAATTGTCTTCTAACTTCTTCAACCATTTCTATAGCTGCTTTACCAACTGCTGTCATAGTTAAAGCTGAGAATAAGAATGTTAACATTCCTCCTATGAATAATCCAGCTATAACTTCTGGGTCAGTTACATCTATTATTAATGGTTCACTTGTTAATTTATCTACTGCTTCTTTATATGCTGCGAATAGAGATAGAGCTGTTAAAAGCTGCTGATCCTATTGCGAATCCTTTACCAACTGCTGCTGTTGAGTTTCCAACTGCATCTAGTTTATCAGTAGTTTCTCTTACTTCATGAGGTAATTCAGACATTTCAGCAATTCCTCCAGCGTTGTCTGCAACTGGTCCGTAAGCGTCAACTGCTACAACCATTCCTGTTGTTGCAAGCATTCCAACTGCTGCTATTGAAATTCCATATAGTCCACCTGTTTTTGAAATGAAACTATGATTGCTATTGCTATAACTATTAAAGGTGCAACTGTTGATTCCATTCCTATTGCTAATCCTTCAATTATTGCTGTAGCTGCTCCTGTTCCTGCTGCATCAGATACTCTGTTTACTGCTCTTCTTCCAGTATCAGTATAGATTCCTGTGAAGTAAGCTATAATAAGTCCTGCAGCTAATCCTGCAACTATTGCATAGAATATTCCCATATCTAATCCAAGATATTTGATAATTCCAAAAGAAGCTATTATAGTTAATAATCCTGCTATTCTTGTTCCCATTTCAAGTTTTTGCATGCACTTTACTTCCATCATCAGTTTTAACAGTTAAAGTAGCTATTATTGAAGCCACGATACCAAAAAGCTGATATTAATAAAGGTGCTGCAACATAAGGAGTTGCATCATGCATACTGGTAATAAGTAAGCTAAAGTTATAGTAGCTATTATTGAACCAACATAAGATTCAAATAAGTCTGCTCCCATTCCTGCAACGTCCCCAACGTTATCTCCAACGTTATCAGCTATAGTAGCTGGGTTTCTAGGGTCATCTTCAGGTATTCCTGCTTCAACTTTACCAACTAAGTCTGCTCCCAACGTCTGCTGCTTTAGTATAGATTCCTCCTCCAACTCTTGCAAATAATGCTATTGAAGAGCTCCCATTCCAAATCCTGTTACATCATTTACATTAATTCTCTACTGAATTTTTTTGAGTAACTAATAAGATTAAAGATAGCATAAACATTCCTAAACCAACAACTGTAAGTCCCATAACTGCTCCTCCAGAGAATGCAACGTCAAGTGCTTTTTGCAAGTCCTCCTTCTTTAGCAGCTATTGCTGTTCTTCCGTTTGCTTTAGTAGCAATTCTCATTCCTGCATTACCCAGCTATAGCTGATGTTATAGCTCCTAATACGAATGCTATTGCTGTAGGTACACTTATAAAGATTCCTAAAGCAGCTGCTACTACGACTACGAAAAACAATAAGAATTTTTATATTCAGCTGTCAAAAAAATGCCATAGCCCCTTCTCTTATTGCTGATGTTATTTCTTCTACCTTTGGTATGTTTATTTGATAATGTTCTACTTTTTTTGCATAATAGAATGCTGCAAGTAAAGACAATATCCCAACAACTAAACCAAGATACATAACTTGTGTTAATAAATCCATTTCTTTTTCCCTCCATTATTTTTTTATTTAATACCTTAATATTATATTTTTAATTTTTGATATATTTACAAGTTTTTATTTTATTTTTTTACTTCTTCATACTCAAAAATTTTTTTACTTGTGATGATATTCATGTCCTTTGTCAACTATTAAAAATTTCCAAGTCATCTCTGCTATTTACATAGTTTATTGCCTTATCTATAGGCATTAGAAAAGAAAGTTGTTGATAGTAAATCTGCCTCAAAAAGCATTATCACATAATACCACTACCATTTTTTTATCTTCTACTGGATAACCTGTATCCTTGTCTAAGATATGGTGATACATCTTTCCATCTATTTCAACATAAGTTTGATAATCTCCAGAAACTCCCATAGCTCTATTTTTTTAAAGGTACAATTCCTAGGATTTCACTAGGATTTTTCAGGATTTTGTAAACCTATTTTTCCAAGGTTTTCCTTCTGGTTTTTGTTCCTATTAAATCCATACTTGAGATTGAAGTTATAAAAGGCACTATCTATGCCCTCAGCTTTTTAGAACTTCTTTTTGCCCTATAAATAGCATAACCTTTTTAAGAAAGAACCTGTATCTATTTCTTTTTACTGGACTTTCTAAAGTTAGAGTTCCATCTTCAGAAATATGAACTTTAGAAAAAAATCTACAAAAGTTTTTAGTATACTCAATCTCTTCCTTTGTTGGAAGTTTTTAAATTTGGAAGTTCCATAGCTTCTTCTGTGAAGCCCCATAATTCTAAAAAGGGGTGCTATAGTGACATCATACTTATGTTCTGATAGTTCATAGGCTTTTTTTACACCTTTAAATAATTCTAAACCTTCTGCATCTAATTTAATACTTTTTATTATCAGTAGTATTCAGCTTATATATCAAACTACCTTCCATTTTACTATTGTATTTTTCATCTATCCTTTGAATTTCATTAAAAGCTTTTTTCTATAGAATTCATAGCTTTTTTTCTTTATTATCACTATACACTACTATTTTTTTATGTATGTTCCAAATAGAAATTTAGATTCTTCTATTTTTTTCTACTTTTTTTACCACAAGAAATTAAAAAAATATACTCAAGAAAAACCAAAAATAAAAAGCTATAAATTTATTCGTCTTTACCATAGCCAACCTTTCCAGCTAATATTTCTTTAAATACTTTTTTTCATTTCAGTATCTTTCTTGTCATATTTTTGTAAGTGGTAAAGGTTCTCCATTTCTTTCCATTCTTTCTTTTTGCTCTTTCTCTAGCTCTTTCTCCACAAACTATTGTAAGAACATATTTATTTGGTATTTTTACTCAATAATTCATCATAAGTGATTTCTTTTTTTCATTTATCTCACTCCATTTTCAATTATACTTATTAAATCATTACAAGCTTGTTCAATTTCATTATTTATTATGACAGTGTCATATTTATCTTCATATTCAAGTTCTTTTTAATGAGTTTTTTTAAGTCTTGCTTGTATAACCTCTTCACTATCTGTGTTTCTTCCTCTTAATCTTTTTTTCTAATTCTTCTTTTTGTTGGAGTTTTTAAAGAATACTAAATTAGCTTCAGGGAATTTTTTTCCTTTACTTGTACTCCTCCTTGAACATCTATTTCTAGTAATACTTTTTTCTCCTCTTTGAAGCCTTTCTTCAACTTCAGATTTTTAAAGTTCCATAATAATTTCCATGTACATTTGCATATTCAAGGAAATCACCATTTTTTTATTTTTTTCTTTCAAACTCTTCAGCTGTTATAAAAGAAATAGTCAACTCCTTCTTGTTCACCATTTCTAGGCTTTCTACTTGTGGCAGATATAGATAAATTTATTCCAAGCCTTTCTCTTACTAATTTACAAACTGTTGATTTTCCCTGCTCCACTAGGACCAGAAACAACATATAAAAGCTCCTAAAGACATAATACCTCCACATACACTATTTCTTTTTTTATCTTTTTCCATATTGAAAAAAAACAAGTCGAGTTATCAATAATAATTTTTATTTTTGACTACTGCGACGTCCATTATTGTTGAGAGAGCCTTTGTGGAGCTCTCGAAACACTAATAGCTGACAAAATCATCTTTAATATTATTAAAAATATACTCAGTCTCGAGCTATTTTTCAATTACTATTCAATATTCATTATTTGTTCTCTCATTTTTTTCTAATTCATTTCTTTTCCCTTCAACAACCAATTTAGATATTTCATACATATTAGATTTTTACACCCATAGTATTAAATTCTCTAAATATTTCTTGAAAGATAAATTCAATTTTCTTTCCTTGAGAGTCTTTATCTGCATTAAATTCATATTCTAATTGTTTAAAATGGCTTTCTAATCTTGAAACTTCTTCAGTTATATCCACTCTATCACTAAATAATAAGATTTCTTTTTAAGATGTCTTCTTCTTTGAAATCTATGTCAGCTTTTACAGAGTTTACATTAGCTAATAATCTTTCTCTGTAATTTTTCTACAACCTGTGGCTTTAATTTCTTAACTTCTTCCACTTTTTAATTTTAGAATATTTAATTGTTCTTTAAAAAGTTTCTTAGTCTATTTCCTTCTTCAACCTTAGTTTTTTACAAAATCTTGAAGCAATTCTCTAAGCTTTAAACTTATGATTTCTTTATATTTTTTTCTTCATCAGTATCTAAATCTTTTTTTGTGAGATAACTCCAAAATTTCTAACTAAAAAAATCTAATTTATTTGAAAATTTTTTTCATTAAAATCTTCTTCCATTTTATTTAAAATTTGCATACAAGACTTTGCTAAATCTTCATCATATTTTTAAACTTTTTAAGATTTTTCATTTTTTTATCTTCAAATTCGATTCTAAAGTCAATAGAACCTCTACTTATAAATGAAGCAATTTCAGCTCTTATATAATTTTTCAAGAAGGTTTAAGTTATATGGTAGTTTTGACTTTCGTAGTCAAATTTTTATTATTTACACTTTTTAATTTCCATACTAATTACATAATTTTTCATCTTCATAATTTAATTTGGAATATCCTGTCATACTTCTCATATAACTTACCTACCTTCCTCTTATAGTTTTTTTACAAAAAGTAAGTTTTTCCTTGAAAGATTTATTCAAATCTTTTTACAAGACTGTTGCGATGTCCATTATTGTTGAGAAAGCCTTTGTGGAGCTTTCGAGACACTAATAGCTATCAGACAGTCTTTTTGATAATCTATAGATTAGAGCATACTATTTTTCAAGGAAAACTTTAGTTTTTACTCTTCTTCTGATTTTTTTCTTCTTCACTGCTATATTTTTACTTTTTATAGCCTTTGTATTTGTTAAATCCTGTTCCTGCTGGGAATTTTCTTACCTAAGATTACATTTTCTTTTAATCCTTCTAGGTAGTCAACTTTTTCCTTCAATAGCAGCATTAGATAGAACTTTTGTTGTTTCTTGGAATGAAGCAGCAGATATAAAGCTTCCAGTATTTACAGCGGCTTTTGTGATACCTTGTATAACTGGTTCATATTTAATAAGTGCTTTTTCCTTCTTCAGCCAATTTTTTTATTTTTCAAGGTCTACTATTCTCTTTTTCAATTATTTCATCTTCAAGATATAGTGAAGCTCCTGAATCAACTATTCTAACTTTTTCTAAACATTTGTTTAACAATAATTTCAATATGTTTATCGTTAACTGAAACGTCTTGTTCTCTATAAACTTGTTGTACAGATTCTAGTATAAATTGTTCTGCAGCAACTAGTCCTTTTATACTTAATACGTCATAAGGGAAATAGCTCCTTCTGTGATCTTATCTCCTGCTTTTTATCTTTAATCCATCAGTAACAACTAAACGTTCTCCCATTGGAATTAAATATTCTTTAAAATTATCAGGATTTGTTAAAGATCTAACATTAATAACACGCATTTGTTTCTTCTTAGTTGGTAATATTTCTATTCTTCCATCTATTTCAGAAAGTATAGCTTTTCCTTTTTGGTTTCTAGCTTCAAATAGTTCTTGTACTCTTGGTAGACCTCCTGTGATGTCCTTAGTACCTTCTCCCTAATTTTGATAATTTTTAGCTATGATGTCACCTTTTTTTAACTTTAGCTCCATCTCTTACCATCATATATGCTCCATAAGGTATGTTATAAGTAGCTAATTTTTTTCATTTTTCTTATCAAGTATGTGTACTCTTGGTTCAGACTCAGTGCTATCAACTGATCTTACAACTAGATATTCATGTACGTCATACTTTTTCATCTCTTATATTTTTTTAGGAGTAAAGTGTCTATATTGAACTTTACCATCATGAGATGAAAATTATAGGGATATGGTAAGGGATCAGAATGTAACAAGTATATCTCCTTCTTTTTACATGTTGTCCTTCTTTAACTTTTTATTACTGAACCTGAGTCAACTTCGTGTTCGTTGTCAGCAATAATAATTTTTTTCCCCCTTGACTTACTACTACTTCTTCACCATTGATCTCAATAGTTTTGATATCTCTGAATGAAACTTCTCCATCATTTTCAGCCTTTTTAGAGTTTACAACTGTTGCAGCTCCTGCAACCCCTCCTGTATGGAAGGTTCTCATTGTAAGCTGAGTACCAGGTTCCCCTATTGATTGAGCAGCAACTTCTCCAACAGCTTCCCCTAGTAAGATTTCATTGTAGTTTGATAAGTCCATACCATAACATTTTTTTGACAAACTCCTTTTTCTAAAGCACAAGTTAAAGGAGATCTGATTTTTTTACTTTCTTAATTCCTAAATCTTCTATCTTTTTTTAAGTAAGTCTTTATGAATCATAGTGTTTCTTTTTAGCAATTGTCTTTCCATTATGAACTAGATCTTCTGCTAAAAACTCTACCATTTATTCTTTCTTTTTAATTCTTCTATTACTTTACCAGCAGCATCTACTAGTGCTTCAACTTCTATTCCTTCATGAGTATGGCAATCTTCTTCATTAACTATAACTTCATGAGAAATATCAACAAGTCTTCTTGTTAAGTATCCTGAATCAGCAGTTCTTAGAGCTGTATCGGCAAGTCCTTTTCTCGCTCCGTGTGAAGACATAAAGAATTCTAATACTGTTAGTCCTTCTCTGAAAGTTAGCTTTGATAGGAGCTTCTATTGTTCTACCTTGTGTATCTGCCATGTTTCCACGCATTCCTGCTAACTGTCTCATTTGGTTAGTATTACCTCTGGCTCCTGAAGTCGCCATCATGTAAACTGGGTTGAATTCATCCAAGTTATCCATCATTGCATCAGTAACAGCTTGAGTAGTTCTTGACCAAACTTCTATTGTCTTTCTATATCTTTCTTCGTTTATAATTTTTTTCCAGACTTATAATCTTTTTCTATTTGAGCAACTTCATCATCTGCTTGCTTTAGTAAATCTTTCTTTTGTGGTGGAATTACTAAGTCTTCAACTCCAACTGAAACTCCAGCAAAAGTACCATAGTGATATCCAAAGTTTTTAACTCTGTTTATAAGTTCAGCTGTTTCTGTAAATCCATGTGCTTCATATAAAAGATTTTATTAAAGGCTTTTTATTTGTTTTTTTACCATAAGTTTTACTGTAGTCTCTATCTACTTCAGGTAAAATTTCATTGAATAAAACTCTTCCTGGAGTTGTATCAACTAATTTTCCATTAATTCTAACCTTTATCTTTAGCATGAGTTCCTACTTTATCATTTTTGGTATGCTGTTATAACTTGATCAAGATTTGAGAAGAATTTTCCTTCTCCTTTTTCTCCATCTCTATCTTTAGTCATATAGAAACATCCCATAACCATATCTTGTGAAGGAACAGCTATAGGTTCTCCACTTGAAGGTGATATTATATTATTAGGAGCAAACATTAAAAGTTTTGCTTCCATCATTGATTCAGGAGATAAAGTTAAGTGTACAGCCATTTGGTCTCCGTCAAAGTCAGCATTGAATGCTGAACAAACTAGAGGGTGTAATCTTATAGCTTTACCTTCTATCAATACAGGTTGGAAAGCTTGTATTGATAATCTGTGTAGTGTAGGGGCTCTGTTTAGTAGAACAGGGTGATCTGCTATAACATCTTCTATTACTGCCCATACTTTATCATCAGATTCTTCAACTAATTTTTTTAGCCATTTTTTTATATTGTTAGCTAATTCTCTTCTTACTAACTCTCTCATTATAAATGGTTTTATATAATTCAAGAGCCATTTTCTTAGGTATACCACATTGGTTCATCTTTTAAAGATGGACCAACAACGATAACCGATCTCGCTGAGTAGTCAACTCTTTTTTTCCTAGTAGGTTTTTGTCTAAATCTTCCTTGTTTTTCCTTTTTAACATATCAGATAAAGATTTTTAATTCTCTATTATTTTTGAGCAACTACTGGTTTTACCTCTTCTACCATTATCTATAAGAGCATCCACAGCTTCTTGTAACATTCTTTTTTTCATTCTTTACAACAATTTCTGGAGCTTTTTATTTCTAATAATTTTTTTAAGTCTGTTATTTCTGTTTATTACTCTTCTGTATGAGATCGTTTTAAGTCAGATGTTGCAAATCTTCCTCCATCAAGTTGAACCATTGGTCTTAGTTCAGCTGGAATTACTGGAACATTTGTAAGTATCATCCATTCAGGTCTATTTCCTGATGAAATGAAATCTCTAACTATTTTTTTAATCTTTTTACTAATTTCTTTCTCTTTTGAGCAGAATTTACATCTATTAATTCATTTTTCTAGCTCATCTCTTAAAAGCTTCTAAATCAATAGCTGTTAAAAGTTTTAAAAATTCCATCAGCTCCCATATAAAGCTTCAAACTTATTTGGGTATGTTTGCTTTAATAATTTATATTCTTTTTCAGTTAATATTTTTTTCCAACTTTTTATAGAATCTTCTTCACTTGAAGTTACTATATATCTTGCAAAATATAAAATTGATTCTAATTCTTTTGAAGAAATACCAATAATTAAAGACATCTTATTTGGACTTCCTTTAGAATACCAAATATGAGATACAGGAGAAGCTAGAGTTATATGTCCCATTCTTTCTCTTCTAACCTTAGCTCTTGTTACTTCTACTCCACATTTTTTTCACAAACTAGGCCTTTATATCTCATTCTCTTATATTTTTCCACAAGAGCATTCCCCAATCCTTTGTTGGCTCAAATATTACTTCACAAAACAATCCATCTTTTTTTCTGGATTCAAAGTTCTATAATTGATAGTCTCAGGTTTTGTTACTTCTCCATGAGACCATTCTAATATTTTTTTCAGGAGGCTAATTTTTATTCTAATTTTTATCAAAACTTCTTATTCCCATTAAATACATATCCTCCTTAATGAAACATCATCTAACTATTCTAAATCTTCAACATCTTCAGCATCTTCATCTATTTCATGAAGTCCAAATGTATCTATTTCATACTGTGGTGAATATTCTGTTGGAGTTTCTTCAACTTCAACTTCTTCATCAACATTTATAACGTTATCCTCCTCATCACATAACTCTATATCAAGTGCCAATGCTTGGAACTCTTTTTAATAGAACTTTGAATGATTCTGGTAAATCAGATTCAGGCATAGCTTCACCTTTGATTATTGCTTCATAAGTTTTAGTTCTTCCTGTAATATCATCTGATTTAACTGTTAACATTTCTTGAAGTATATTTGATGCTCCATATGCTTCTAAAGCCCAAACTTCCATTTCCCCAAGTCTTTGTCCACCGAATTGTGCCTTACCTCCAAGAGGTTGTTGTGTTACTAATGAATAAGGTCCTATTGCTCTCGCATGCATTTTTATCTTCAACAAGATGGTGTAATTTTAACATATACATGATTCCAACTGTAACTTTGTTATCAAACTTTTTCTCCAGTTCTTCCATCGTATAATGTTACTTTTCCTGTTCTTGGGAATCCTTGTTTTTCAAGGTAATCTTTAACTTGTTCTTCTGTTGCTCCATCGAATACTGGTGTAGCTATACAAGTTCCTCCATTTAAAGTTCTCATTGCCATACCTAAGTGTACTTCTAGTACTTGTCCTATGTTCATACGAGATGGCACCCCTAGAGGGTTTAATACAACATCTAAGTGTGTTCCATCTTCTAAGAATGGCATGTCTTCTGCAGGTAATACTCTTGAAACAACCCCTTTGTTTCCGTGTCTTCCTGACATTTTGTCTCCTACAGTTATCTTACGTTTTTCAGCAACTAAAACTCTAATAGATTTGTTTACTCCTGCTTTTAGTTCATCTCCATTTTCTCTTGAAAGTTCAAGAATATCAACGACAACCCCTTTAGAACCATGAGGCATAGTAAGTGATGTATCTCTTACATCTCTTGCTTTTTCTCCAAATATAGCTCTTAAAAGTTTTTCTTCAGCAGGTGGTTCAGTTTCTCCCTTAGGAGCTGTTTTTCCAACTAATATATCTCCAGGCCCAACTTCTGAACCTATCATGATTATTCCATTTTCATCTAAGTTTCTTAATGCACTTTCTGACACATTAGGGATTTCTCTTGTTATTTCTTCATCACCTAATTTTGTAGCTCTTGCATCTATTTCATATTCTTCTATATGTATAGAAGTAAATACATCTTCTTTTCTAAGTCTATCAGATATTAAGATCGCATCTTCGTAGTTATATCCTTCCCAAGGCATGAATCCCATAAGAATATTTCTACCTAGAGCTAGGTCTCCTGACTTAGTTGCAGGTCCATCAGCAATGATATCTCCTGCTTTTACAACATCACCTAAATCAACTAAAGGTGTTTGATGTAAACACATTGATTAGTTAGATCTTTCATAATTTAAAAGTCTATATGTATGTTCTTTTTTATCTGCATCTTCAATTACTATCTTTTTACCATCAACATAAATAACTTTTCCTGCTACTTTTGTTGTAACTACTGCTCCTGAGTCAACTGCAACTTTTCTTTCAAGCCCTGTTCCTATAAAAGGAGCTTCTGGTCTTAATAGAGGAACTGCTTGTCTTTGCATGTTTAGATCCCATCAGTGCTCTGTTGGCGTCATCGTGTTCTAAGAATGGTATTAAACCTGCTGATACAGATACCACTTGTTTTAGGGAGAAACGTCCATATAGTTTACTCTTTCAGGTTCTATTTCAACGATTTCATGTCCATATCTACAAACTACTAAACCTTGTAATTTATTACCTTTACCTAATTTTTGTATCGGCTTGAGCTATGAATAATCCATCTTCTTCATCAGCTGCAAGATAACGAACATCATCAACTAAAAGCTACTCCATTTTCTACTTTTTACATATGGAGTTTCTATGAATCCATATTTATTAATCTTTGCATAAGTTGCAAGAGATCCAATAAGTCCGATGTTTGGTCCTTCTGGTGTTTCTATTGGACAGATTCTTCCATAGTGAGAATCGTGAACGTCTCTTACTTCGAACCCTGCTCTTTCTCTTGAAAGTCCTCCAGGTCCTAGAGCTGATATTCTTCTCTTATGAGTTAATTCAGCTAGTGGATTTGATTGGTCCATGAATTGTGATAATTGTCCAGAACCAAAGAAATCTTGTATTAGAGCATTTAGAGGTCTAGTATTTAATAATGATTGAGGACTAACTGTTTCTATATCTTGAGTAGTCATTTTTTTCCTTAACCATTTTTATTCATCTTAGCAAGTCCTGTTTTTGATTTGCATGAAGTAATTCTCCAACCCCTCTAATACGTCTGTTAGATAAGTTATCTATATCGTCTGTATGAACATTTTTGATCACCATTATAAAGGTCAGTAACATATTTCATTGTTCCTAAAAACATCTTCTTTAGTTAATGAAATTTGATCATCTGCTACATCAAGTTTTTAATCTTTTTGTTCATCTTGTATCTTCCCACAGGTTCTAAGTCATATCTTTGTGGGTTAAAGAACATTTGTCTGATTAAACTTCTAGCTGAATCAATAGTTACTTGATCTCCTGGTCTTAATTTTTTTAAATACTTCAACAACCGCTTGTTCTTCTGTTAAAGTTTCATCATTTGCTAAAAGTATTAGCAAGTAATTTATCTTCAGGTCCAACAAACCAATAAGAAATAGTTTCTATTTTGTTTTTCTATTAAAGATATTGATAAGTTCTTCAGTTATTATAGCTTCTGTTTCTGCTATAAATTCTCCTGTTTCTTCATCTAAAATATCTTCTTTAATTAATGAACCTTCTAATTCTTGTTTTTAAAACATTTAATAGTTCTTCAGGTTCTTTTTGAATATTTTTTTATATAATGACTTTAAGTTTAATTCTTTTTGCTTCTAAGAAATGTTCTATAATTTCTTTATTATCTTTAAAGAAATCTACTGCTTTTTAAAGAAATACAGTTGCTAAAACTTTTTTTCTTTCTATCTATTTTTACACTTAAAAAGTCATTTTTATCCGTTTCAATTCTAACCAAGTCCCTTTGTATGGAATTATTTTTTTCCCTGAAAATAAGTCCTTACCTGTTTGAGTATTTACTTCTTTACTAAAAAGAAACTCCTGGTGATCTATGTAATTGTGATACAACAACTCTTTCTGCTCCCATTTATAATAAATGTAGCTCTTTCTGTCATTTTAGGAACTTCTCCAAAGTAAACTAAAGATTCTTGAATCTCATTTCCCATTTTTTTGTTGATTAGTCTCAATCTCACTTTCAATGAATTAGAATATGTTTTTTCCTCTTCTTTTTGCATTCTAGCTCGTCATTCAATGGAGCTTCTGCTTCATGTAACTCATATCCTATGTATTCTAGCCTTACATCTCCATTTGAAGATTCTATTGGGAACACTTCTTTAAATGCCAATTCAAATCCTTTATCTTCCCTTTTATTTGGGGACATATTTGTTTGTAAAAAATCTTCATAAGAATTTAATTGGAATTCAAGAAAATGAGGCATTGATCCTCTAGCTTTTTATTTTTTTCCAAAATCAAGTCTTTCAATGAGTTTTTGCACGTTTCACTCTCCTTAAAAATATTAGTATAAGAAATCAGTTCATTACTAGCTAAATTTCTTAACGATGAAAAAAATTAACGTTTCGCTGTAATTTCAGCAAAACTTGCCAACAAGTTGGCTTCAAACACAGTCGACAATTACTCGGCTCACTTGCTTTAATTTTTTTCATCTAAAATTTAGAATGCAAGTTCACTATTTTCTATATACATACCTATAAAAATTGCTTGGTATAGTTAGTCTTTTTTGTAAGAAAAAAAGGCTCATTTACTTCAAAAGATTAACTATCTAAACTGTAAAGTTGGCAAAAAGGCACTCTAAAATTCCAAAGAGTGCCTATTATTTTTTTATCAAAGATAATATTAACTATTTTACTTCTACTTCTGCTCCAGCTGCAGTTAATTTTTTTCTTTTTATAGCTTCAGCTTCTTCTTTTTGGTGCAGCTTCTTTGATTACTCCACCGTTATCAACTAAGTCTTTAGCTTCTTTTTAATCCTAAACCAGTGATAGCTCTAACTTCTTTAATTACAGCTATTTTTGTTTCCACCTGCGTTCTTTAATACGATATCAAATTCAGTTTTTTTCTTCAGCAGCTTCAACTGGTCCAGCAGCAGCTACAGCTACAGGTGCAGCAGCAGTTACTCCAAAGTGTTCTTCTAATGCAGATACTAATTCTTTTTAATTCTAATACTGTCATAGCTTCTAAATCAGCTATAAATTGTTCTTTATTGAATGCCATTATTATTTTTCCTCCTTAAATTTCATCAATTATAATTTTTTCAAATTTTTCTTATTCAGCAGATCCTTCTTTTTTTGTCTGCTATTGCTACAGTTGCATAAGCAAGTTTTTCTGATTGGTCCTAACATTGAGTTCAATAACATAGATAGTAATTGATCTCTTGAAGGTAATTTAGCTAATGCTTCAACTTCTTGAACACTAACTTTTTTTACCTGTTAAGTAACCACCTTTAATTTTTAAATACATCTTGTTTAGCTTTTGCTTTAGTTTTTAGCTAAATCAAATACTGCTTTTGCAGGTGCTACTGGATCGTTATATCCAAATGCGAATGCTGTAGTTCCTTCTAATATTTCGTCAAAGTTATCTTCAACTCCAGATTCTTTAAGAGCTATTTTTAAATAGTCTATTTTTTTAGCTACTAGGTATTCAGCTCCGTTTTTCTCTCATTTGTTTTCTTAATGAAGTTTCTTCATTAACCTTAATACCTTGATAATCAACAAAAAAACAACTGATTGAGCTTTTTTTAATTTTTTTCAACTAATTCTGCTACAAGTTCTTTTTTTAACTTGAGTTGCCATATTGATTCACCTCCTCTTTTTTTAAAAAAATATACCCCTATACAAAGACAGGGGTTGAGTGTTGAGGTTAGTATATCTAACTTCCAACCTCGGTAGGTTATTTAAGGATTATCTCCCCCTACGGTCTTTGGTTTGGATTTATATTCAATTTAATTATCCAACGATTTTTAGCAACTATAGCAGGATCCATTTTTTTACTCCTGGTCCCATAGTTAATGATACTGCTACTGTTCTTAAGTATTGTCCTTTAGATGTAGCTGGTTTTTAATCTGATAATTTGATCCATAAATGCTTTGAAGTTTTTCTTCAATTTTATCTAAATCGAAATCAACTTTTTCCTATTGGAGCATGGATAGATCCTAATTTGTCTACTCTGAATGCAAGTTTACCTTTTTTTGAATTCAGATACTGCTGCTGCGATATCAGGAGTTACTGTTCCTGATTTAGGGTTGAGGCATTAATCCCTTTAGTCCCTAATATTTTTCCCTAATCTTCCGATTTTTAGGGCATCATGTCTGGAGTAGCGATTACTAAATCGAAAGTCTAACCAACCTTGTTGAATTTGGTTGATGTATTCTTCTGCTCCAGCATAGTCTGCTCCTGCAGCTAGTGCTTTTTCTATATTTTTCACCTGAAGTGATTGCTAGTATTTTTAACAGTTTTTTTCCTGTTCCGTGAGGTAATACAACTGTACCTCTGATTTGTTGATCAGCATGTCTTGGGTCTACTCCAAGTCTTAATGCTACTTCAACAGTTTCTGTAAATTTTGCAGTTCTTGTTTTTTTGAACTAATTCAAGAGCTTCTTTTTATGTCATAAAGTTTTTCCTGTTTCAACTAATTTAGCTACTTCTAAATATTTTTTTCCTCTATGTTTTTGCCATTATTACATTTCCTCCCTTTGTGGCGTAACGAGTTAAACTCTACCACTAAATTATAAAAGCAATTAGTCTTCGATTTTTTTATTCCCATTGATCTTGCTGATCCTGCAATTATCTTCATAGCTGTTTCTACAGATGAAGCGTTTAAGTCAGGCATTTTAGTTTCAGCTAATTCTCTTAACTTTGCAGTTGTAATTTTTTTCCTGCAACTTCTTTTTTTAGAGTTTTTTTGCTCCTGATGATATTCCAGCAGCTTTCTTTAATAAGTCAGATGCAGGTGGAGTTTTTTTAATATAAATGTGAATGATCTGTCACTATAAACAGAAATTTCCACAGGGATTATCCATCCAGCTTTATCTTGAGTTTTAGCATTGAACGCTTTACAAAATTCCATTATATTTACACCGTGTTGTCCTAATGCTGGTCCAACTGGTGGAGCAGGGTTTGCCTTACCTGCTGGTAATTGTAGTTTTATTATTTGAATTACTTCTTTTGCCATTTTTTAAATTACACCTCCATAAGATTGTGTATACTACACCTTCAAAACACCATCTACTTCTATTTCAACTGGTGTCATTCTTCCAAAAAAATATCAACCATTACTTTAACTCTGCCATGTTCATAATCGATTTCAGCGACTTGTCCTTCTTGGTCAATAAAAGAACCTTTTAAGATTTTAACAAAGTCTCCTTCAGCAAAGTCAAGCTTTATAGTTTCTTTTGATGTATCCATACCTATAATATTGAATATATTTTTTACTTCGTCATCTTCCATAGGAATTGGGTCTGAACCTACTCCTACGAAACCAGTAACTCCGTTTGTGTTTCTTATTATATACCACACATCAGGATCTACTTTATAGCTTATTCCATTTTCATTTTTCTTCTCTTGTAGCTTCCATTTCAAGCATGACATATGCAGGAAAAAAAGTTTTCTGTATATCTTTTTAGGTTTTTCCCCTAACGATTTCAGTTGTTTCTTCTTCTGGAACTAATATATTAGTAACGACATCTCTTAATTGTAATGTCCCAACCTTTTTGTTCAAGGTCTGTTTTTTTACTTTTTTTCATATCCAGAGTAAGTATGAATCATAAACCATTTTTCTTACATTTTCTATACTCATATTAATGCCTCCAAGGCGTTTAAAGCCTTTACTGCAAGAATATCAAACACACCAAGGTAGACAGATACTATAACAGTCATTGTTATAACCCATATAGTAGAATGTATTACTTCTGTTTTTGAAGGCCATTCAACTTTTTGAGTATTCCATTTTAACCTTTTTGAAATAAATTCATAAATATCTCTATCTCCTTTCATAAAAAAAGTGGCAGGTCAAGAGGGACTCGAACCCCCAACCCTCGGTTTTTGGAGACCGATGCTCTACCAATTGAGCCATTGACCTGCATGTGTTGTTACTTAAATTTTTCATCCTACTTCTTTGTTTCTTTATACAAAGTATGTTTCTTCAATACTGGATTGTACTTTCATCATTTCCAATCTTTCTGGATGAGTCTTTTTTTATTTTTTTGTTGTAGTATAGTGTCTTAACTTTGTTTCTGTACATTCTAAAATTACTTGTACTCTCATCTGCATTCCTCCTATTAAATTGTATTTTTCTAATCTTATATAGCTCATACAATTCTACTCAACTAAACGAAGAAATCTTTTTGATTTTAACTCCTTCACAATCTACATCAAAGTGTAAACTATTTATCAAAAACAAGTCCACTCTTTAACGGTATCTTTAATGATCCTCCCATAATTTAATATGGTATGCGAGTTTTTTTCCTGTATTCTGCTTTCTAAGACTTTGGTATTTTTAACATATTTTTTTAATATAGTGTCAACAGGTAAATTAAAAAAATTAATAAATTTTAATTTTTGTTTTTCCTTTGCAGTTTTTACATAAACCTTTAAAGTAAATATGTTTTTTTCATCAATTTTCACAATCTGCTAGTTCTGGGCTCATACTGTAATCAATATTTAATTCAACATCAAATAGTGCTCCACAGCAATTACATTTAAAATGTCCATGAGTATGAGTTATTAAATCATATCTTGTTTCATTTTTCTTCTATTACTATAACTTGAACCAACTTTTTTTCTACAAATAAATTTAATGTATTGTAGACAGTTGTTTTTTTGATAAAGTTGGTATCTCTGGACAAAAGTGCCTTATATATTGTATCCACTGTTGGATGTACATGATTATCTAATAAATATTGAAATATTTTTCATCCTTTGGTAGGAAGGTTTTATATCGTGGTTTTTTTAGGTAGTTTCCTATGTCTCCTGTATGTAATTGTAACTCCATTCTTCCTCCCCCTTTCTTTTTAAAAAAATATATCAAATAATAGTTAACTTGACTAGTTATATATTATATTAAAATTCCTTTAGTTGTCAAATTATTTTTTTAAAAACTATATGAACTCGAAAACAAAATTGTATTTGAAAATAAAAAGAGACTGTTGCAAATTTAAAATTTCAATCTTAAAGTAAAAAAAATAAGTGAGTTACAAATGGAAATTTTTAGATAAAAAAATTTACTCAGTAACGAACTATTTTTTTACTTTTTTTATGAATTTGCAACAGCCTCTAAGTGAATTTATTTAAAATTTTAATTAAATTTATTTTTGAAGCTTCTTCAACTTTTTTTCTACAACTTTTTTTACTGCTGCTTTAGTTTTTATTTTTTTACTTTTTTTAGCAACTTTTTTTGTACCCTTCTTTTAACAGCTGTAGCTTTTTTTCTTTTTACATCTTTCTTTTTAATTCTTCCATTTTGCTAGTTTCTTCTGCTTTTATCTTTTTACTAGATCTTTTTTTAGCATCATTTTTTTAGCTGCTTCTACTTTTAGAATCTGCTTCTTTCTTTACTTTTTCTACTTCTTTCTTTGCATCTGCTTTTACTGCTTCTGCCTTTTGTTTCTGCTTTTTCTACTTCTTTTTTTAGCATCTTTTTTTGGCTGCTTCTACTTTAGAATCTGCTTCTTTCTTTACTTTTTCTACTTCTTTCTTTGCATCTGCTTTAGCTGCATCTGCTTTTTGATTCTGCTTTTTCTACTTCTTTTTTTAGCGTCTTTTTTTGCTGCTTCTACTTTAGAATCTGCTTCTTTCTTTGCTTTTTCTACTTCTTTCTTTGCATCCGCTTTAGTCGCATCTGCTTTTGATTCTGCTTTTTTTCTACTTCTTTTTTTAGCATCTTTTTTTGGCTGCTTCTACATCTTTTGTTGCATCTTTCTTAGCATCTGCTTTTTATGTTTTTTCTACTTTTTTCTTCAACTTTATCTTTTTATTTCTCCAACTTTTTTCTTCAGCTTTCTTTAATGTATTAACCACATCTTTTTTTGCACTTTCTATTTTTAGAAGCTACACTAGCATCTTCTGCCATTGCACTAAACCTAAAATTAAACCAACTACTAATACTAATTTTTTTCATTTCTTGTTTCCTCCATTTTTTTATATAAATTATAGGGGTATTATAAAAATACCCCCTTATTAACTATTATTTTTTTAAATTTGTTTAAAAGATCGTCTGCTCCACCAACAACTTTATCTTTTAATTCTGCTGCTTTTCCTTCAGCACCTTCTTTTAGATCTTTTGCTTTTTCTTCGGCTTTATCTTTTTAATTCTGCTGCTTTTCCTTTCAACACCTTACCTTTTAGTTCTTTTGCTTTATCTACAGCCTTATCTTTTAATTCTTCAGCTTTTGCAACTGCTTCATCTTTTGCTTTTTTAGCTTCATCTACAACTGTATCTTTTAATTCCCCTAATTTTCCTGTTACATCATCTAATATTCCCATTTTTTTCCTCCTTATAATCTTACTTTTTCTATTTTAAAACAATTTCTTTTTTTGTTACTATAATAATACACTTAAATTAAACAAATGTCAACTTATATTTCATATATTTTTACTATATTTTTTTCCTTTAAGTACTCAATATAGTATTTAGGATTTAATTCTTCCCCTGTAACTTCTTTTTATAATAGTAGGAGTATCTTTTTAACAGACCCATATTTATGAATTTTTTTCTCCTAACCAATCAGTTATCTTTTTCAAATCTTGATTTTTCTAAGGCTTTTTCTACATCAAAATCTTTTTTTCATAGCATTATATATTTGTGAAGCATAGGCATTTCCTATTGCATAAGATGGGAAATATCCAATTAATCCACAATACCAGTGTATATCTTGCATAAGTCCTTCAGAATCATTTTTTGAGGCTCTAAAGCCTAAATATTCCTTTCACTTTTTCATTCCAAATCTTTGGTAAATCATCTATGTTAACTTCACCATTTATTAACATTTTTTTCTATTTCATATCTCAACATAATATGTAAAGAATATGTTAACTCATCTGCTTCAACTCTTATAAGTCCAGGTTCAATTCTATTTATTTGTTTGTAGAATTCTTCAAATTCTAAATCTTTTTAAGAAAGGATAAAAATTCCGCTGCCTTACTATATAAAGGTTTCCAGAAAGCTTTTATTTTTCTCCAACTATGTTTTTCCATGAAATCTTGATTGAGATTCATGAAGTCCCATACTTCCACCTGTACCAAGTAAAGTATCTATTAATTCATCTCCTGTTTGTTGTTCATAGATACCATGTCCTGATTCATGGATTATTGAAAATACAGTAGACATAGGACTATCTTTTTTTATTCTTTGTTGTAAGTCTTACATCATTTTTTTATTTAAGTTTAAAGTAAATGGGTGTTCACTTGTTTCAACAAGACCTTTTTCAAAAATCAAAACCTACATAGCTTGATAAAAATTTTTGCAAATTTAAGTTGCACATCTTCATCAACAGGGACACTTATTTTTATCTACTTCTTTTTATAGTCTTTTTTTCTTTTTCTTGGATTTTTCTTTAAGAAAGGAACTATTTCTTTCTTTAATTCACTGAAAAAAATACATCTAATCTTTCAGTATCCATACCTTTTTTTCATAATCATTTTAGTAATACATCATAAAGAGTTTTTTTCATCTTTTTTCTTCTGTATGTAGCAAATTTTTTTATTGTAATCGAATATCTTTTTTTAATCCTTCTTTTACTATTGAAAAATCTTTTTTAGCCTTAGCTTCTTCCCAAACTGTTTGATTATAGCTTGTTAATTTTTGCATAATCTTCATATTCATCAGCAGGAATTTTCTTTTTTCTTTTTCAATTTCTTCCATAGATAATTCTATTTCTCTTTTTTTCTATTTCTGTTAAAGTTTCTTTTTTTGCTTATTTAATTCTTCCACTAAATTTACAAATTCATCTGAAGTAGATAGAGCATAGTCTTGCATACTTAATTCTCCAACCAATTCAGATAAATAAGGTCTAGACTTTAATGGGGTCTTTGTTTCTAAATCCCATTGAATAAGCTCTAAGTTAGCATGTATTCTGTTTTTTTCTTTTTACCAATTCTCTAAATTTTTTTCTCATACAAAACTACTCCTTTCAACTATCTTTATTTTTCTTATTAATTGACCATTTCTTACTGTATAATTTTTCTTTTAAATTAGCTATTATAGTTCTTACTAAATCATCTCTAGTTTTATATGTTTCTCCACCCATAACAACTATAATTAAATCTATACCTTCAAACTTAACTGCTACTGTTATATTATATTTTGCTTCTTTGTGGAATCCTGTTTTTTTATTCCATAAACTCCATCTTCACCTATTAAATGGTTTCTGTTTCTTATAGAAATCTTACCATTATATATCTTTGTATTTTTTTATACCAGCTATTTCAATATACTTTATCATATTTTCAACGCTTCTATAGATAGTTTATAGATTCCTCTTGGAGTTCCTTCGTCCATAGGCATCTTAGTATTTCTTGTTGGTAGACCAGCAGGTGTATGATATTTAATATCATTTTTGTAAACCAAGTTGTTTTTAACTTTTTTTATTCATTTTTGCCACAAAGTTAAATACACTTCCTTCACCTACATATTCAGCTATAGCATAAGTTGCGTTGTTTGCTGAATAAACTGCTGAAAGCCTTTTATTAAATCTTCCAATACAAATATTTGTCCTTCTTTTTAAAAGCTATTCCACTACCTCCATATTTTTAAAGGAGTTTTACTTATTCTTACACTATCATGTAAACCAATGTTCCCAGCATTGATTTCATCAAAAGTAACCAATAATGACATTACTTTTGTTACAGATGCAAGTGGATACATTGTATCAGCATTCTTTGAGAATATTACATTTCCATTTAAATCTCCAACTAAAACTGCTCTAAAGTTATCTGGAAGTACCCATTCAACTCCATCTTTTTGAATAATATGTGATCATTTCATATTTTTTTGTTGATCTTTTTTTCTGGATTTTCTGGTTCTTCAAGAGCTAAATTTTTAGTTTCTGTTTTCTTTTTCTTCTTCTACTTTTTTTAACTTCTTTAGTTTCTATTTTTCTCAGGTTTCTTTACTTCTTCTTTAACAGCCTTAACTTCAGGCTCTTTTTTTATTTCTTCCTTTTTTGCTTCTTCTTTCTTTTTAGGCTCTTCCTTAACAGCCTCTTTTTTTGTTTCTTTCTTTACTTCTTCCTTGATTTCTTCTTTTTTTACTTCGACTTCTTTTTTTACATCTTCTTTCTTTTCTACCTTTTTAATTACAGGCATTATTATTGTTTGACTTGTATCCTCAGCATCTTCTTCTTCGCCTAAAACTTGAGCTGAATACTCTTTCTATTGACTGAATCTCCTTAACTGGACCAGAATATGAAGTTGTAAATATAAGTCCCAAAATTGCCATAACCAAAAACAAATTTTTAAATCTTCTAAACATATTTTTTTACTCCTAATAATTTATAATACTTTTATATTATAGCACAAAATTATCATATCTTATAATTTATTATTATTTCTTATGTTTTTATTAGAGTAAAAATAAGATTGCTTTTATTTGCAACCTTATTTTTTTCTATATTTAATAGCTTATTTTAAATTTATTCAGCTTTTTTTCCATCTCTTTTTAGCGATATAATCTTCTATTGCCATTTTAATAGCTTCTTCTGCTAAAAACAGAACAGTGCATTTTTAACTGCAGGTAATCCACCTAAAGCATCAACAACTGCTTTGTTAGTTACTTGTAATGCTTCATCAACAGTTTTTTTCCTATGATCATTTCTGTTGAAATTGAAGAACTTGCTATAGCTGAAGCACAACCAAAAGTTCTAAATTTAACATCTGTTAAAATATTATTATCAACTTTTATAAAAAAATTTCCATTATATCTCCACAAGATGGGTTTCCAACTTTTCCATATCCATCTGGATTTTCTATTACTCCAACATTTTGAGGGATTCATAAAGTGTTGCATAACTTTTTCTGTATATTGCATTTGATTTCATCTCCTTTAATCATTTAAAACAATTATATAATTTTTCCTTAGTCTAATTTCAATTTAATTCTTATTAAAAACTTGCTGTATCAGTTAACTTATTATCTTTGAAAGTTTTTCCATAATGGAGATAACTCTCTTAATTTACCTATTATTTCAACTAAAGCTTCTATAGTATAATCTATTTCTTCCTTAGTAGTGTATTTACTTAAAGAAAATCTTAAAGTTCCATGTGCATATTCAGCTGGTATTCCCATAGCTAGTAATACATGAGAAGGTTGTAAACTGTCAGATGAACAAGCTGAACCTGAACTTACTGCTATTCCTTTTAAACTTAGATTTAAAAGCATTGATTCTCCTTCTAAGTATTTAAAAGTAATGCTTGATGTTCCTGGTAATCTTCTTGCACCTTTTCCATTTATTTTAATTTCAGGTATTCTTTTCGAAACTTCATCTTCAAAATAGTTTCTTAAATTTTCTTCTCTTACCCATTCTTCTTTCATGTTTTCAGTAGCTATTTTTAATGCTTTAGCTAATCCAACTATATATGGTACATTTGATGTTCCTGGTCTTCTTTTTTTCCTTCTTGGTTACCACCTGTGATAACTTTTAGCAAAAACGAATACCATCTCTCTTATATAGAACTCCTATTCCCTTTGGTGCATGGAATTTGTGCCCTGAAAATGATAATAAATCTATCCCCATTTTTTCAGGATATATTTCAACTTTTCCCATTGTTTGAACTGCATCAACATGGAATATGATTTTTTTCTTTCTTTTGTAATTTTTTTCCAATTTCTTCAACTGGTTGGAATGAACCAACTTCGTTATTTGCATGCATTACACTAACAAGAATAGTATCTTCTCTCAATGCTTTTTTGAATTCATCTAAGATCATAACACCATTTTCATCAACAGGCACCATAGTAATTTCAAAACCATCTTCCATTAAATCTATGAAAGTATTTTTTACTGCTGGGTGTTCTATTGTAGATGTTATAATATGTTTTCCTCTGTGTTTATATGCTTTAGCTATTCCTCTTATTGCTAAGTTATCGCCTTCACTTCCTGAAGCTGTGAATATTATTTCACTAGGTTTTGCTTTTAAAATATCAGCGATAGTTTGTCTTGCTTCTGTTACTGCAAGCCCTGTTTCATTTCCAAATAAATGTAGACTGAATGGATTTCCATAATAGTCTGAAAAATATGGCATCATAGCCTTTACTACTTCTTCATCAACCTTTGTAGTTGCATTATTATCTAAATAAACTTTCATTACTCTCATCTCCCTAATTGTATCTCTATATATGTTATAGCATTCTTTATTATCTTTGTCAAGAATAAATTATACTTTTTTTAGTTCTCTTTTAATAATTTTTATTTTACCATAGTTGCAACAGTCAGAAATTTCACAGTTTTTTACACTGTGGTCTTCTTACAATACAAGTTGCTCTTCCATGTAAAATTAAATAGTGAGAGAATACTATCCAAGATTTTTTTAGGAACAATTTTTCATAAGCTCTTGTTCTATTTTTAATAGGATCTTCACTTTTAACTAAACCCTATTAGATTTGTAATTCTTTTTTTACATGAGTATCTACAGTTATTCCATCTGCAAGTCCCCAAACTCACCTCTAACAACATTGGCTGTCTTTCTTCCAACTCCTGCAAGTTCTGTAAGTTTATCCATATCTTGTGGGATTTCTCCATTGTATTTTTTTCTAATAACTGTTGACTACATTTTTTATATTCTTAGCTTTTATTTCTAAAAAAATCCTGTACTCTTTATATAGTTTTTCAATTTCTTCTATTTCCATATTAGCAAAGTGCTCAGGAGTGTTTACTTCTTTGAACATTTCCTCTGTAACTATGTTTACTCTCTTATCTGTACATTGAGCAGAAAGTATAACAGCCACTAAAAGTTCAAAAAGGAGTTTCAAAATTTAATGCACACTTAGGCTCACTCAAAATTTTTTTATGGAGTTCCTCAATATCTTTTTACCTTTTCTTTTTTTGTCATCGTATCCTATCCTTTTTTCTACAAATATATAAAAAAATAAGTGAGTTACATTACAATTAATCATTAGAAATTTTCTTTGAGTCAGTAACAACAGTGGTTTTAATAAGATTACTGCGACATCCTATAATGTTGAAAGAGCCTTTTTGGAGCTCTAGAAACATTATAGGGCTAACAATAATCGCTATATATAACTAAGATTTATTAAAATTGCTCAAAAGAAAATTTCCTAAAAATCTACTTAGTAACGAACTATTTTTCTATATATTAGGTATTCTAGCCCGTCGTTACAAATTTCAGTCTTATCATATATAAAAAGATAAATTTTTCAAAAAAATTTTTGAAGCAAGATTTTTCTTCTAATATACATGCCTTTAAAGTTTTTATATTTTTATTGTCATTTAAAAATTTATCTATACTTTCAGCTAGTATTTCTTGTGAGTATCCTTTATTTCTATAGTCTTTATTCAAATAGATATTTATTTTTAGCTGTATCTTCTAAAATTTCATAACTTGTCATTGCCACAAAATTAGCTTCTTCATCTTCAAAAAAATATATTAAGTAATCAAAAGAAGATATATGAGTTTTATACCATTCACTATGATTATCATGTATCTTTTTCTTTTTCTTTATTATTTTTTAAAGTATTTATTTACAAAAATCTAAATGTAAATTTTTGTAAATAATTTCAATATCATCTTCTCTCATGTTTCTTAATTTAAATCTAGACAAGAATACCACACTACCTTAACTATTTTTATCATATTTTTAATCCATACAGTTAGTAAAACACAAGAATAACAAGTATTTTACATTTTAGCTAAGCTAGGATAAACTAAGATACTCTTAAATTTATCTTTCGGACACTAGGTATACTGCACACCTTAACTAAGGTTTGAGATATTCTCTCATTCCAAGTCGCATTCTCTTTCATATATTTTTTAGTATGTTATATGCTCCATTTACATCTGCATTTATTATTATTCCTTTTTTTGTTTTGAAAAGTTCTCTGTTTATTCTTCTTCCTGCATAAGTTGTATGTTTTGCTATTTCTTCATCATCTACAAAACTACATTTAGAAGTATATTCTTCTGTTATTGTTTTAAAAATAATCCCTTTTTAATTTACATTTATAATCTAACATACTAATAAATTTATAAAATGGTATATTTACAAAATTTTGATTATTTATACTTCCTATATTTGTATCTTGTTTCCATTCTTTATTATGTCCTACTACTATTGTTCCTATTTGATTTGAAACTGCTTGATTTACAATATAAGCTGTTATTTTATGTAAATAATCATTAATCCTGTTATTTCTTTTTATTTGTTATATTACTTTTTATATCTACTCTTATTTTTTTATTATGAGTTAATTTTTAATTTGCTTTGTATATCTGCTATTCTCTTATTATAGTTATGATTAATGTATTTTTAATGGTTTTCCATTTATCAAAAACTTTTCTCCATTAGTAGTAACACAACTAGCAATATTATTAACTCCAATATCTATCGCTAAAAATATTATTATTTTTGAATTATTTCTTTTTTTCAATCACATTATATCCTATCTCTATAATTATATGATTATTCTTTTGGAACTAATCTTATAAATTGTACCTTATCTTTTGTAAGATTAGTTTTTATTTTTTTATGTTAGTCTTAGATAGTTTTTATATAACCTTGTTCTTTAAAAAGAAATAGCACCTTTTTCATAATGTACTACTTGTCTTCCTGTTTTTATTTAAGTACTTAGGTATCTTAACAGGTTTGTTATATTTTTCCTTTGCTTTTTAATTTTTAAAAGTCCAAAAAAATGATTTAAAATTATGTTCTACTAGCATTTGAGTATGCTTTTGCAACTTTGCTTGGTAAAGCACGATAATCTTCATTGTTAGTATCAACATATATTTTATTTATAACTTGATATTTAAGCAATTTTTATTCTCAAAATAATATTGTCTTACATTATATAGAGTAGAATTATATAAGTTTTTAGATAACCAACATAAATTATCAAGTTCATCATAATATTTATGTTTTAGGTTTTATTATATGTTTCTCTACTAACACCATACTTAATCACTTAATTCCTTATCAAGTTTTTTCTTTTTATCTTGTTTCTCATTCCATATAATTTGCCACTAAACGAATGTATTATAGATATAATATCTTCTGCTAATTCTTCTTGTATTGATTTTTTTCTTGTATTTCTTCTGATATTACAATTATTTTTAGTTCCAAATTTATTACATATCTGTTCTAAATAATTGAAACCAAACCTTGTTAATCTATCTTTATAAAGAATAAATATTCTATCTATTTCATCATTCATAACCATATCTAATAACTTTTTTTAGTTCTGTTCTGTTATCATTTAAACCACTTCCAACTTCCGAAAAACTTTTTAAATTCTTAGGATTTTTTAGCAATTATTTCTCTTATTATATAATCAATTTGTCTGTCTAAATCTCCTCTATTTTTGCTCGTTAGTGGATACCCTTGCATAGATTAAATCTATTTTGTTATCATCTTCATATAATAAGTTAGAACTTCTTAGATATTTAATAACTTCATCTCTACTAATAATTCTTTTTCCACTAGGAATAATGATAGAATTAATATCTCCTTTTATACAATAGCTTTTGTACTGTTCTAGTTTGTTTTCCTATCATTTTAGCAAGTTCTCCTGTTTTTATAATATTCTTTGGTTAATTCGCTTTTTTAATCATAAGCACCTCCTTTCATAGTTAATTATATCATAAATTAAAAAAGAATATTAAGTTTAAAAATTCTTGATATTCTTAACTATTAAAAACTGTTTTGGACACCAGTAAATTTATATAATTTCCCACATTGGAAATTCTAATAGTTCTATAGTAAATACCTATTCCTCATAATGACCTTTACAAGCAATTATCCATGTAAAGCCATCTACAATTTTATAAACCAGTCTATTTTTCATCAATTCTTCTACTGTATGCACTTTCATTTTTAATACTTCTGACTTTGCCTATTCCTTTTTAAAACTCCATTTCTTTCAATATCTTTGATTAATTCATTTATCTTTTTCAAAGTTTTTTATCCTGAGTTTGCCAATATAAGTAATCTTGCCAAGCCTTATGCGTCCATACCAAATTATTCATCATCAACCTCTATTAAATCATGAATTTCTCCTTTTTCCTGCTTCTAATTCAGCTATTCCTTCTCTTATTTTTTGTCATATATTCAAGATTCCTCATAGCTTTTAAAAACTCATTATATTTATCAAGACTTAATAGAACAACATTTCTCTCATTTTTTTCTTGTTATAATAATATCTTCATCGTTATCAACTGCTTTATCAAAATAACTTTTTTAAATTGGTTCTCAAAGTTGTATAATTAATTGCTAACATGTTTTACCTCCTTGCATTACTTATTTAAGTACTTATATAATAACATATTTATTAATATGTATCAATATTTTTGATGAAAAATGAAAGGATTAACCTCTGTTACTTACAGAAATTAATCCTTATTAGTACTTTTTGAAAGCTATACAATTCTCTTAATTCCATCAGCTCTAGTATAAACTTTTTATCAACACTATTTGAGAAATAAGCTATTAAATTATTTAATTATGTACTCTTTTCTTCTGGTAATAAATTTTCTTTAAAAGTTCCATTATCAATACTTTGTTTAATTCTTTTAACATCATCAGTTATATCTGTTATTTTTTACTATCCATTCATTCACATATTTTTAACAGCTTCTCCTCTTATTCCAAGTTGTATTGACCTTCTACCTATTGGTTTTCCATGGATATCTCTTTCAGGATCCCATTGACATCTGACTAAGGAGTTTTTTAATTTCTTCTTTCCATTCATCTTCTGTTATACCTAAATTAGGTTTTATATGATGAGATCACAGAATTTTTAACTATTTCATCAAAAGCCTCTCTTTTAATATCAATAGCTAAAAACTCTTTCTTGATTTTTCCTTTTTCTGCCCAACCACATCTATACATCATCCATAGAAATGAAGGTTTTATCCAAGTCATTCTTGTTAAGCTAAAATGTTCTCCAAATGTTCCTAATTTTATTGCTTCATCAGCAATTTTATCATTATATGCTTGATAAACTCTTATTGTTTTTATCATCATATTTTGCATAAATTTTTCTTTCTTGTTCTTCATACTTCATTAATCTTGTTCCTCCACATCTTCATCTGTAAAATCATGTCTGTTTAATTGTTTTTATTGCATATTCTCTAATAAGTTCATTTTCATTTTTTAGCTAATAATTCTAATTTCTCCTTTGCTTTTGGAGTATTGGTATATCCCAAAGCATAAGTACATTTTCTAGCTATATTAAAAATTCATCTTCCTTTGTATAATCAAGCTCCATAACTGCTAAATCATATACACGATTTATTAATTTAGGGAGAGTGTTTTCTTTCAAGTAAAAATGCTAAATCCTCGTGTTTATGATGCTTTTTATCATATATAAATTCAATTAACAATTTATTAAAAGAATCATCTTCTAAATAGTAATCTTCAATTATAATCATAATTAGAGATATTAATTTGTCTATAATACGAATAGATTTAAGTTTGTCATGTTCTTCTCGTAAAAATTTTTATTAATACTTGTGGCTCATTCCTAAATTTTTCTGCTAGTTCTAGGTAAGTTAAATTTAATATCATTTCTCTTTCTTCTTTTGTCATTTTTTATTCACTTCCTTTTTATTATTCATATTTATAACGTCAGCTTCAACAATATTTTTCATTAAAAAAATATTTAAAGCTTTCTCTTTCCCTAATCCAATATTTAATTGTCCTTTCTCTTCTTTAAATCGAGCATGATTTTTTTCCCCATCCACTTGTAGATTTATTCATATTTGAAAATTCTTTTGCTAATATTGAAGATTCAGCTCTGACACCAATATCTATTAATTTGTCAGTTGTTCCTTTTTACTTTAAATTTCACTAAAACTCCATTATATCCTTCTTCCGAAAACTTTTTGTGTTGGAGATATAGTTGTTTCTCCTGTTGCTGGGATTTTTACCTGTTTTTGAAACTTTTCATAATTTTTAGACTCATAGTTCTATAATACACCTCATATCCATCTTCCTCAGCATAAAAAAATTAAATCTCCTACTTTATTATTATTTGATACAGTAGAAACTACCTTTTGTGTGGTGTCAGATGATCCCTTACTTACTTTTCAACTTATTGACATCGGATATCTTTGATACTGATTTTTCCTTGTTGATTATTAGAAGTAGCTCCTTTACTTACTTGTTGATTACTCTCTTCTGCTTTTTGCTTTATTAGCATTATTTTTTATTACTCTGAGATACTTGCCCCTCTGATTCTCAGTTTTTTTGAACTTTGTTAGCTTCTCTTCTTTTAATTTCATTATATGCTGAACGTCCTGCTTCTTCTGCTCCTAGATATTTTTATATTTTTTTATTATCTTTATCTGGTGGTTGAGGTTTTTCTCATCATTATTAGGTTCTTTATTATCTTTATTGTCTTCTGAACCTTTATCATCTTTATTTATATTTTCTTCTTTTATTTTCATTTTTATCTGAATTATTTGATGAGGAAGCTTTACTTATATTAGTCCCAGAAGAATTACTTTAATTTAGAATTTCTCTTATTACCTTTATCTAGTGGATATACTGTATAACTAACATTTCCATTTTATCTTCAGTTATTTTTACATCTGCTTCTATACCTTTTTCTTTTAATTTTTCTTCTATCAAGGTTTTTGCTACTACATATAAAATTTTTACATTATTTTCAAATTTACTTAATTTTTCTTTTTCTTCTATTGTAACTTTCTTGATATATTCGTTATTTTTCGACAATAGCTTAAGCCACCTATACCTATAAGTCCTGCTCCAGCTGAACCAATTCCAGCTGAACTAAAAGTTGCTATCCCATTATTTTTCATTTACTACATCCCCAACTTTTTTCTCCAACATTAGCATTACTTAAATCTATTCCATCTGTTGTTAGCTTTATCTTACTGTTATTATCTTCTCCAAACTTTTTCTTTTACATATTCATTTGCTGGTCTTCCCTAAACTTTCTAAGCCTTCTTCATCATTTGACTTATCTTCTGCTACTTTCTTATCTTGTCTTCCTTCTAAGGCATCTTTTTCCATGAGCTACTTCTTCTGTTAAGGTTCCTAATACTTTCTTTTATGTCTTCTATTTTATTTACATCTATTGGTATTAATACTTTCCTATTTTTTTCTATCTACTATATAGGATGAACCTGTACTTCCTTTTGCATCTTTTGGCATTGTAGACTCATCTAAGTATACCGCATCAAAGTCTATTCCTATATCTTTTTCCATAACCCTTTACTATATCTCTTAATGCTTCTTTTTAAGTCTTCTTCATTAATTGTTCTAGCTTTAAACTGTCTACCTAGTTCTTCAACTCTTGAACCTATTACATTATAGAAACTTGTACTCCATCTTTGTGCTCTTAGATTTTCAAAATACATTTCTTTTTATCTTTTTCCTAATGGATTCGATGTATTTTTACAGCATTTCCTAAATCTTCAACTTCATTTTTAGCTTTTTGTAAAATCTTCTTTAAACTTTTCAGGATTTTTATATAGTTAATTGTTTGAGATTCTACATTGACATTTGTTTTTAAAATCTCTATCTTCTGTTATCTCTGTCATAGAATCTAAATCTTTATTTATTGCATCTCCAGAAGATTTTCCTATTTCTACATTCCCTATTACTGTATTTTTTTGTTATTCCTTCTTGTTTTTTTATCAGAATAATTTACTCCTATACTTGTTATTCCAGAAGTTGATACTCCCTACTGAACCTCCTGCTGTTTTTAACTTATCTACATTTTTCTAAGTTATGTCCTACATACTCATCTATTGATAGTTTTCCATTTTTCAGTTGTACCTATCGCAGAAGCTGTATTTTTCTACCTTAGCTACTTTTAGATCACTTCCATCTCCTATTATGAAAGTACTTGCATTATCTACAACTCTTCTTTCTCCATTTGTTTGTGAATAATTTGCACTTCCTGATGGCATTCCATTTGGTGCTATACTTAAACTTCCACCTATTGTTCTTCCTTTTTGTTGTAGATGTATTTTTGTTTACTTTCAATAGTTAGATTTTCTATATTTCCAGTAACTGTTCCACCTTCTTGGTTAAATCCAGAAAGAGTCATATTCTTAGTATTGTTATGTACTTCATCTACATTTACAAATCTACCATTTTGATAAGTAGTTCCATTGCTATTCATATTTGATTTAGAAGCTGAAATACTTACTCCATTAAATTCTGTTTGTGTTCCATCTCCATAACCTATAGTTACCCCTGTTGATATTCCACTACTTTTACCAGTAGATGAATATGAATTATTTAATTCAACGGCTGTCTTATTAATATTTTCTACATTGTTATAGATAAACTTAGTATCTTGTGCCTGTGTTCCAACATATTCAACATTCTTTACATTGTTGTAAGTTATACTTGAATTTTCATCTTTTTCCCCTTATTGTTGTTACAACTGCACTTTCACTGTGCGAGTTTGATTTTTGAACTTGATTTATTAAATCCTAAGTTTACTCCTATATTCGCATAGAAATTATTATTTGCTTGTCTCTGCTTTTTAGATTATCTTTTCCAACAGTATTAGTTTGATTATTTTTATCATCATCATCGTCATCATCATTAGAATTATTTTTATTAACAGCACTTGTAGGAAGTTTTGTCCCTTGATTTGAAGCTAGTCCACTAACTATTCCTGTAACAGTATTAGTTGCTGAGCTAGCCCTCCAAGTATATCTCCTGACTTCATTTGATTAAATGAGTCTACTCCTTGTTTTGCTCTATCTAATGCTTCTGATTTTTATTCTTACAGATAAGTTTACTCCACTACTCTTTTGATGATGTTTCTACATCTCTTGTATCTTTTCTTGCTCCAAATTTTTACATTACCATTATTTACAGTAACTTTTCCATGAGGTGAAATTAGTTGCTGTTATTTCTGCTCCCTTATTAAGAGTTACATTATCTCCTAATACTAGATTAGACTTTTGCATTTGTTAAATCTTTTTCTTTTAACTTACTTTTGAGATTTCCCATATCCAACAGAGAAACCTCCACTTCCTATACTCGAACTAAAAACCTTTTTCTTCTCTTCTAGTGAGTACGAGCTATGAAGTTCATTAGAATCTGTTGTTAGTTTTCCCATTTATTATAGAGTTATCTCCTAGAACTAGATTACTTCCTAAGACTTTTTATATCTCCATCAATTATAGCCTTATTTTTACATATAAATTACTTTCTGCATTTATTTCTTGATGTAATTCTTCTGTTACAGACTTTCCAGTAAGACCTCCAAAAACCTTTTTAGTCTTTTTGATGATAAGAATAGTTAATATCTTTTGTTCTTTGCTTCTATTATATTTCCCTTAGCTGAAATATTTCCACTATCTTGAGCAACTACATTACTACCTAGAATATTTACATCTTTTCCACTTGTGATATTTACCTTATCTCCTATCACATTAGAAGCCACATTACTTGTTCTGTAATTAATAGTTTCTTCTGATCTAGAACGTCCAAATTTCTTTTTACGGCTTTCTTTATGAGCGAAATATTCACTGTCTGTTGCTGACACTATATTTTACATCTCCATCAGCCTTAATATTAGTTTCATTCTTTGAAATTATATTTGAGCCTTTAATATCAACATCATTTTTTTGCATTGATATTAATATTATTACCTTCTATATTACTTGAATTATTCTTTTTAACTTCATTAATTCTATAGTTTTCCACCATCTCCATCTTTTGATAAAAATTTATTTTCTGTTGAAGTTATACTAATATTCCTGATTAATAGAAACTTTTTCTTCAGCTCTTATATTAGAACCACTTATCTTGATATTATTTTTATTATCTATATGTATATTTTTTTCCAGAAATTTTCACTTCCTATAGTGTCTACTATGTTAAGCTCATATTTTTCTTTTGTTTTTCTTTATTATTTAAACTTATATTTCCTATTTCTACATCGCTACTCTTAATATTTAAATCATTTCCTGACTTTTATATTTCCAGCTAGATTCTTTAAACTATCAGTTTTTATTAGAATATTATTTCCAGCTTCTATTTTTGAAATATTTTTCCAAAGTACTCTTCTTTATTCCTTCAACATTTGTATTTATATGTTGAGTTGAAATATTTTTAATTTGAACAGCTGATATATTCAAATTATTCTTTTGCACTAATAATTGAACCTATATTTGAAATATTATTTTTAGCCTTTATATCAATATTTTTCTCCATTAATAGAAGCTAAATTTTTGGATAAAGATATATTAGTTAAATTATTGAGTTCTAAACTAACTTTTTAGCACTCATATTTGAAGCATTAAAAAACTTCATCAGCTACAATACTTAGATTTCCTGTAGCTTCTATTGAGTACTTGGATATTTTTAAATTATTTTTGTTAAATATACTTTAGAATTAGAACTTTTTACCATTTATATTTTTCTTCAACATACCATATTATATTACTTTTTAATTCAGATATTTGTTTTATCAGATAAAAGATACACCTAGTTTTAAGTCTAATCTTTCTCTTTCAGAAATTGCATTATCAAAAAGTCCCTTCATTTGTTCTTTATCAGACTTATAGCTTCCTAGAAATCTTTGTCCAGTAGTCTCCATAATAGCTTTACTAATAAGTTTAGTTTCATATATTGAATCTCCTATTAATTTTAGATCTTTATCAGGTGTAAATTTTATATTTTTAAATAAATAATCAGCACCTATATATGAAGAATTATCAATAAATTTAACATTAGTTTTTATTAAATATATAGAAATTATTGTCTATTTTTAAAAAGCCCTTTATCGCCTTTAGGAAAAATTTAAAAATCTTTAGTATCAATAAATCCTTTTGTTTCTATATTATTATTAATAGCTATATTAACTTTTTCTATATTTATTAACTTAGTTCCTATGTTAGAACTCAAAACCGTTTCCAACTTTATTAGCAACTATATTTAAATTTCCACCAGCAGAAATTTTTTAGTAGCTTTATTTGAGCTATTTTTGTGTAACATTTCTTTCAAAGTTTCATTACCAACATAAAAATTGTACCATCTTTCTTCTGAATCTCTTCCTTCTCGTTGTCCTGTTACTGGATCTATTGGATCTCCTTCACGTTCTATTATTTCTACAAGTAGCCTTATAAATATCAGCACTCCATAGCACCTTTACAGGGAATTCTCTTACAGAGCTTTTATTTTTCAACTTGACTAGCAAATATGTTAATATCTTTATTGGCTAAAATATTAGCTTCAGAATTTAGTATTCCTTCTTTAGAACTTAAAGATATGTTGTTATTCGCTGAAATATATGATAAATTTGAACTATCGTTGCTTTTTATTTCTTCTATCCATAATATATGAAGATTATCATAAGATTTAAAACCTTCTTGTTCATCATCATTAGTAATAAAATCCTTTTTCTTCATTTTTCTATTTACATAGTCATCAAAAATACTTTTTCGCCTCAGCCTTTTGATCAAAGTAATTTCTACATTAGAATCTAAAAGCAGACTTTTTCCACAGTTGGATTAAGTAAGTTTACTTTTTCCAATATTTTTCAATTTTTAGCTTCAATTTTTATATTATTTTGAGCATTTATATTTGCTGTATCATTAGTCACTTTTTCCTTTAGTGATAATATTAATATCTTTATCTGAATAAATTTCTCCTTTATTTAAGAAATCTTTTTCTATCATCAAAATTTGTATTAGAGGATGAAAATACTAAGCTATCTTCAATGTTAGTAAACATATTAGCCTTTATATTTAAATCTTTTTGAAGCTATTTGCCCCTATTTACAAAATTTTTAGTATCAATATTTATATTAGCTAAAGAATTTATTATACCTTTATTTTCTGAATTTTTCTTTAATTTTTAAAATATTATTATCATTGTTTCCAAAAAGTAAAGTTCCAGTATTTTTCAAAACTAGAAGTATCTATTGTTAATTTAGATAAAGAACCTATATTCCCATTATTTATTAAATTTTTTTGGTGTTAATCTCTAAATCATCATTACTAGAAATTTTATTATTATTTATTAAATTCTTATTTAATGTAATTTTTATCTTCCCAAAATTTTTCAAATTTTTATATTATTTATTAAGGAATCAGCTTTTAATATTTAAACTATCATTTGCTAGATATTTCCCTTCTAAATTTAAAGTTTCAGTAGTTGAAATTTCTATATTTTTAGTAGCCTAGAATACTACCATTAGTATTTTTATATCATTAGCATTAATCTTAGTATTTACTGAAGAAATTGTACCATTTATGTTATTTAAAGATTTTTCTATATTAATATTACTAGCAAGAATATTTTTAGAATTTTTAAATTATCAACATTTAAAGTTCCTCCAACTTTAATACTATCTGTATTACTTATATCCTTAGAATTTAAATTTTCTTTTAACTACAATTTTTTCCATTGTTATTAAGAGTTGCTAAGTTAATATTTTTCACTTATAATTTCTCCATCATTATTTACATTTCCATTTATTGAAATACTATCTAAACTTTTTACACTTCCATTATTCTTTAAATTGTTTGCTACTTCAATTTTTGAATTCGCTTGTATATTTCCACTATTATTTAAAGAACCATCTACATTTAAAAATATCTCCTGTTAAGATATTTCCTATATTTTTCTAAATTTTTAACACTAATTTCTTTATTTGCTTTTTAATTCATTTTGTATTTTTAAATCTTTAGAACTAAACTTTGAATTAGTTAAGATACTTCCCACTATTGTTAGTATTTTCTGAAATCTTTATATCTTCTATTGCTTGAATTTTTCCCTTTGTTTTTCAAAGTGAACCATTGATTTCTAATTTCTTTTCTGTTGCTACTGCTCCTGAGTTATTTAAATTATTAACACTTATATTTTCTTTTTGCTATTAATGTTTTAGCTGATACTACATCTTTTTGCTATGAAGTTTTTATTTGTTATTTCTCCATCGTTATTTACATTTCCATTTATTGAAATACTATCTAAACTTTTTACACTTCCATTATTCTTTAAATTATTTTGCTACTTCAATTTCTGAATTCGCTTGTATATTTCCACTATTATTTAAAGATTCATTTATATGCAAAGAACTTGCTGTTGAAACATTTCCTGTATTTTCTAAATTTTTAACACTAATTTCTTTATTTGCTTTTTAATTCATTTGTATTTCTTAAATCTTTAGAACTAAACTTTGAATTAGTTAAGATACTTCCACTATTACTAGCATTCTCTAAAATCTTTATATCTTCTATGGCTTGAATTTTTCCCTTTGTTTTCAAGTGAACCATTGATTTCTAATTTCTTTTCTGTTGCTACTGTTCCTGTGTTATTTAAATTACTAACACTTATATTTTTCTTTTTGCTATTAATATTTTACTTGATACTACATCTTTCGCTATGAAGTTTTTATTTGTTAATATTTCTCCATCATTATTTACATTTCCATTTATTGAAATACTATCTAAACTTTTTACACTTCCATTATTCTTTAAATTATTTGCTACTTCAATTTTTGAATTCGCTTGTATATTTCCACTGTTATTTAAAAGATTCATTTATATGCAAAGAACTTGCTGTTGAAATATTTCCTGTATTTTTCTAAATTTTTTTAACACTAATTTCTTTTATTTGCTTTTTAATTCATTTGTATTTCTTAAATCTTTAGAACTAAACTTTGAATTAGTTAAGATACTTCCACTATTACTGGCATTTTTCTGAAATCTTTATATCTTCTATGGCTTGAATTTTTCCTTTGTTTTTCAAGTGAACCATTGATTTCTAATTTCTTTTCTGTTGCTACTGCTCCTGAGTTATTTAAATTATTAAGATTTAAATTTTTCCTTAACAGAAATATTAGAGCTATTTTCAACATCTCCATTTAAAGAAACTTTGTTTCCTGACATACCTGTTCCAGCTAACTCAATTTTATCCGCTTTTTATTGATATATCTCCATCAGAATATGTTAAATCTTTTTGAACATACTCTTTTTCCTTTTTATATCAATTCCTTTAGCTTGAACCTTATTAATTTTTGATTTGTCCATCAGCAGTTATTTCTAATTTCTTATCTTTTTGAAACTATAAAGGAATCTGAATTTACTCCAACACCCTTATCTGTTGAAACTATTTTTAATAATTCCTGCATACATTCCTCCTAGTTCACTAGCATCTATCGCAAAAGAGTATTAGAAGAATTTTTGTCATTTTAACCCTGTCTTTATATTTAAGTTATTGGCAACTATATTTCCTCTAAGTTCTAAAGTTTTTAGCTATTATATCAACATAGTCAGTATTATTTCCATTAGAAACCCTTTTGGTCCTATTAAAACATTTCCTTTTTCAACATCTATACCAACAAAATCTCCATCTTTTTAAATTTAATTTTTCCTGTTGTTGCTGTGAAATTCTTTTATATTAATAGTTCTGAATTATTGATATATAGTCCATTTTCATTGGCTAGAATAACATCAACTTTTTGTCTGCTAAAAAGCCTCTAAGTATCCTTCAATCTGTGAACGATTAGAACCATTTACTTGAAGAATTATTAAATTTCTTTGCTTGATTAGGCGCTAAGTTTGGATTGGCATTTATTAGACCACCAAGATAGCTTCTTCCTACATTATCTGCATTATTTAATATTTGTCCTTTCTCATCAACATTATATTCTTTTAAACTGATTGATACTGACTCCTCTATCATTTGGAGTTGATATATTAACAATAGGAACTCCGTTTCTACTTTTCATCTACCTTAGTATTGTATGTTGAATTTGGATCTACAACTAAATTTGCTCAAATATCTCCAGTGTATGAAGTAATAGAAAAATTACTGTAATCACTCTTTTTAGTATTCTGTTTCTCATATTTACCCCCAATTAAAATCTTATTTTTCAAACTTGTACTAAAAATATATTTCTCTGTCTCTTGGTTTGATATAGCTTGAATGCGATAAAGCCTTCGCATAGGCTAAATCAACATCTAAATATTTCATACTATATCTCAAACCTATTGATGCCCCACTAACATAGCCTTTTCCATAAACAGAAGGATTTTTATTATTTCTAACTGTTCCATATGAATAGCTATATATGGACTTAATCTCCCTATTTTTTTCAGAGTCTATTATCTTGTATGATAGTTCATTTTCAATCTCTATAGCTCTATCTCCCATAATATTTCCTCTTCTATGATAACCTGGAACAGAACCTATTCCTCCTATAGATTGTTTTTCAGAAGCATATAGAACATCTTTAGAATGGCTTGTTAAAGTATTAAATCTGATACTAATTTTTGGTTAATGGCTTATAGTAATTAAGATTTAAACTGTATTTTTAAACTCTGCTTTTTGGAGTATTAGAAGCTCCAAGAGCTCTTAAACCCTCTTTCATAGTCTAAACTTATTCCAAATATCCCACCATAAAATACTGTTGTTCCATTTAAAGAAATATCTCCTATAGTCAATATTCTATCTGATAAAAGAGTATCCTCTATATAGCTTTTTATTATGCTTTCTTTTAATCCTACTCCTAAACTTAATTTACTTTTTGATTTCTCCATAGAATTTTTATCTAAATTAACAGAGAAATTACTGCTCATAGTTTCCATATCATAGATAGTAGTTAGAGTGTAAAAACTACTAATATTTTTCACTTCTACTACTTCCCAAAGATAGAGTATAGTCTCTAAATTTCATAGTATATCTAAAATTATATAAGTCTAATTCTCTTTTTGTATGGTAGAGTGTCTTTTCGCTGGGTCATAACCTTTTAGGGCCTATTGGTAATATTTCTCCTGGTTTTTAGACTTTCTGTTGTTCTTTTCCAACTCCGATCAGCTTTCTTTTTGTGTACTGTCATATATGAGAAGTATACTCTGTCGCCAATTCTAATGGACTATCTATATTTATTGAAGTTCCACCTCTCCAAATACCATTTTGATTATCTTCTCCATAATTATTAGTTAAAAGAGATATAGTGAATTTATCTTTCATCTCATTTTTAATTTTACTATTGAATAATTTTCTTTATCGCTCGGAATAATTTCCATAGTCATATTATTTGCTTCAAGATAATTAAAATTCTCTGTTGTTGTATCTAAATCTCTAACATTTAGTACTTTTTCTTCTTTAGTAGACACTAAAAATACTTCTTTAACTTATCTAAAGAATCATCTTCATTGAGTATTATTTTTTTCAATTTTTCCTGAGATTATTTTTAAATTTAAAGTTTCTGAATTTAAGTTGTTATTTTTCAGATAATGATGCTGTTGATGTAACGTAGCCTTTTTTTCAATTAACCTATTTGTCAATTCTAATAATATATTTGAAATGTCAGTACTGCCCAGTTTTTTTATTTTTCATATTTGGATAAAATATTTTCTTTTTCTATTTCATTAAGAGATTTTCATCATCAAATAGATTTATTTTAGAAATGTAAAATTTAAGCTCATTTTTATCCACTTCTATTTTTTGTATCTTTTTGATAACTATCTTTTGAATTCTCATATTTCTCCTGAATCCTTTCTTGTTCTAATCTTTGCTCCTTTCTTAAAATAGTTCTTTCTTCTTCGTTCTCATTAAATGTGTTTGAAAATGCTAAAAGATTAAAAAAACAAAAAAACAGAAATATTGATATTTTTCCTCATTGTCCTCTCCTTATGTAATAAAAATTTTTCAAATCTTATCATATCTAATAGAAAAAAATCAATATTTTTAAAAAGAGGCTGTTGCAAAAATTAAAAGTTCAATCTTAAAGTAAAAAAATAAGTGAGTTACGAATGGAAATTTTAGATAAAAATCAAATAGAATGAGCCGAGCAAATGCAGGAGTGTTTGAGTGTAACGAGTTTCCTGATTTGCGACGAATTCTTGATTTTTTTATCGTTAAGAAATTTACTCAGTAACGAACTATTTTTTTACTTTTTATGAATTTGCAACAGCCTACTTTTATATTCTTATTTTTTTACAATATTATAGAATTTCTTTTTACCTAATTTTTAAAAAGCCCTAAAGTATTTTTCATTTAAAGTGAATTTAACATCAGTTATTTTTCTCATCATTTAAAGACATTCCATTTTGTTCTATAAGTCTTCTTCCTTCACTCTTAGTTTTTAAAAATTTTTTTCTATCTACTAAAACATCTAATAGTTCTTTTTGAAAAAAATCTTCAGCTACTAATTCAATTTTAGGGTGCATTATCTAAATTATTTCCACTTCCAAATAGAGCTTCTGTTGCTTCCTTTAGCCTTTTGTAGCTTCTTCTTCTCCATGGATAATTTTTTTGTTACTTCATAAGCTAGAACTTTTTTTAGCTTCATTTATTGCAGCATCTTTTAATGCTCCTAATCTTCTAACCTCGTCCATAGGTAAGAAAGTTAAAAAGTGCTAAACAGTTTTCAACATCTTGGTCATCAATATTTCTCCAATATTGGTAAAATTCGTAAGGTGTTGTCTTTTTAGGATCTAACCACAATGCTCCCTTAGCAGTTTTTTTCCCATTTTCTTTCCTTCACTATTAGTTAATAAAGTACAAGTCATAGCATAAAGCTTTGTCTTCTATCTTTTTCTTCTTATTAACTCCACTCCTGCTATCATATTAGACCATTGGTCATCTCCACCCTAATTGCATAGTACAGTTATATTTTTTTATTTAAAACATAGAAGTCATATCCTTGCATTATCATATAGTTAAATTCTAAGAAAGACAGTCCATTTTTTCCATTCTTGACTTATAGCATTCTGCTGCAAGCATTCTATTAACTGAAAAATGTTCCCCTATATCTCTTAAAAATTCTATATAGTTTAAATTTCTTAGCCAATTTGCATTGTTTTCAAGTATAGCTTTTCCATCAGAAAAATCTATAAACTTTTGCATTTGTTTCTTTATACATTCAACATTATGGTCTATAGTTTCAACAGTCATCATAGTTCTCATATCAGATCTACCACTTGGGTCACCTATCATTCCTGTTCCACCACCAGCTAAAGCTATTGGTCTGTGCCCATGTTGTTGCATATGTGCCATAAACATCATAGCTATGAAGTGTCCAACATGTAAGCTGTCTGCTGTTGGGTCAAATCCTATATAGAAAGTAACCTTCTCTTTTTCAAGAAGTTCTTTTATTTCTTCTTCATGTGTAAGTTGTTTTTAAATATCCTCTTTCTTTTAGCACGTCATATACATTAGCCATTTTTTTCCTCCAATCTTCCTTCTCTCTATCTCTCTACTAATATTAAGAATAGTTGATTCTACTTTATAATAAACTGCTCTGATAGCCATTAGTGTTTCGTGAGCTCCGAAATGCTCTCTCAACAATAATGGACATCGCAGCAGTTTCTTTAAAATTAATTCAACTATTCTTATATTATTTCTCTGTTTTAATAAAATTACATACTATTCCAACCACTAAAGCTGGTACTAACCAAGGTAATCCTAAATTTACCAATGGTAAAGAATTATATATATTTGTAAATACTTCTGGCATAGCAATTCCAGTTACTGAAATTCCTTCATATAGTCCCTACAAGTCCTGATACTAAAACTACTCCCTTGAATACATTAGCATTTTTTTACACGGAAGAAGTTCAATAATATTAGAGCTATACTTATAGGATATAGGAATACTAAGACTGGAACCGATATAATAACTATCTTATTTACTCCAAACATTGCAAATACAAAACCTATTATTGTTGTTATCACTACTAATTTTTTTGATAAGATACCTTCATAAGTCCACTGAAATATTCTGCAACAGTAACAATCAGTCCCTATTGAAGTAGTTAAACAAGCTCCAGCAACACAGATAGCCAATATTAAATATCCTATTTTTTTCCTAAAAGATTTATAGAAATTTTTTACAAGTAAATCTGTTTTTTTCAGCTCCAGCAACTAATTCAGTTCCACCAAAAAGTTGCTCCCAATATATGTTAAACCTGCATAGACTATTGTAAGTCCCTAAAAGCTGCAATAAGTCCAACTTTTTAAAAAGATAAGAAAATTCTTGTTTTTCTGTAAGTTTAGTTTTTTTCCTCTTATAGCATTTAATATAACAGTAGAGAATACTATTGCTGCTAAGGCATCCATAGTTTGATAACCTTCTACAAAAACCTTTTTAAATGGTAATTCATAAACTTTTTTTCAGCTATTGTTGAGCTATTGAAAAATACTCCCTTAACTAAAAATTATAAATAAAACTATTAATAATATAGGAGTTAAAAATCTTACCAACTCTATCCACAACTTCTGATGACTTTTAGTGAAAAATAGTAAAGCCAATAAGAAATAAACTATTAAATACACATATTTAAATGTTGAAGTTGTAAATCCTGCATGGAAAAAAATGTTACTTCATAAGCTGTTGCACCTGTTCTTGGTAGAGCCAAAAAGTACTCTATTGATAAAATAAGTGCTATTCCCATAAAAATTTTTGCAAATAAAGGTGAAACCTTTATTTGAAAAACTATCCAAATCCTTCCCTGCATTTGCAGAAGCGATTATTCCCATCAGAGGAATTCCTACTCCTGTTAAAAATAAATCCTAAATGCAGCTACTCCCCAGTTGCTTCCTAATTCATAACCTAGCATAGGAGGAAATATTAAGTTTCCTGCCCCAAATAACATTGCAAATAAAGCAAAACCCTGCTGTTACAACATCTATCATATTATACATTTTTTTAAGACCCCTTTTTAGAATAATTTTATTTTTTTAATTTTTTTCTTTCCATTCTTCTTCTTTGAAACCATTTAAAACAAAAATCTTTTTGTAACTATCATTGGTCTCTTTACAAGTTTTTCCATCAGTTGCTAATAGTTTTATCATTTCATCTTCTGTCATTTCTGGTAACTTATCTTTTAATTCTAATTCTCTGTATAGAAATACCACTTGTGTTAAAAAAATTTCTTTAATTCTTTTTCCAGATTTCTTAAAGAATTCTTTTAATTCTTTTTTTCTGTAGGTTTATCTTTTACGATATCTCTTTCAGTAAATTTTATTGAGTTTTCTTCCAACCATTTTTTTAGCTTTTTGACATGTGCTACATCTTGGGTAGCAAAAAAATATTATATCTTTCATTTTAAATCCCCCATATATATTTATATTAGTTTTAAAATTATACCACAACTATTAATAATAGACAACAAAAAATGGCTGTTGTGATATTACAACAGCCTAATTTTTATTATTTTTTTAGCTTTCTTTTCATATTTTTCTGATGATTTCAACTAATCTTTCTTCTTTTTCTGGTAAAAAGATCTTTACCTGAAGTTACTGAAGGTTTATACCAAGATTTTTCCTTCAAAGTAATCTTTTGTATTTTTCCTTTAGTATACTTAAGTCCTCTTCTTGCATACAAAGTATTTCTTATAAGTGCTAATTCTTCAGAATTAAACTTCAATAGATAATCTGGATTTTTTTCTTATCCATAACTTGACTGATAACTTCATCTATTTTTCTTTATATCTGAACTATCACTACTTTTTGCTACTTCTTCTTTTCTTATCTTCTTTTTTTAGTTTCTTCTTTAGCTTTTAGCATTTTCTTTTTTTCTTTTGTATCTTTAGTTACTTCTTTTTCTTTCTCTTTAGTTTTAACTTCTTCTTTAGTTTTCTTCTTTTTAGCTTCTGCTGCTACTCTCTTCTGGACTTCCTTCTGTATCAGCTCCACTTTCTTCATCTGTTTCTTCTGTCGTATCTGCTTCAGCTACAGTTCCTTTTTATCAAGTATTAGACTTTCTGTATCCTCACTTGTAAATTTTTTTGATATAGGAAATAGAAAAAGTATACCCTATAGCAAGTAAGAAAAGAGTAAAAGAATATCATCTTTAAAACACTCTTCTTTTTGATCTTCTAAAGAATCTTTCTTTCTAGAAGGAGGTGGTGCTAACAGTTGTAGTTGAACTTTTTTTCTTTCCTTTATTTACCTTATTCCCTCTATTTCTTACTATTTCTTCTTCTGTATCAATATCACTTGTATCTAAAATTGATCTGATATCAGCAATTTCATCTTCTTCAGAATCTATTTTTTTGATAATCTTTTTTTATCTTTGGTTTCTTTTTCAGTTTCTTTTGCAAACTTAAGCTCTGGTTTTTTTCTTCTCTTTTTTTGTTTTTAACCATTTCAAGAATATCTAAATCATTCTCAGGATCAAAATAGTCTTTCTTTTGCTTCTGACTCTGCTTCTTTTTACTTTCAGTGCTCTGATTCTAACTCATCTTCATATCTTGATTTTTAAGAAACTAGGAATTTCTAATTCATCTTTCTTTGTTTCTTTTTTTGGACTTACAAGATTTTTGAACTTTTTGGTTCTTCTTTTCTTTCAGCTTCAACCTTTTTTAGTTTCTGACTTTCTTAGTTCTTCTTGAACAGCTTTTAACATTTTTTATCCTTTATCTATAGGAATTTGCTTTTTGATACTTTTGTATCTTCATCATATATCTTTAACTTTAGTTCATTATCTTCATAAGAAATTTTTACAAATATCTTTCTTAGATAAATTAGATTTTAACAAAGTATTTAAAGTCAAGTTTTAAATTTAATTGTCCATCTTCATAGTCAACATCAAAAAAACTCTTTATCATTAGTAACTTTTGCATCTAGCATTATCTTTAGGTGAGCTAATAGTTTTTTTCAAGACTACCATCTCTATAGTAATATTCAGCCTTTACTTGACCACTTTCATAGTACATCTTACATAAACCATCAAGTGCATCATTTTTTTATAGCTACTTTCAGCTTTTTAATTTACCACTTTCATAGTAGATTCTTGATAAACCTTCAAGCATACCATTTCTATAGTTACCTTCAGCAACTAAATTACCATTTTCATAGTATTCCTTTGTAACACCATGTAATTTACCAGCCTTGTAATGATACTCAGCTCTTAAAACTCCACTTTCGTAGTAAAGAAGTTCGTAACCTTCTTTTCTCACCACGTTCGTTCCTTTCATATTCAGCTTTTAAGTTTCCATTAGTATAATATTCTCTATTCTTCACGGCAACCCCTTTATATCAAATAAATTATTATCTCTCATCATATTATACTTTAAAAAGTTTTTAAAATTACAACTTTTTAATAGTTTTTATTTCTCATTATTACCAAAGACTTTGAATTTTTTTCTAATAGGTATATAGAGATAGAGTTTATGACAAAAAGCTGGTACCATTTCATAGATTGTATTGCTTTAGTCCACTTGTTTTTCCAAGCAATAACTGTTATTGTTGCTATTATCATAGATACCAAACACTGTTTTTCCAATGTAGATCCTTTCTTATATAATGTAAATAGGATTACTGGTGAGAAAACTCCACCAAAAACCTGCCCAAGCATAAGAAACTAGCTCAAGAACTTTAGAGCTTGGATTCATTGCTAAAAACACTTGCTATTACGAAAATAACAATTACACATAGTCTACCCTACCCATATCATTTCTTTATGAGTTTTTTTCTCTTTTTTTACTATATGCTTTATAGAAATCTTCTGTTAAAGTATTTGATGATACTAAAAGTTGAGAAGATATTGTTGACATTATTGCTGATAGGATAGCTGCAAACAATACTCCCTGCCATCCAAGGATTAAATAACTTATGAATTAAGAATATAAATACCTTTTCAGCATCTCCACCCATTTGAGAAATATCAGAAAAAAACTCCTATTCCTGTTATTCCAACTGCTATTGCTCCTAAAAAGTGAAATGAAAACCCATATCATAGCTATAAGTCTTGATTTCCATAGTTCATCTGCACTATCAATACTCATAAATCTAACAATTATATGAGGTTGTCCAAAGTATCCAAGTCCCCAACCAAGTCCTGATATTATAATTGGTAAACTCCAAACTTTAGTATATTTAAAAAAATATTTAAAGAAATATCTTTAGCTTCCATTGCAGTGCTAATTCCATCTATTCCTCCACCACTGTAGTATGCAGCCACTGGAACAACTATTATTGCAAAGAACATCAAACACCCTTGGAAGAAAGTCTGTCCAACAAGTTGCTAAGTATCCACCTAAGAATGTATAGACAATTATTGTTCCTCCACCTATTAGAAACTCCCCATTTATAATCTATTCCAAGTAAAGAGTCAAATAGCTTTCCACTTGCAACTAAACCCTGAAGCTGAGTATATAGTAAAGAAAAAAATAGGATTACTATTGCTGAAAAATGTTCTTATATATCCCATTTTTATCATTCAATTTTTTGTGAAATAAATGAAGGTACTGTAAGAGAGTTATATTTTTCAGTTTGCACTCTTAAAGCTGGTGCAACGAATTTCCAGTTAAGATAAGTTCCTAAAAGCTAATCCAATTACTACCCAAATTTCTGTAAGTCCCACTTGTGTATACTGCACCTGGTAGACCTAAAAGTAGCCAACCACTCATATCACTTGCTTGAGCTGACATTGCAGTAACCCAATATCCTACTCCTCTATCTCCTAAAACATAAGATTCGTGAGTTGTAGTTTTTACTATAAAAATATACCCCTATCGCCATTAAAAAAATACTAAATAAATTCCAAACGTTATAAAAAAATCTCATAACTTGCCATGATAACCTCCCAAAAAAATTAAATTCATAATACCCTAATATTTTTGGACATTATGAAATAAAAAAACCATTAAGATTTTTGTCCTAATGGTCATATAATATATATTATTAAATCCCATAGGCTCAGTCCAAAAATATTGAAAACAAAAATTGGACTTGCACCTAGTTCAAAAATTAACTAAACACAAATCCCTCTTAGGGAACTATGGGTTTTACTACAGCTACATTGTAATTAATTAATTTTGACATAGAATTCTCTCCTTTTATTTTTTTATAGTGATTATTATAATTTATTTTTGTTTTAATTGTCAAGCATTGTTTTTCATATTTATAGAACAAAAATTCTCTTTTATTTTTTTAAAGTTTTCAAAACTCCACAACAGTGGGAAAAAAAGTGCACTACGACTTATACAGTTCTCTTAATATATATTACCCCATAGATAACATTAAAGAGGATTTAATACAAAGTATTTTGTATCTGCTATTATAACTTCATTTTTGTAGCTAGAATTTACAGTCAAAGAATTAAGTAAAAATGGAAAAAGTAGAAAAAAATTGAATAAACGATTTAGTAAATGAGAGTAAAGAGAATAGCTAAGTTCAATATAAAAATCTCATATAGATTACAAGTATATTGAAAACTCAACTAATAGAAAGCAAAGAAATATATAACTTTGCTAACTATATTCTAAGACAACTTTACTTTTAAAGAAATTCTAACAATCATAAATATTCTTTGAATTTTGATTGACGAATATCCTACTTTAAAAAGAGTTATTTTTGGAATATATGGAAGAAAAATAAACAGTTTTTCAACTTTATTTTATAAGATTATTTGTGAGTTTTTCTAAGTTAAAAACAATATTCTATCAATTTAAAAATAGTATAAAATATAACTTTTTCTTAATTGCACATGAATATTTATTTATTTTTAAAAAAATAAAATATGTTATACTATATTAAACAATCCATAGTAAAGGAGGGTAATTTATGAAAAAGGTTAGCAATAGGAGTAAGTGACTTTAAAAAAATAATAGAAGGAGATTTTTTTATTATTTTGATAAAACAAAATTTATAGAAGAAATAATAAAAGATGGCTCAGAAGTAAAATTATTTGCAAGACCTAGAAGATTTGGGAAAAACATTAAATATGTCTATGTTAAAGTACTTTTTTTGACATAGAAAAATAAAGAAGAAAATAAAAAAATATTTAAAGATTTGTATATAGAAAAAAACAGAAGCCTTTTAAAGAACAAGGACAGTACCCAGTTATATTTTTTTATCATTAAAAGATTTAAAAAGCTTTCAACTTGGGAAGAAATGGAAGAGAAAATAACTATTATACTTTCTGAACTGTTTTTCTGAATATAACTACTTAATAAATGAATTAGTAGAAACTGATTCTGATAAATTTAAAAAAATAATCAATGAAAATGCTAATTTATCTAACTTAGGAAGATCACTAAAATTTTTTTAACAAAAAAATACTATATGAAAAAAATATAATAAAAAAAGGTAGTAGTATTGATAGATGAATATGATAGCCCATTAGTATCAGCCTATATAAATGGATATTATGAAAAAAAGCAAAAGATTTCTTTAAAACTTTTTTTATAGTACAGTATTAAAAGATAATAGTTATTTACAAATGGGAGTTCTAACTGGAATAATAAGAGTAATAAAAAGCTGGAATATTCTCAGATTTAAATAATTTAAGTACCTATACAATATTAAGTGATGTCTATACAGATAGTTATGGTTTAACAGAAGAAGAAGTAGAAAGAAGTCTTAAATATTATGGAATAGAGCAAGAGATATCAAATGTAAAAAGATTGGTATGATGGATATAAATTTGGAGATAGTGAAGTATACAATCCTTGGAGTATATTAAATTTTTTTAAGATTTAAAGAATTGAGAGCATATTGGGTAGATACATCAGGAAATGATTTGATAAAAGATGTATTAAAAAAAAATAACAAAGAACACAATAGAAGCTCTTGAAAGATTATTTAATGGAGAAGGATTAAAACAAAATATATCAGGGACATCAGACTTATCAAAAATTGCTAAGTGAAGATGAATTATGGGAATTGATGTTATTCAGTGGTTATTTAACAGTAGAAGAAAAAAATAGATCATAAGAATTATGTTTTTAAGATTACCAAATAAGGAAATCAAAGAGCTTTTTTTAGAGATACTTTTTTTAGAAAAAAATACTTCGGTAGAGGAAGTAAATTATTGTATTTAATGGAAGACTTAACAGAAAATAGAATAGATGAATATGAAGAAAGATTACAAGAGATACTATTGACATCAGTTAGCTACAATGACACTAAGAAAGGAAACGAAGCCTTTTACCATGGATTGATTATGGGTATGGGACTATATTTAGAAGGTGAGTACATCACAAAAATCAAATATAGAAAGTGGCTTAGGAAGATATGACTTTGTAATAGAACCAAAGAATAAAAACTAAAAGAGCTTATATAATGGAATTTAAATCAACAGATAATATAGAAAAGTTAGAAGAAGTATCAAAAAGAAGCTTTGGAACAAATAGAGAATAAAAAAATATGATGTATCATTAAAAACAAAATGGTATAAAAGATATAACATATATGGGTATAGCATTTTTGTGGAAAAACAAATAAAAAAATTAGTTATAAATAGAAAAAAACTTTAAACTGTTACAAAATTGTAACAGTTTTTTTCTTTGCTATTGTAGATTGATTATAGTATAATCAAATAAATACAAAAAAACTAAGGAGGTTTTTTTATTTTTGAAGAAGTTAGATAAAGAAAAAAATTCTTGCACTTGCACCTAATTCATCTGCTGTTGCAAATGCAAAGAAAAATTTGTAGCAGTGGATCTTTTGTAAAATTAGCACACTCATCTGATGATACTTTCTATATGGGAGAATGTAAAGGAAGCGGAAAAATCAAATTACATTGTTTCTGCTGATTTTTGTAGACGAAGAAAAATCCTGTTATGAGATGTACTTGTCCAAGTGAGACAATTTCCTTGTAAGCACGGTTTAGCCTTATTGTTTGAAATAGCTGATGGAAAAAAACTTTTGAAGAATGTGAAATTCCTGAAGATATTTTTAACAAAAAGAGAAAAGAAAAGAAAAAAACTAAGGCTAAGAAAGAAAAAAAGAAAAGTGCTGAAGGAACTGTAAAAGAAAAAGAAAGCACCTTCAAAAAGTTTCAAAAAGCTGCCAGAACAAAGAAAAATTAACAAACAAATCGAAGGTTTAGATTTAATTAAAAAAATATAAGCACTCAACTTTTTAAAAATTGGGACTTTCAACAATAGGAACTGTCTCTTTAAAAGAATATAAAGATGTTGTTAAACAACTAGGTGATTACTATTTACCTGGTCCACAAATTCTATTCCAAAAATTAATATTGGAAATTCAAGAATATAAGGAAGATCAAGATACAGTACACTATCAACAAGCTTTAGAATGCTTGAAAAGATTGAGAGCAATAGAAAAAAAAGGTAGAGAATATCTAAAAGAAGAGCTTGAAAAAGAAAATCTTGAAATGAGTGACAATACTCTATATGAAGATTTAGGTGGAGTATGGAAGTTAGAGCAATTAAATGACTTAGGTTTAAAGAAAGAAAATGCAAAACTTATGCAGTTAGCATTTGAAGTAACTTATGATGAAGCTAGTAAAATCTATACTGACTATGGATATTGGATAGATATAGAAAGTGGAGAAATATCATATACAGCTAACTATAGACCTCTTTCTGCTCTAAAATATATTAAGCAAGACGACTCTAATTTTTCTTTAGTTACAGTACCTACTTTAACTTATTATCCAGGTGGATTGAATAAAAGAATAAGATGGGCTAGTGCAAACTTTGAAGAAAAAAAGATAAAACTTCTTTTTAAAAAAATAAAAAAACTTATGCTAAAAAAATATAGAAGAAGCGACAAAGATTGCTAAAAACGAATTAAAGAATATTCTAACAGACAATCATGTAGCTTTGCTTTTTAGAGTTTGAAAAAGATTATGTTTGTAGAAGAAGAAGGAAGTAAAAAAAATACATTTTAGTGGATAAAAAAATCAAAAAAATGATAGAGCTTAGAAATAATGGTTCTAAAGAATTAACAAAAAGTTTTCTATGAGCTTTTACCAAATGAATGTTTAGAAAAATCAAGTTATGTTTGTAAAATTATTCCAAAAAAAGACAGAACTATCTATGCAGAAGCACATAGTATCATAACAGACGATAAAATTGTTCGTTTAGGATTTTAGGGAGGAGTAGAAAATGAATTTTTGAACCTTTATATGAATTAAAAAAAATAGACTTGAAAATGTAGCAGTTGTTGGAATTAACTTAGCTAAAGATGACTTCCGTCTAAAAAGAGCTGTTGAACAACTTAAAGAATATAGTACTGCTGCCAAGGTATTTAAACAAATATATGATATGGGAAATGAACTGATAAGCACAGATGATGAAGATAAATGTGATTTATTCTTAGATTTACTTGCTTTTACTTGATGCTGTTCTTTGTACTCAAGCTACAACTTATTCAGGGGATAAGCCTCAAGAAATAAATACTATTACCAAGAATAAAGATTTCTATAAGGAACTTCATTACAGTGAGTTAAGTCCTCTTGTCTCTGCCTTTACTAGAGAAGGTGGAGGAAGATTAAATATCATAACAGATACACTTGAAAGCAGTCCTGAAATAATGAATGATTTTAGAGTAAAAGCTTGTATGATACACGGGCTTTCTGATAAATACTCTGAAATTGCTGATAGAATGGTAGACGAGCTTAAAAAACAAGGAAAAGATATAGTCCCTATATTAAAAGATGGTTTTGATCCACAAGGTAAGAGAAATATGGTCTCTAGACTTGAAATTATTGCCTCTATTTGCAAGGAAGAAGAAAATGACTTCTATAAATACTGTATAGAAAATGGCTCTAAAGAAGTGAAAGAGGATGCAATAGGATATTTAAGTTTTTGACCAAAGCAATATTGATTATCTTTTTAGATTTAACTAAAACAGAAAAAAAGGTAAACTTAAAAAAATAAAGCTTTTTGAAGCACTTTCATATATGAGTGATAATAGAGCTGCTGAAGAATGGGGCAAATTCCTTAAAAAAAGAAAACTTTGGATAATCTTGAATATTTAAGAGGAACAGATCAACAATGGGCATTAGATTACATAAATGACTTTATAGAAAATTATGTAACAGAAACAAAAAAATAAGACATTAAAAACAGCTGAAGAAAAGAAAAAAACTGTTGAATATGATATTCTTAAAAGTATCTCCATTTATTTTTTAAAAAAATAGAAATGAGAAAAAGTTTATTATTCTGTAAAGAGCTATACCCTTTCAATAAATATGAAATAAAAAAAGAATTTTTAAATTTCTACATAGCAAAAGACTTAGATAAAGATGTTATCGATGTAGTTAAAGAATTAGCTAAAGAATATGAAGGAGAATTTTTTTACAACAAGAATTCTTAATTTCACTTATTAAAGATAAGGCTGAAACTGTTTATAAAAATTTCTCTAAATATGCAGGAGCAGGAAAAGAAAGAGAAGAAATAAGAGAATTGTTTAATACTTTCATCAGAGGAAATTACTCTAAAAAGAAAGAAGAACGTAAGATACAAGAAGACTTTAGAGATATGTTCCAAGTAATTTTTACGTATACATTATGATGAAGAAAACAAGGAATATATTTTAGAATGGCCAGATACTATCGTTGGTTATCCTATACAAATAAAGTTAGATGGTTTTTGATAAGAAATGGTATGATATTATCTTAGGTACTAGCACAGAGATAACAGGAAATTGGGATTATTATGCTTCATCTCATGGAAATTTTTAGATATTTATACAATCCAAATATAAAGGGATTAAAAAGAAAAAGTTTGGTGAGTTTTACTATAATATAACGCTTGTTCGTACACCTTATCTCGCTGATATAGAATTTTTTTAAATAAATTAGAATGGAAAGATTATAAAAGATTTTCTTGTGGGTAAGATGGATATAGGAAAAAAATATATTTGATATCTTATAGAATATCTTATATTTCTGATTTTCATAAATAAAATTCCTATATCAGAGGAAGATTTAAAAAGCTCAAATTGAAGAATTATTAGAAAAAAATATAAAACTATTCAAAAAAATCAACAAGAGATTTATGTCAAACTTGGCTAGATAAATTAAATAGTGGAGTAAAAAGTAAAAGGAGTTATAAGGTTTTTAAGGAGAAGGGTAAAATGAATTTTTGAACCTTTATATGAATTAAAAAAATAGACTTGAAAAATGTAGCAGTTGTTGGAATTAACTTAGCTAAAGATGACTTCCGTCTAAAAAGAGCTGTTGAACATCTTAAAGAATATAGTGCTATTGCTAAAGTATTTAAACAAATATATGATATGGGTAATGAACTGATAAGCACAAATGATGAGGATAAATGCGATCTATTTTTTTAGACTTAGTTGCTTTTAGTTGATGCTGTTCTTTGCACTCAAGCTACAACTTATTCAGGTAATGAGCCTCAAGAAATAAAAAAACTATTGCTAAGAGTAAAGACTACTACAAAGGAAACTTCATTATAGTGAATTAAGTCCTCTTGTCTATGCTTTCACTGAAGGAAATCTATTCATTATACAAGATGCTGTTAACAATAATGCTGATATATTTAATGATTTTTCGCCTAAAAAGCTATATGATAAAAGGTCTTTCTAATAAATATTCAAAGGTTATTAATCTAGCAACAAAAAAATTAAAAAAAGCAAAGAAAGGAAATAGTTCCATTGCAAAAAGATGAATTTTTTTCCCTGGAGTAGAAAAAGAAAAAGCTTACTAGATTGGATATTATTTCCAGTATTGCTAAAGAAGATGAAAAATGATTTTTTTACAAATATTGCATTGAAAAATGGGTCTAAAGAAATGAAAAGAAATTGCAATAGAATCTAGCCAAGATAATATTGAGATTATATTTTTAGATTCAACTAAAAGATTTTTTTGAAACACTTTCATATATGAGTGATAATAGATTAGAAAGATAAAAAAATGGAGTAAAAAGTAAAGGAGTTATAAAAAAATGAGTAAAAAGAAGAAGTTCAAAGACTGACAGCAGAGCAACTATTCCAAGAAGAAATAGATGCTTTTAATCAAGGCAGAAAAAAATCCTATACCTACTGGTTGGAAGATGTCTCCAAAGTCGGTATTAACATATATTTGTGGTGGAAAAAGTTGGTAAAAAAACTATAGTTCCTAAGTATATTGGAAATAAAAGATTAGTTGAAATAGCTATTTCAACTTTAGTAACAGATAGAGCTTTACTTTTTAATTGGAGAACCAGGAACAGCAAAATCTTGGTTATCTGAGCATTTGACTGCTGCAATAAATGGAAATTCAACAAGAGTTATTCAAGGTACAGCAGGAACAACAGAAGAACAAATTAGATATTCTTGGAACTATGCAATGCTTATTGCTGAAGGACCTACAAAGGAAGCCTTAATTCCCAAGTCCTATATATAGAGCTATGGAAGATGGAGCTATTGCAAGAGTGGAAGAAATTTCTCGTTGTGCCTCAGAGGTACAAGATGCTTTAATCTCTTTATTATCAGAAAAAAGATTATCTGTACCTGAACTTAATTTAGAAATTCCTGCTAAAAAAGGTTTCTCTATAATTGCAACTGCTAACACAAGAGATAAAGGAGTTAACGAAATGTCAGCTGCCTTAAAACGTCGTTTTAACATTGTAGTTTTACCAAGTCCTAACTCTCTTGAAGCTGAAATAGATATAGTTAGAACAAGAGTTGAGCAACTTGCTAGCAACCTAGACTTAAATGCAAAATTACCAGAAGATGAAGTTATAGAAAAAAAGTTTGCATAGTGTTTAGAGAACTTAGACAAGGGCTTACTTTAGATGGAAAACAAAAAATAAAAACTACTACTAATGTTCTTTCAACAGCAGAAGCTATATCTCTACTTGCAAATAGTATGGCCTTAGCTGGAAGTTTTGGAGATGGAGAAATATCTGACTATGATTTAGCGGCTGGTCTACAAGGGGCTATTGTTAAAGAAGATAGTAAAGATGGACAAATCTGGACAGAATATTTAGAAAATATTATGAAAAAAAGAGGTTCTGAATGGCTAAACCTTTACAAAGAATGTAAAGAACTTAATAAAACTAGCAAATAAAGGTGGGAAAAATATGAAAAAACAAAATGAGAATAAACCTCATATTTTTGGAGTTAGGCATTTTTCACCAGCAGGAGCATATTATGTAAGAAAATACCTAGATGAAGTGCAACCCAAAGTTGTTTTAATAGAAGCACCTTCTGACTTTACTGATTTAATAGATAAAATCACAGCTAAAGAAGTTGTTCCTCCCATTGCTATAATGGCCTATACTTTGGAAGCACCTATACAGACTATTATATATCCTTTTGCAGAATTCTCACCTGAATATCAAGCTATTCTATGGGCAAAGGAAAATAAGGTTGAATGTAGATTTTGTGACCTGCCTTCATCTGTTTTCTTAGCTATACAGAATAAAGGAGAAAATCCTTCTGAAGAAAGTTTAAATAGCTATATTCATAGAAAGATTGATGAGTTTTCAGAAGATAGTGACAGTGAAGTTTTTTGGGAAAGAGTTATGGAACAGGCAGCCGATTATCAGGCATATCGTAGTGGAGCTAGAGATTATGGAACAAATCTAAGAGAACTTACTTTAGCAAATACTAAATCAGATGCTGAAAAATATTATAAGAGAAGCCTATATGTGTAAGCAAGTTGCTGAACTATGTGAAGAAGGCTTTAAGATAAATGAAATAGCTATGGTTGTTGGAGCCTTCCATATAGAAGGGATAGAAAAAGGAAATTTTCCTAAGTGATGAAGAGTTTAATCTATTAAAAAAAAGTGGAAACAAAAAAAGACTTTAATGCCTTATTCTTACTATAAAGTTATCAACTTATTCTAACTATGGAGCTGGAAATAAAGCACCTGGCTATTATGAACTTCTATGGCAAGGCTTAAATAAAGAAGATATATATTATGCAGTTTATGGATATTTAAGTAGATTAGCTGACTTTCAAAGAACAAGTGGAAATATGGTATCATCTGCACAAATTATTGAAGCAGTACAGCTTGCAATTTCTTTAGCTAATATACATAATAGTAAAATTCCTACTCTTAAAGATATGCAAGATGCTGCTATAACTTGTATGGCTCAGGGTAGCCACTCAGAAATAATCTTAGCTATGGCAAATACAGAAGTTGGAAAGAAGATTGGAAAAATACCACAAGACTCTATACAAACTTCTATACAATCTGATTTCTATTCTATATTAAAAAGAATTGAAAACTTGAAAAAAATATCAAACATTGACTGCTACAGAATTGAGATTAGATTTAAGAGAAAATATAAGAGTAAAATCTGAGAAAACTTGCTTTCTTAGACTTAGAACGTTCTTATTTTTTCCATAGATTAAGAGTTCTTAAAATTTCTTTTTGTTAATTTTTCTTGATAAGGTACAAGATAATAAAACTTGGGCAGAAGACTGGGTTTTACAATGGACTCCTGAGGCAGAAATAGAAATAGTAGAAGCTATTTTAAAAGGAGACACTATTGAATTTGCAACTGCTTTTGAATTAAATCAAAGAATAGAAAATTCAAGTTCTATATCTATGATTGCAGAAATTGTAAAAGATGCTTTCTATTGTGGACTGCCTAAGAGTTTAGAACAAGCATTTCAAGCTTTACAAAGTTGTATGGCTGATGATATTCCTATCAATGAAATTGCTAAAACTTCAACTACTCTTTCTATAATGTTACGTTATGGAGATATTAGAAAATTAGATAGAGATGTACTTATACCAATACTTGAGCAACTATTTTTAAGAGCTTGTTTAATCTTACCTACTGAGGCATTCTGTGATGCTAATGCAGCTATTGAACTTGCTGAAGCTATAATAGCCTTACATAATGTGGTTGAAAATCATGACTTTTTAGATAGAGAAAGATGGTATGCACTTCTTACTGAAGTTGCAAAAAGAGACAATTTAAACACTAAAATATCAGGACTTGCTATGGCAATCTTGCTTGAAACTGGAAAAATTTCTAATGATGAACTTGGACTAGAAGTTGAAAGAAGATTATCAAAAGCTATACCTGCTGATCTAGGAGCAAGTTGGTTTGAAGGGCTATCAATGAAAAATCACTATACTCTAATTGCAAGACTTGGGCTTTGGGAAAAAAACTTCAAGACTATATCTCAGCCTTAGATGAAGATGAGTTTAAAAGAGCCTTAGTATTTTTAAGAAGAGCTTTTGCTGATTTTTCTTCTAATGAAAAACATGATATAGCTGAAAATATGGCTGAAATATGGGGATTAAATAAAATTGCTGTAAGTGAAGCTATGAATAAAGATTTAAAAAGAAGAAGAAGCTGAAATAATTTCAAGCCTTGATGACTTTTGATTTTGATGATATTTAGGGGAATGATGGACTATAAAGAAGATATAAAAACGTTGGAGATTAATATTAGGAAAAAGATACTCAAGATACTTTCTCCTCTATGAACTCTGAAGCTATTTCTTCTCTTAGCGAAGAAGATTGGCTTATGGATAGAGCTTTAGATGCCATTTATAATCCCTCAGGAAAATTTATGGGTGATGCTGCCTTAGGTGCTGGAAGAGGACCTTCTAACCCTCAAATAAGTAAATGGCTTGGAGATGTTAGAGATTTATTTGATAAAGAATTAGTTAAAATTATTCAAACTGATGCTATGGATAGATGTGGTTTAAAAGCAATTAATTTTTTTGAGCCTGAAATATTGGAGCAAGTTGAACCTGATATAAGTCTTGCATCTACAATTATGCTTTTTAAAAGGATCAAATTCCTAAACATAGTAAAAGAAAGTGTAAGAGCCTTTATCAAAAATTGTGGAAGAAATCAAATAAATTATTAGAAAGTGATATAAAAAGAGCTGTTAGAGCTGCACTTAATAAGAGACAACATTCTCCTATTCCTTCAGCCTCAGCACTTGACTTTAAAAAGAACTATCCAAAGAGGAATAAAAAAATTATAATAAAGAATTGAAAAAAAATTATTCCTGAACATTACTATTTCTTTGAGAGAGCTAGTACTAATCCTTCAAGTAAATTTACAGTTATTTTAGATATAGATCAGAGTGGTTCTATGGGAGAATCTGTTATATATTCTTCAGTAATGGCTTGTATCTTAGCAAGTATGGCTGCACTAAAGACTCGTATTGTTGCTTTTTGATACTAATATTGTGGATTTAACAGAAAAAAATCTGATGATCCTGTTGATTTATTATATGGTTTCCAATTAGGTGGTGGTACTGATATCAATAAATCTATCACCTATTGTATGAACTATATTGAAAAATCCTAAAAAAGACTATATTTTTCTTGATTTCTGACCTTATGGAAGGTGGAAATCGTGGAGGAATGTTGAGACATTTACAAGAAATGAAAGATTCAGGAGTAATAGTTGTCTGTCTTCTTGCAATTTCAGGTGATGGACAACCTTACTATGATTCACAAATGGCTGGGAAAAAAATCTCTTCAATGGGTATTCCTTGCTTTGCTTGTAATCCTGAAAAAAATTACCTCTTTTACTTGAAAGAGTATTAAAAAGGATTAGATTTAAATTCTTTCCAAGAAGAATTTAAGAAAAAAATAGAAAGAAAGGGCTGTTACAAAATCAAATTTGCAACAGCCCCCATTTTTAGTATTTATTTTTTTATTGAATTCATCTAAAACTTCTTTTTGCATCTTTTAAAGAAATTAAGTTTTTCCCCAAAGCTCTAAATCTCCAATAATAGCAAAAACGTTTTTTGCACGAGTAGCAGCAACATTTAAAATATTTTGCAGCTTTAGTGCAGCCCATTGAGCAGAACTTTTTAGAATTATTATCACAACCTAATAATAATATTACAGAATTTGCCTCTTTTCCTTGGAATTTATGAACTGTTCCAAGGCAATTATCACACCAATCTTTTACCTTTTTCATCCCTGATCTTTAAAAAGCTTTTTAATATCATTTTTAAGTCCATTAATGACAGTTGTAAATGGAGAAATTACATATAAATTTTTTTAAAAGTTTATCAAAGACATTTTATTTCCTCTATTTTTCAATACAATCTTTTATAATTTCAATAATTTTTATCTCCCTGTTCTTTTACATAATGATTTCCATTTCCTGCTTTCTTGTCCTTTAACATCTCTGAACCTCCCACGACTGAAGTCGCAGGGTTCCAAAATCTTTAAAAATATTTAAAAATTTTCTAAGAAGTTTGATAGCTTTTACACTACCCTTATTCTTTTTAGGTGTGTTCAGCTCACCTCTATTGTATAGGACACTTAAGTCCACAACTTTTACTTTTTTCTTAGAATATTTAATGCTCCATTACAATCTGCATTTATAAGTTTACCTGCGCTTGTTTGATATAGTCCTCTTTTTATTCTTTTTCCACTGAATACATATTCTTGTAGATTTTTCTTTTATCATATATTGGAATTTCATCTCCATCAAAGAAACTTGCTTTTGATGTATAACTCTCTTCTTGTAGTTTAAATTCTATTCCATATAGTTTACATAGATATATTAATTTATCTCTTAATTTTTCCATATGGTATATTTACAAAGTTCTGATTATTTATACTTCCAATATTTGAATTTCTTTTGAAAATCTTCATTATATCCTAGAACTATTTTTCCTATATCATTATTAAGACAATAATTTACAATTGCTCTTGCTGCTTTTTGAAAGATAATCATTTATACGATTATTTCTCTTTCTAGTTATTCTCTTTTTGTCTTAATGTTGTGCGCTCAATCTTTTGCTTATCTTTTTATACTTTGTAATTTTGCATTTATCTTATTATAGTATTGATTAATAGATTTTAATTTTCTACCATCTATTATGAATGAAGCTCCAGTATTTGTAACACAAGTACAAAGATTATCTATACCTAAATCAATTCCTAGTACATTTTCTTTATTTAATTCCCTTTGAATTTCTTCTATCTCATAAGTATATTGAATTTCAAAGTACCTAGAATGTTGTTTTGGTATTATTCTAATTTCTTTTTATCTTCTTGTCTTTTTAATACTGATGGTAGCTTAACTTTAACTTCCTGATGAATTTTCTTAAAAAGAATTTGAATAAGGAACTATCAGCATATCATCTTTTTAATCTAACAAAACCTATAACAAGAGTTGTAAAACCATCTTTATCAAGATAATTAGGTAATTTTATTTTTACTGTTATATTGACCATTCTTAGCAAGTTTTTAAAAGTGCAAAGAATGATTTAAAACTTTCATCTACTTCTTTCAAAAATTTGTTGAGCCATATTAGAATTTAACTTCTTGTAGTTCTCACTATTTTTAAGCATTTTTATAGTTTTTCATTATAGCTTAAATACTTTTTTTATTGTTAAAATAGTGTTGTCTAACATTGTATATAGCTTGATTTTTAAATTCTTAGCTATATGGCACAAATATTTTAAATTTCTAAACTCTTTTTTTACTAAGATGTTTTTACTTGTTGTTTTAATGTTAAATACATATATAATCACCTCCTTTTCATCAGAGATATTATACCATATATTCTACATTCAGTCTACTAAAAAGTAATGTTTTTATTTATTTTAAATATTTTTAAAGTTTTTAAAAACCCCACAACAGTGGGAAGCGTCGTTCACATAAATACGCTACTACTTATGCAGTTCTCTTGGCATATACACTCCTTAATAAATTAAGGAGATTAGCCTTGAACTTCTTGTTATCTCTAACAAGCACAGACTATATCTTATCCATAGTGTATCTCAACACTTAGGCGAAACCACTTCCAATACCAATCGCTTGTATTGTACCCCCTCACGAGGGATAGTCGTTGAACTTTCCTTTTCAGGCTTAGCTGCTGATTGTCTATTATCATAATGTTTAGGATTTAACCTTGCACCATCTAGTATATTTTTTCTGCTTTCGCCACCATCACACCTGCCTCCATCTCCTTAACTTGTTAAGGAGTAGGATTACTATGTTGTGGTCATACTAGCTTTTAAGAGTTCCCAGCAATTCCAGTTTCTTTGTTGCACAGTTTTACTCTGCGTCTACATACAAGTTTCCCTATATGCTTACTAAAATCTTCGTGCAATTCATCTCATGACTAAAGTCACGAGTGTTCTTGCACTATTTAATAAACTCATTTTTTTCTAGAACATAGTCTATTGGTTTCTTGTCAGGCATACACTTTATTTATCATTCTATCATCATAAGAAATTCTGTTAGAAATATCAAACATTGGTGATAGACATCTTCTATGTACAACTAAAGGGACAACCTACTTCTGTTTCACCAATTTTTACCATAATATAAGTTTGCATAATCAGCTAATGTTTGTATAGATAAACTAGGTGATGTGTAATTAAATATCTTTACCAGCTATGTTAAATTCTTTTTTTCCAACTTTATTAAGCTCATATTTATTTGCAATAGCACGAATTAAAAGTTGAAGTAACTGTCATAACTGGCTCAACTTGTAAAGGATCTCCAACAATAATACATCTGTTAGCTCTATATAATAATCCCATTGCACTGAAAGGTGTAGCTTGTCCAGCTTCATCAATAATCACAATTCCCAACTCATTTTCTCCAAAAATCTTTAAATGCTCTTGAAACTGAAGCAAAAAGTTGTTGATAAAACAGGAATTAGTAAATTTAAAGTATGGAAACATTCTTTGAAAACATTTTTTTCTTTCTTCAATAGAATAACCTAAATTTTTCTCCACTTAAAAAGAAGTTTTAATAATTTTTAAATTTGCTTTTTATTCCCTTGCTATTTACGATATAAGCTTCTATTAAACTTAGAGAATGTGCAAAACAACTCTTCTCTTAATCTATTAAATTCTTCCACACCCCAAGGACAACTTTCTTGAGTTTTTTTCATTATTTATAATGTCATTATAGAAATTTTCTAAATCTGAGCATCTTTCTAGTAATTTTCAAATCATTTTCATTTGAAGAGTATGTTTTTAAAGAACCTGTTTATTTCTTCTTCTAACTCTTTTTAAAAATTTTTCTTACTATTTTTCTAAAACTTGAATTTTTTTATGAAGTTCATTTTTTTATCATTTCTCAATATTTCTAAGATCTTTATTGATATTTATAAGCTCTTCATTTAATATTTCAATGTCTTTATTCAATTCCAAAAATTTTAGGATTTTTTTCTCCAGCAAGCTTTATTTGCTATTTTTAGTGAAAAAAAGAGTATGAGTTTTCTATATTAGATTTTTTTGCTCTTTTTTTGCTTTTAAAATAGAATCTTTATATTCCTTACTGTCTTGAATTTTTTAGTTCTTCTATTAAATACTCTATTTTTATTTTTTTAAATTAGAAATTTGATCTGAGCTATTATTTATTTCAGCTATTTTCATCTTTATTTCTAAAAAAATTGTTTTATATTACTATTAAAGTCTTCTCTATACTTTTAATACTTTTTTTCATACTTTTCTTTAAAAATACTTTACAGCATCTTTAAAATTAGGAATATTGTTCCTCAAAACTAAAAATTAAAAATCTTCATTTTTTTGTGTTTTTTTCAGGTAAAATACCTAATATCTTTTGAATATTTGGTTTTTTTCCATAAGGTGCTGAAATTAATCCCCATGTTCTAGGATTATCTCCAAAGATATTTTCACTATCTTTAGTAAAATAGATATTTTTCATGTTCATTGATGTCAAATAAATTAGTTAATGTATCTTTGCTTAAAAACATCTTCTGCCTTTGGTAAATCCTTAGAAATATTTTTCAACAGCTGAGTTATTATTACTAGAAACTATTATTCCTAATTTTTTTAATTCATCTGGTATTTTTATAATAATTACGATAATAAGAATTAGTTGTATTTGGTTTTCATAATTTCTAAGTCAGTAGAATTTAAATCAGCAATAATTTTTAGCTTTTTTTACTATAGTATCAGCAATAATCTCCTTTTAGTAAAGTAGTTTTTTTCCTGTTCCAGGTGGTCATTTACAGAAAAAAATATTAGGTGAATAATCTTTACTTGTACATATATTTATTGCTGCAGCTTGCATTAAACTTGGATTATACTTAGATGGCCATTTACCCTATAGGCATATTTTTTGGAAGAGTTATTTCTTTTAAAAACTCTTTATTATCATCAATTTTTTTGACGATTTTTTTATTTTCTTTTGAATAAATAATATTAGATAAAAAGTGAGTCATCTTTTAAATCAGCTTTAGCAATAGTTTCTAAATCTCTAGTGTAGAAATCCATTTGAGCAAAAAGAACTTTCATTATTATCTTCTTCACTTAAGCTAAATAACTTTAAATAAAAAGATTTCTTTAATATCTTTTCATCTAAGTTATCAATATTTAATTCTTTTTAGTATTAAAGAAGTAATTTTTTACATTTTTCTACATTATAATTTTTCATAAGATTTTTAGGTCTATTTCTATATTTTTCATTAAATTTCTTTATTTCATATTCTATGTCATCATAGCTTTTTTGAAATAAGATTTTTAAGAAGAATAAAAAGTAAATTTAGAAATTGTAAAAGAGTCTTCTTTTATATTTTTTTATCTCCATCTATTTTTAAAAGAAAAAAATAAAAGATTCTCCTCCATCTCCATCAACAAAAATCTTCTTTTTCAATACTTCCTTTTTTTCATACAAATAAGTATTTTTAATATCTCCAAATCCAATTTCTACTTCATACTTTTTCATCATTATTTAAAAAGTAATGAATCCTCAATTCTGTTGTAAGGAACTTTTTAAAAACATCTTTCACACTTAAAGACTCTTGATTTTTAAAAAGCGACGCTTTTTTTACTGTAACAGGTGTTAATAAATTAACCTCTTTCCAAAAAAATTTAAAATTCTTTTAACTTTGTTCATACTAAACCTCCACTTTTAATTTTTTTAAAAATTTCTTCTTTACTATCAATTAATTCTTTTTAACTCTAATTTTTTTATTTATTCTATTTAATATTCTTTCATATTCATAAGCAATCTCAATACATATTTCTTGTGAAGGAATAGGAATTCTGAGCTCTTTTAATTTTTTTATAGATAAAGTTGCATTCTCTTTATCTTTAGCTTTGATACTATAAGCTTCTTTTTAATATTTTAATCCCTTTTTTTACTAGAAAAAAAGAGCAGCTAAATAATAAGGATCTATCTCTTTTTTTATCAACTTCAATAATAATAAGATTTCCACTAGCTATAACTTTTTTCCTCACCTAGATTTTTTTAACTATAGCTAATTTAGGTGATTTACCATATTTAGATAGTAAAATATATTCATTTTTTTACAAGAAATTTTTCCTGATTTTTCAGGAATATTTTTGAGATAAGTTTCAATATTTTTTTAAAATCAATAAGTCCATCATTTATATCAGATATAGACAAGTATATATTTGAAGTTTTTCTCAGTGGCTCTATACTCTTCTAATTCTTCTAATGATATTTGACTTCCTCTCATAATATTTTTTTAATAAGCTTTTTTTAGTGGAATCCCTCTTATAGTTTTTTTGAAGGAGCTATACTTGAAGGATCTATATTTATATCAACACCAAGATTATAGTAATTTTTCTGAAAAATCTTTTTATTTCTTTTTGAAATAGCTATTTTTAGAATTAGTATCATTATTTAATAAATTTATTATTTCATCAACATCACTATCTTTTAATATAGTGATATTTTTTCTTTAATTTTTGTTTTTTTCCAAAAATTAGAAGCATCAACAAATCTTATTTTTTTATTCCCTTTACTAAACACAATAAGAGCTAACGAAGCATTTATATCAAACATTATCCTTTCAGGTAATAAAATAATAGCTTCAATATATCCCTTTTTATAAAATATTCTCTTATTTTTCATTATTATTATAATCATATAATATTTCACTTTCAACAAGCGAAAAGAGCTTTTTCCTTCATCTTTTAATTGTTCTTCTACTATTTTTAATATAAGATAGCCATTCTAAAGAAGCATTTTCTACAATTTCATTTGAAATTTTTAAATCATTACAAAGATATCTTTTATAAATTTCAGTAACTTCTTCTTTTCCTCTTTTTATTATATTGATAAAAATTCTGAAATATATAAAGAATTAAAAAAATAATTAGAAATTAAAAGCAAGATTTGAAAAATATTTTATCTACTTTTTTTGTTTAGGACTATATTCAAAAGCAGGTTTTTATTCTAAATACTTCAATACAAGAGTCTATTTCTATATCTTCAGATTCCACTTCTTCAAAAATAATTAGGAGTTATGTCACTAAATTTAATGTTATCAGAAATAAGACTAGCTTTTAATATGGAGATATTTCTAGTAAGAAAAAAATCTTCTATTCCACGAATATTTATACTGGGAGAATTTAAAAAAACTTTCTATTGCAAAATTTCCTAATTCAGAATAAAAAAATTTAAAACATAGTCATTATCTTTAATATCTAAAAGTTTAAAAGAAAGTTTTGATAAACTATTAGGTAAAGGGCTCATTAGAATTTTTCTTTTCTTTTTCTGATTTTTATTTAAATAATAATTAAAAATCAAAGGCAAATAAAAATAAAAGCTAATAATTCATCTTCATTGAATCTATTCATTAACTGAACCTCCCACGACTGAAGTCGCAGGGTTCTTGGGTAGTAGTTGCTTCTGTTAGCCAACTAAATTTACCAAGCTATCCCCATAGTTCCTACAGTTCATATATTGTATATTTAAGCACTTATACCTAATATCTTTAGTCCTTCTTTTTAATATGTTTTTGGCTGCATTTATATCTCTATTATGTACAGCTCCACATACTGGACAAGTCCATTCTCTTATACTTAAATCTTTTTACTTCTTCATTTCTATATCCACAACAATTACATATTTGACTACTTGCAAAAATTTATCTACTCTTACTATTATTCTTTTTGTACCATTTTAGCTTTGTATTCTAGAATTTTATTAAATTCGCTCCACGATACATCTACAATATTTCTTGCTAATTTATGATTTTTACCATATTTTTTTACTTGTAAGTCTTCCATACAAATAATATCATACTCTTTTTATTAGCATTGTTGATAACTTTTTGCAAAAATCTTCTCTTTGATTTGATATTTTTTTCAAATAATCTTGCCACTTTTTATTCTAGCTTTATTCCTATTTGAACTACCCTTTGTTTTTCGTGATAGTTTTTTTGTAATATTGCTAGTTTATTCAAAGATTTTTTTGTAAATATTTTTGGATTTTCTATTGAGATTTCATCACTCGTAAGTGCAAAGTTTTTTATACCTAAATCTATTCCAACATTTTTATTTGTACTTTCTAATTTTTTTCTACTTCCACATCAGTACAACATAAAGATATATAATATTTTCCACTAGGTACTTGTGTTATTGTTGCATTTATTATTCTTCCTTGTGGTTTTATTTTTATCTCTTATTTTTAGTTTTTCCCTAACTTAGGTACTTTTTATCCATTTATCTAAAAACTCTATATTATTATTTGTATAATTGGTTCTGTATGATTTTCTATTATCTTTCTTAGATTTAAACTTAGGATAGCCACTTCCACTAAAGAACTTCTTATATGCCTTATCTAAATCTTTTTAAAAGAATTTTTGTAAAGAAAATTTATCTACATCTTTTTAACCATTCTTTATCTTTCTTTAAAACTGTTAATTCTTTACTACACTCACTATATGACATAGATTTTTCTCTTCGTTATATAGCTCTTGTTTTAAATCTAAAAATGATTATAGACATATCTTACACAACCAAAAGTACAATTTAATATTGTTATTTGAGTTTTAGTTGGATAAAATCTAAACTTATATGCTTTTTCCATGCGATTTCACCTCCATTTACCTATATATAGTATACCACTTTTTATACTATAAGTAAATGAAAAAGTAAAATTTTTCTAAATATATGAACCTAAAACTGACTCAGTCGTTTTTAGAGGTTGTCGTTCACATAAGTACGCTACCACTTATGCAGTTCTCTTATGAACTTCTTAATATTTCTATTAGCACAGACTATATCTTATCCCACAGCTTTATCTGTTTGGGTCTACCCACTTCCACCAGCTTTGGTGTACTTCCCTCAAGAGGAATAGTCGTTGAACCTTACCTTTCGGTCTTGGCTGCTGATTGCCCATTATCTTAACACTTAGGATTTAACCTTATGTCATCTAGTATATTTTTTCTGCTTTCGCCACTTTCACATTTGTGCCATATTATTTAGGTACTATGTTGTAGTTATACTAGCTTTAGGGTTTCCAGCAATTCGAGTAGTATTGGATAGCTTTTTAAAGTTGCTACCCTCTACATACATATTTCTATATATGCTGACTATACTTAATGGTCTAACTCATGACTGACACCCTACGAGTGCTAGAGTCACAAGTGTGCGACCATATTTTTTAATCAAGAATACGATTTTTCAAATTTAAATTTAGGCTCTTTAATATAATTTAATCCAATATTTTCAGGAAACTTTAGTGAAGCTAAGTCTAATCCTCTCTCCCATGTTGGATCTTGTAATTTCAACAAAAATATATGCAGTTAAAATCATTAATTCTTCTATATATTCATAACAATAAGTCCCTTTTTTTCTAAAAAGTATTCTATCTTCATCATAATTATAAGTTTTTCTTAAAATATTCCTCTAAAGAAGTATAAGAGTCAGGGTCAGGTGGCAAAAAAAATAATAGTCATATAAACTATGATCGACTTCTTGAGGTATATCAATAAAAAAAGTTTCTTTTTCATGTGATACTTCAATACGCTCTACTTCTCCATTTTTCTTTATTATAAATAGGAATTACTGAAATAGGAAGGGTTTCTTCTCCACATAATATTTCATATTGTTCTAATCTTTCATTAAAATTAATTCTGAAGTCATCTTCATAATATTTTTTTATATTTTTTTATATATTTTTTTATATATTCAATTCTATTATTATAAGATAACAAATGATCTTCAGCTTTTTTTCAATTCTTTCTTTTTACTTCCCATATTCCATAATCTTTTAGTTTTTTTCATATAAAGTAGTTTCAACTTTATTATAATTTATAGCTTTTTAGTTTTTTTCATAATATTCCTTATCTATTTTTTTCATATAAATACTCCTATGTTAATTTTTATAAGATATATTATAGCATATCATTAAAAAGTTTTTAAATACTTTTTTTATTTTTTTAAAAAAAGTTGTTAAAAACTTAAATTTTAATTATTAGTTTTTTTATTGGAAAATAATAGGAAAATAATATTAGTATATTCTTTCTTTAAAAAAAATATTTGACAAATAAAAATCAGTATGTTAAAATTCAGTCATACATAAAAAGTTATTAAAACTTATTTATAAAAAAATTTTTAAAAAGTAAATAAAACTTTTTTTAAGGGGGAATTAAAATGAATTGTTTTTTTATCATCCAAATACGTCAGCAGTGGCAACATGTAGAGATTGTGGAAAGGCTATATGCAGAGATTGCACAACAGAAATGAAAGATGGTAGTCTTTTATGTCCTAGTTGCTTAGAAAGTTTAGGTCTTTATCAACTAAATTGGTTAAAGAAATTTAAAAAAAGACTTATTGCTGGTGGAATTATAGGAGCTGCCTTTCTATTTCTTGTCATTAAAGAAGCTGGTACAGCTGGTATACTTTTGGGGATTTATCATAGGATTCTTCATAGCTTGTCTTCCTGTATCATACTTTGTTTTTTTGGGGAGACTCCTGACCTTTATGTTCCAACTTCTTTAGAAAGTGCTGGGAAGTTAGAATTATTAAAATTTGGTCTTTCTTTTTATAACATCACCTATTGGTCTAATAAAAAGGTCTTAGTGAATATAAAAAAAATAAAAAGCTGCAGCAGAATCTAATTTAAAAGCGAGAAATCATTAAAGATCTCTGATGGTATTCTTAATGAGAAGCTCCAACTTATAAAACTATAAAAAAATCAAGTTGGAGCAGCTCTCATTAAAAAAATGATTAGCTTAAACAATATGAAGAATTTTTTTATCTGAAAATTCTGAATATCTTAAAAAAAGATAAAATTATAATGTATGAATAAAAAAAGAAAAGGAGAGGAAGTTATGAAAAAAATACTATTATTTTGTTTGTTTCTTGTTTTAAGTTTAGGAGCATTTGCACAAAAAAATCAAAAAGTGACGGAAAACCTCATTTTGACAAGATTTTTATGGGAATTGTGGGATGTAGAGCAGGATAAAAGCATATTCAAGAAGAAATTTAATATTTCAAGTTGTAAAAAAATAGATAATGATTATTACTTAACAGATAGTTATTATCCAAAAAGAATGGAAGAAAAAAATAAAAAAACAGCTGACAGAAGTAACTATCAAAAAAATTAAAAAAATTTATAAAAAAATTTATATTTAATGGATAATAACGGGAATATTTATGGTTATGATTTAGCAAAAAAAAGAAACCTGTTCTTATTGATAAAGACCTAAATATATTAGAGTATTTCAAAATATACGAGCAATAACTTTGATAATTCTGGTGAGAAGCTCCAACTTATAAATAAAAATATCAAGTTGGAGCAAATCTCATAAAAAAAATTGCTTAGCCTAAATAAAAAAAGGAGGATATATGAAAAAGATATTATTATTTTTTTAGCTTTAAGCTTGGGTGTGTTATGTTTTTGTAGCTTGTGGGGGAGCTAAAAAGAGCCTGAAGTTGTTAAATTTATTATAGATAAAAATTAATAGTGATATTGAAGCCATCAAAAATACTCCAGCTAAAGAAAGAAGGCTAGATGTAACTTCTTTAAGAATAAGAGAAGTAGAGTTAGCAAAAAAAATATAAAAAAATAGAGGTTACAGATGTAATATCAAGTAAGGAGTTTATAGAAATATATCTAAAAAAATTTAGAAGAAAGAAATAATGAATTAAGACAAGGAGGAATGTTTAGTAAAAGCTAATGTCCTAACTCCTCCAAGCCCTGAACAAATAGAAGAGTTTAAGAAAAAAATAAAGATGTTGTTTACTATAAATTTGTTATTTCGGCTGATATAGTTAACCTTGAGGATATATTAAAAAAATTTCACCCTGAAATGAAAGATATAATGGAACTTGGAAGAGTACATAGCGATATACTAAATTTTTTTAAGTGAAGAAAAATAAAGAAAAAAATTAGAATATGAATCAGTTGAAGGATATGGATATTTTTTTATTTTTAATACAAAAAAACTGGGGAATGTAGTTATGCTAGTGATCTCAAAGGAATTTCTGGAGAAACAGGTATATTAGGTTTTTCTTTCAGCAAGAGGGCACGATAAATATAATCTTTGGACAGCACAAAAAAATTAAAAATAATTTAATGAATAAATAAAAAAATAGGAGGAAATTTTTATGAAAAAAACTATATGTATTTTTGTCTATTTATAATTTTTTTAGTTTAGGAATGTTTGCACAACAACTAAATACTGATGGAGAACCACATTTTGATAAACTTGTAGGAGTAAAATTTGTCAAACCTTATTATCCTAATGGTGAAAATTATGATTTTTTTACTTAATTATACAATAACAAAAAAAGGAAATGATTACTATCTTACAGGTAAATGGGAAAATCCAGGAACTAGTGAAATTGAAAAATGTAAAATCTAAATTAAAGGTCTATAAAAAAATCTTTCTTAAAAAGTGAAAATGGAGATATTTTTTTGCATATGATATAAAGAAAAAAATACCTTAGCTCTTATGGGAGCTGAAGTAGCTCCTCCACCAGGTGTTGATCCAGAATTTGAAGTGTTTATATATTTTTAGAAAAGGCTCAAAAAAATAACAAAAAAAATAGTTATAACTAGAAAGGGGTAAAAAAATGGTAACAAAAAGCTAGAGAATTAATTGATATTACCGACCTTGAATATTTCGTAGGTTTAGAAAGAAAGTATTTTTTTGCTTTGAAACAAGTGATGACTTAATTAGAGAAAGATGTGAGAAAGATTTTTCTAGAAGCGAGTAACTACAGTAAAAAAAGAAAAATGCATGAAATTTCATTAACGTTTAATAAATTTATAACCTTTGATTTAGAAGGGGTTATAAAAAAATAAGAATGCTAATACCATTAGAATATCTTCGTGAAAAAAAGATGGTTACACATATTGTGCTATTGAAACACCTGAAGCTAAAGAAAAAAACCTTTCTTATCTAAATACTTAAATAATGCAACATTAAAAATCAATAGACTATAATTATGGAAGAAATGAAACTACATATAATGACATGGCATCTGTTTTAGATGAAATCAGAAAAAAATTTCCAAATACACTTTACTATGGGACTAATATAGATTTTTACAGAAGATTTCTTTGAAAGCTTTTTACAAAAAAACATATAGAAAAAAACTTGTGATATATTTAGCTAACACACATTTTTGAAGAAGTGGAAGTAAAAAAATATGGAAATTCCTATTCTATACTTTTACAGGGATTTAGCAGCTTTTTAAAAAAATCAAAATCCAAACTATAATGAATTTGATATTTCAGAAAGCATACGTCATATTTTTTTACAAAAGTTAGCTTACCTTTTGAATTTGAAAAATTTAGAAGTGGATAATACTCGTTTTTTTCAGAAACAGATTCATTATTTAATTATAAATTAAGTGCTCTTATACTAGAAGATGAAGTATTTGAAGATTATAACATCAGTGAAGAGGGAATATCTGAGGATGAGTTTGATAGAAGGTTTTTTTATACATGAGATCTGTTATAGATTTTTATAGATGATATTACCTCTATTCCAGATGAAGAATTTACATTTGAAATGGCTAGAAATATGTGTAACTACTATGGAGTAGGTAATAAAATTTATGAAAGAACTAAAGCTTTTGCCTCAAATGTTAGAAAGTACAATATTTTTTTAAAGTACTTTTTTTAAAAACATTACATTGCATTATTCCTTTTTTTATAAAAAAATTATTTTTATAATAAAAAGAAGTAGAAAAGCAAAAAAATCAAATATGTAAAAAAACAAAAAGGCACATATTCAACGTGCCTTTTTTTAGCTTTATCTTATTTATTTTTTTCAAAAAAATACTTCTTTTACAGCTTGAATTTTATCTTTTAAATCCTTCTTCATATTTTTTTAATTTCAGTTATTGCATCAATATATCTTTTGAGCAATTCTATTTTGTTCTTCTATTGATGGGACAGGAATAGCTATTTCTTCTAATTTTTTTATTGATAGACTAGAAAAAAATTTACTCCTATATAAGCTTTTTTTAATACTTTTACTCCAATATCTGTCGTAAAGAAAGCAGCCAAATACCAAGGATTTAATTTTTTTCATTAACTTCAATTATAGCAAAGTTTCCACTAGCTATAATTTTTTTCTATTTTCAGGAATTTGAGCAACTACAAACTTATATGGTGGATTTCCTATTTTAGATATTAAAAATACATTATTTTTTTATACAAAAATTTCTCTTGTTTTTTTCAGGAATTTTTTTAAGATAATCTTCTATATTTTCATACTCAATAAAGCCATCGTTTATATTGGATAGAGTTAAGTATATATATGGCGTCTCCTCATGACTTCTTAAATCTTTCAATTCATCTAAGCTTATTTGACTTCCTCTTATAATATCTTTAATAATTTTTTTATCAATAAGTTCTTTAATTTTTTTACTATTTTTCAAATTCTGGAATAACTTCTATATTTTTCGATTACATCAAGATTATAATCATTTTTCAGAAAACTCCTCAATTCCTTTAGAAATTGAAATTTCACTATTATCATCACTATTTAAGAATTTTAAAAAAATATCTCTTATATTATTTTTCTTCTAATATTTTTCTTAGTTGGGTTTAATCTATCACCTTTTTTTCTTCTCTCTTTAGTGTAAAAAAATTAGAGGCATCCACAAATTTTATTTTTTTATTTCCCTTACTAAATACAATTAATGCTAATGAAACAGAAGAGCCTATTAATATATTTTTCAGGTAGTAGGATAATAGATTCAATATAGCCATTTTCAATAAAATATTTTCTAATATTTTTTTATTTTTTTAGGATTAGATAATGTATTTATTTTTAACAACAGAGAGAGCTCTACCATCATCTTTCAAATGATTTATGGTTAATAAATTGAATAACCATTCTAACGAAGTTTTTTTCTAAAAATTTCATTTTGAAAAATTAAAATCATTTTTGAATCATATTTCTATATTTTTTTCTTCATCATTTTTTTAGAATATTCAAAGGTTAATGAAGGAGCTGAAGTATTTTTATCTAACTTTTTTCTTTTTGTTCTACTCTAGTTTTTTTAAATATTCAAAATTACTTTTTAGGTCTACCTCTTTCATCTGTTAATAATTCTAATTCTATATTATTATAAACTTCTGGAATTAATGATATCTGAACCTCCCACGACTGAAGTCGCAGGGTTCTTGGGTAGTAGTTGCTTCTGTTAGCCAACTAAATTTACCAAGCTATCCCCATAGTTCCTACGGTTCATATATTGTATATTTAAGCACTTATACCTAATATCTTTAGTCCTTCTTTTAATATGTTTTTTAGCTGCATTTATATCTCTATTATGTACAGCTCCACATACTGGACAAGTCCATTCTCTCACACTTAAATCTTTTTACTTCTTCATTTCTATATCCACAACAATTACATATTTGACTACTTGCAAAAAAATTTATCTACTCTTACTATTGTTTTTTTCCATGCCATTTCGCTTTATAGCTTAGTATTCTATTAAATTCACTCCATGATACATCTACAATATTTCTTGCTAATTTATGATTTTTTTACCATATTTTTTTACTTGTAAATCTTCCATACAAATAATATCATATTCTTTTTATTAGCATTGTTGATAATTTTTGCAAAAAAATCTTCTCTTTGATTTGATATTTTTCTCAAATAATCTTGCTACTTTTATTCTAGCTTTATTTCTATTTGAACTACCCTTTGGTTTTCGTGATAGTTTTCTTTTGTAATATAGCTAGTTTATTCAAAGATTTTTTGTAAATATTTTTGGATTTTCTATTGAGATTTCATCACTGGTAATCGCAAAAGTCCTTTATACCTAAATCTATTCCAACATTCTTATTTGTACTTTCTAATTTTTTTCTACTTCCACATCATGTACAACATAAAAGATATATAATATTTTTCCACTAGGTACTTGGGTTATTGTTGCATTTATTATTCTTCCTTGTGGTTTTCATTTTATCTCTTATTTTTAGTTTTTCCTAACTTAGGTACTTTTTATCCATTTATCTAAAAAAACTCTATATTATTATTTGTATAATTGGTTCTGTATGATTTTTCTATTATCTTTCTTAGATTTAAACTTTGGATAACCACTTTCCACTAAAGAAATTTTTTATAGGCTTTATCTAAATCTTTTTAAAGAATTTTTGTAAAGAAAAATTTATCTACATCTTTTTAACCATTCTTTTTCTTGTTTTTAAAAACTGTCAATGCTTTTACTACACTGACTATATGACATAGATTTTTTTCTCTTTGTTATATAGCTCTTGTTTTAAATCTAAAAATGATTATAGACATATCTTACACAACCAAAAAGTACAATTTAATATTGTTATTTGAGTTTTAGTTGGATAAAAATCTAAACTTATATGCTTTTTCCATGTGATTTCACCTCCATTTACCTATATATAGTATATCACTTTTTTTATACTATAAGTAAATGAAAAAGTAAAATTTTTTTCTAAATATATGAACCTAAAAACTGACTCAGTCGTTTTTAGAGGTTGTCGTTCACATAAGTACGCTACCACTTATGCAGTTCTCTTGGCATATACACTCCTTAATAAATTAAGGAGATTAGCCTTGAACTTCTTAATATTTCTATTAAGCACAGACTATATCTTATCCCACAGCTCTATCTGTTTGGGTCACCCACTTCCACTAGCTTTAGTGTACTTCCCTCAGGAGGAATAGTCGTTGAACCTTACCTTTCGGTCTTGGCTGCTGATTGCCCATTTTTAGCCTTTCCCGAATCTTTGATTTGGGGTATTACTGGCTTAATACTTAGGATTTAACCTTATGTCATCTAGTATATTTTTTCTGCTTTCGCCACTTTCACACTTGTACCATATTATTTAGGTACTATGTTGTAGTTATACTAGCTTTTAGGGTTTCCAGCAATTCGAGTAGTATTGGATAGCTTTTTAAGTTGCTACCTCTACATACATATTTCTATATATGCTGACTATACTTAATAGTCTAACTCATGACTGACACCCCTACGAGTGCTAGAGTCACAAGTGTGCGACCATATTTTTTTAATCAATGTCAGAAGATTTTTTTATTACTATAAATAGTTATATTAGAATTTTTTTAAAAGAACTTTCTATTAGAAAAACTTGAATCCAAATCTTTATCTTCTAAGATTAAAATTTTATCATTGTCTTTTAATATCTAATAAATTTAAATATAATCTTTGTTGAGTCCCTCAAAAATTACCTTTTTTTATCATTATAATCTAAATAATTAGAACTAAATAATACAAAAAGCTAATAGTTCATCTTTTCCAAATTTATTTATTAATGGATTAACATAAGGTATAAAATCTCCACCATTATCTTCTTCAAAAATTATATATTTAGCCCATTTGATGTCATAAGATAAATTTGAATCTTCTTTTGAAAGAAGTTTTTTGTATAGTATAGGATCCTGTAAAATTACAAGAAGAAGTGCAATATCTTTTAGCTCCTATATAGATAGGTTCTCTACTTTCTTTGATATATTTTTCTAGTGTTTTTTTCTAAAGTAGTTTCAACATCACTATAATTTATTGTTTTTTTAATTTTTTTCATAATATTCTCTATCTATTTTTTTATATCTCTGTCCTCTATTTCTTTATATGTTTCTATTCTTATATCTTCCATAAAATAACTCCTTTCTAAGCTTTGATATAAGAATTATAACACACTAATAAAAAATGTAAATAATCTTTTTAAATTTAAAGGTTAATAATAATCTTTAATTTTATGAAAAATTAATTTTTAAAATACTTTTACTAAATAGTAAAAAAATATTTTTTTACTATATTATATATTGACTTACAAAAATATTTTGTTATATAATAGACTTAGATATAGTAGCTTAGAAATAGAGGTGAAGAATATGGAAACTTATAGAAACTATAATAGAGAGGATTTTTTAATAAAATTCTTTCAGCTAAAATTACAAAAAATTACTTAGAACAGCTACTGTACTAGCTGCTTTTAGGTATATTAAACAAAACATTTTAAATTATAAAAAAAATAATGGTGTTGAGAGTTTTCAACACCATTTTATTTTTATTTAGTTTTTTTCCTATATTTGCTCAAAAATACCGTTTACAAATTCATAAGACTTTTCATTACCCATATTCTTTAGCTAACTCAACTGTTTCATTAGCAACAACTTCAATAGGAGTATTTGCCTTTCAAAAAAACTCATAAGTTGCTATGATTAATAAAGTTCTCTCCACAAGTCCTATTCTTTCATAAGCCCAATTTTGAGTATTAGCTTTTGATAGTATCTTTGATATTATCGTAATTTTTCACTTATTCCTTTAACAGAAGTTTGTAAAAAAACTTTAATTGAATTTCACTTAAAGTTGAGACAAAAGCTTCATTGTTAGATAAGTAAATATCAAAAGCTTTTTCTAATTCCTCAGAAGTTGATTCAGTTGCTTCAACTCCAAAAAAACTATTTTTAAAAAGTTCTTCTCTCACAAGTCTTATTCCAGCTTTTTCTTAGTTTCTTCTCCAAAAATTTCTTTTCATTTGATTAATCCTCTTTTAATCTGTTTATAATCGTTTTTTTCATCTTTTTGTAAATGAAGAATCTCCTAGCTTATAGCCTATAAAAAGCAAATGCAAAGATTACAATAGCTTTTTAATATACCATAATTGACTACAGTTAGCCCAACTATGAAGCCTAAAAATAGACCCGTAGACTTTTCTCCAATTATTAATAATCTTTTTCTAGTAAAACTTCTAAAATATTATCTGGCAACATTAATTATTCACCTCTACATTATCTCCCTCAACATTTACAGCAGGGACTTCATTAGAAGCTTCATCATTTGTTTTTTTCTTTTTCTCTTGCTTCAATTTTTTTGCTATATTAACTACAACTTTATTAACATCTACACCTAGATTTTCCATTAAAGTCTGTTTTTATTAAATTTTTGAAGATATGAAATCTTATTAGCTATATTCATTTTTTAGCTAATAGTTCACATTTTATATTAATAAAAAAACTTATTACCTTTTAGTTCACTAACTGTTTTTTTATTCCTGTAATATCAGGATCTCTTTCTCAATAAATCCATAACATAATTATTGATAGTAGCCTTTGATATTTTTTTAATAATCCATTTTCAGTTTTTTTCTTTGATAGTCTTTTTCTTTTCAAATAGACTAAAAGAATTTGATAATACATATAAAAAGATATAGAGCAGCTAAAACTAAAAATAATCATCTTGTATTGGAAACTTGTTATCTTTTCAGCATAAAGGGATTATCATATACAATTTGACCTGGTAAAAAGTATATAGTTTAAAAGCAACTAGAGATATTAAAAAAATATCCCTATCCCAAGCAAAGAAAAATATTAATTTTTTTCAACATAATATATACCACCTAAAATTAGTCTTCGTATTCTTCAGTTGTTTCTTCTTCTGTTACTTCTTCTACTTTAATATTTTTGAACGTAAACATTAACTTCAACAACTTTTAGTCCACTTAATTTAGATACTTCTTCTAAAAACTGCTTTTTTTGAACTGCTTCAGCAACTTTAGGAATTTGATAACCATATTTTATAACTAAGTAAACTTCTATACTACATTTCTACTTCTCCAACTTCAACTTTAACTCCATTAGTAGGTCTTTTTTTACCAAGCATTTTACTAACTTCATCAACAACTCCACCAGCTAGTTTGTAAACACCTTCAACATCTCCTGCTGCTTTTGCTGCTATCGTTTTTACCACTTCATCTGCTATTCTTATATTTCCTAATTCTGACATAAAAACACCTCCATAGTTCTTCTTAAGTATTAATTTTAAATACTTCTTTAAAAATTAAAAACTTTTTATATATTTTTATTTTTAACATAAAATGAACAGTTTTACAATAGAAAAAGAGAACCTTTTTAGTTTTTTTATTCTAAAAAGTCCTCTAAATCTTAATTAGATATTACTTTGCATATTCCACTGCTCTTGTTTCTCTTAGAATAGTAACTTTAATTTGCCCTGGATACTGCATAGTATCTTCTATTTTTCTTAGCTACTTCTCTTGACATTAAAGTTGCTTCATCATCACTAACTTTATCAGGATTAATTACTATTCTTAGTTCTCTTCCTGCTTGAATAGCATAAGATGATTCTACTCCATCAAAAGAGTTAGCAATTTCTTCAAGATTTTCTAATCTCTTAATGTAGGCAGTTAAAGTTTCTCTTCTAGCTCCAGGTCTTGATGCAGATACAGCATCAGCAGCTTGAACAAGAATAGCTTCAACAGTTTCGAATTCAACTTCATTATGGTGAGCCATTACAGCATTTACAACTTCTTGTTTTTCACCAAATTTCTTTACAAATTCTCCACCAACAATAGCATGTGAAGTTTCTATTTCATTTACTAGAACCTTACCTATGTCATGAAGTAGACCTCCTCTTTTTGCAAGTTCTACATTAGCACCTATTTCGGCAGCCATTGTTGAAGCAATTTTTGCAACTTCTATTGAGTGAGTCAATACATTTTTGACCATAGCTTGTTCTATATTTCAATCTACCTAAAGTTTTTATAATTTCAGGATGCATAGATGGTATAGAAAGTTCTATTAAAGCTTCCTCACCAGCAGCAATTATTTCTTTTTCTACTTCTTTTCTGCATTTGTTTACAATTTCTTCTATCTTACCTGGGTGTATTCTACCATCAGTAATTAATTTTTCTATTGTAAGTCTTGCAATTTCTCTCTTAACTCCATCAAAAACATGATAGTACAACAGCTTCTGAGTATCATCTATAATAACAGTCAACTCCTGTTAGAGCTTCAATTGTTCTTATATTTCTTCCTTCTCTACCAATTATTCTACCCTTCATTTCATCATTAGGTAAGTTGATAACAGATACTGTTGCATCTGCCACATAGTCTGCTGCTGCTTTTCCAATAGCAGTTGATAGAATTTTTTGGCTGATTTTTTCTTTTTCTTCATCAAGTTTAGTTTCAAACTCTCTTATAGTTATAGCCATATCATGAGTAAGTTCTTCTCTTATTTTTACGTAGTAAGATTTCTCTTGCATCTGCCTTAGTAAGTTCACTCACTCTTGAAAGTTCTTCTTCTTGTTTAACTTTTAATTCATCAATTTCTTTTTCTTTTGCTTCAAGTTCATTATTAATTTTTTTCTAATTCTAAACTTTTTGTTTTTCAGCTTTTTCAATTTTTCCATCTAAAATTTCTTCTTTTTACTATTCTAGCCTCTTTTTTTGAGCTATTTCATTTTTTAAATTTCTAGCTTCTTTTTCAACCTCTTCTTTTTATTTGATAGGCTTTTTCTTTAGCCTTTAATTCGATTTCTTTAGCTTTAGAACTAGCATCTTTTTTCTGCTTCTTCTAATTTCTTTTAGCTTTTAATTTAGCTTTTTTTCTACTTCATCTTCTAAATCATTCAGCTTTCTCAATTTGTCTATCTATAACAGATTTTTTTAAAGAATACTGTAAAGACTAAAGCTAAGGCTAATATAGCTAAGCCTAAAAAATATCAATAAATTCATACACTACCCCTTCAGACCACTTTATTTGAAACTTTTTAATGCTTCTTCCTCATTTTTGTATATTTCAAATATTTCGTCTAGACCAATTGTTTCGAATATGGTTTGGATATGTTTATTAAGATTTACTATCTTAATATCTCCACCCATTTCTCTAACTGTTTGTAACTTTCCTCTCAAAATTCCCATAGCTAGACTGTTGATATGGATAAGTCCTTTAAAATCAACAATATACTTATTGATATCTTTTTCAATAAGTTTATTAAAAAGTCTCTTTTTAATTTAGGGGCAACAAAAAGCATCCAGTTCTCCGTTAATCTCTATAATTTGTATATCATCTTTCATTCTTTCTAAAAATTTCAAAGTTATTTTTCCATTTTATACTGCCTCCTTAATCTTTTTCTCTACCTTAATAATAGTACCTTTTTCTTTTCTTTTCAATTTCAAAAACATCCACTAACTTTCTAGCAATTGATAAACTAAACCCACCGTCTTCTTTTACTGTCTAAACTTTCATCGAAACCTCTACCAAAGTCTTCAACAGTTAAGAAAAATAGTGTTATTATAATAATTTAGCACTACTTCTATCTCACCTTGACTATTACTATAAGCATGCTCTACTGCATTAGTAGTTAGTTCGTCTCACAACTGATAGTAGTTGTATCTCATCTAACTTACTTATATTATGTTCTCTGAGATAAACTCTGATCATAGCTCTAACTGTGGACAAGCCTTCTAAAAAAAGATGGAATAAATATTTTTAATTTTATTTATTTCTTCATCAAAAATTGTTCATAGGCTCACTCCTTTTCTTTTAAGTCAAATATTAACCATTTCTTATTTTGTTTGTCATAGATAAAGATCAAATCAAAATAATAAGTATCTTCGTTCATATTCAGAGCTAATATCGAACTAGGATACTCAGTTGTATAAGATGGCTGAGACACAAATATATTCAATTTTGTAAAGTCGATATTCTGTAATTTTTTTCTAAAATATACCTGTTTCTATAACTATCTTTCGTGTTCTCTTTAATGTAAGCAAGATTATTTTCACTTAAATTACTCTTTATCTTGTTTTTTTAAATAAAATCAATGCTTGTTTTTCATTTTTGAGAAAAACCTTTTTGTACATAGTTATTATTAGAGCATGATATTAATAAAAACCATTGCAATTAATAATATAATTTTTTCATAATAGACACCTCTACCTTTTTTTATCATATCACATAAAAATAATTAAATCAAGACTTGATATTAAACAATGTGTGTCCTCTTTTAACAACTTCCTCTTCTGAAACCTCTGAAAGATTAAACCATACATATTCTTTATCTGCCTTAAACCATGTAAATTGTCTCTTAGCATAATGTCTTGAATTTAATTTTATTTTATAGCTTGCTTCTTCAAGACTACTAAGTCCATTAAAATAATCTATAAGTTCATTATAACCAATTATATTTAAAACTATATAATTTTTTTCTCCATATATTTTATAAAGATTTTTCTACCTCTTTAACTAAGCCTTCTTCAAACATTATGTCAACTCTTTTATTAATTCTATCATAAAGTTCTTCTCTATTTCTTTCCAAGGCTATCTTTAAAAAAATTTAAAATTATTGTTCTTAATATTCTTTTTTTGAAAGCTCTGAAAACTTTTTTTATTAGTCAACATAAAAACTTCGACAACTCTTTTCAAGTCTAACTCTATTGTTAGGGTGAATTTCTTTTGTTGCTTCCTCATCATATTTTTAAAAAGCTAGTTCAAGCAAAGTTTGATTATCTAAACTTGCTAAATATTCTCTAGTTTTTTTATCTGCTTCTGGTAAAACAGATAGTCCATTAGTCACTGAATTTATATATAGTCCTGTTCCTCCAACCAACATGAAATTCTTTTTCAGGATTTTGATTTCAATATCTTATTTACATCTTTTTCAAAATTCCCAACACTGTATTTTGCTATTGGCTCAACTATATCTATTAAATGATGTTCTACTCCTTGCTTTTCTTTTTCACTTATCTTAGCAGTTCCAATATTTAAGCCTTTATAGACTTGAGCAGAGTCGGAAGAAATTATCTCAGCATTCAATAATTTTGCTAAATCTATTGAGATTTTAGTTTTTCCAACTCCAGTAATTCTGCTATGACTATAGCCTTATTCAAAATACTCAAACTCTACATCTGCTATTTTTACTGTATCTCCATCTTGTACACCAAATTCTTGTAGAGCTTCCTCCATTCCTAAATTTCTCATCATATGTAAGAAAGTAATAAGTGATTCATCGTCCATACCTATTACATATTTTGCTAAAACATCATCTACTATTCTTCCACCAACAACTATTGCATCTTCTTCATCTCTTGTGATTTCAAAGTCATCTTTTTCTATCTTTCAATTCTTTTTAATAATTTTGTGATATCTACTTCTTCTTCTAAAGGTTCTCTTTCAATTTTTAGATAACATATCATAAGTTTTATATAAAAATTTCTTTTAGACCTTCATTTAAAAGCACTGATACAGGATATATTTCAATTCCTTTTTCTGCTAAATAGCTTTTTAAAATTTTTCAAAATTTTTCCATATCCCAAATTAAATCCATTTTATTAGCAATAACTATTTGTTTTTATTTGCTAATTTTTTTCACTGAATTTTTCTTAATTCCTCATTGATTTTTTTCAAAATCTTCAATACAATCTCTACCTTCTATTTCAGCAGCATCAACTATATGATAAATCATTTTTACATCTTTCAATATGTCTTAAGAATTTATCTCCCAGTCCTACACCTTCATGAGCACCTTCAATAAGCCCTGGTATATCTGCTATAACAAAAGATTTTCCTTCTTCTAGTCTAACAACTCCAAGTTTTGGCTCAAGAGTTGTAAAGTGGTAGCTTCCTACCTTAGAGTTTGCAGCTGAAACCTTATTTATAAAGCTTGATTTTCCAACTGATGGATATCCAACAAGAGCCACATCAGCTAAAAGTTTTAATTCTAACTTAACTTTTATTTCCGCTCCTTCTCCACCTTTTTCTGCTATCTTTGGAGCTTTTCTTACAGAGTTTTTAAAGTGCACATTTCCATATCCACCTTTTCCACCTTTTTAGTAAAACTCTTTGCTCACCATTTTACATTCATATCAAGAATTAATTTTCCTGTTGTGAAGTCTCTAACTTGTGTACCAACTGGAACTTTAATAATTAAATCTTCACCTTTTTTTCCATACATTTGCTTCTTTTGTCCATTTTCTCCATTTTGAGCTTTTAAATAATTTCTTAAATTTAAAGTCAATAAGAGTGTTGATATTAGAATCAGCTACAAAGACTACATCTCCACCTTTTCCTCCATCTCCACCATCTGGAATCTCCAAATTGAATAAATTTTTCTCTTCTAAAAAGCTGCTGAACCGTCTCCACCATTCCCAGCTTTTAACTGTTATAATAACTTCATCTATAAACATTATTTACCTCACTTTTTTAATCCATTAGTTTATAAAAATAAAAATAAAGAATATTCCAGATTTCTAAGATAAAAATTAAATAGATGAGTGAGCAAATCTTGACTATTGAAAGTAACTTTGTAGCAAGTCTTGAAATAGTAATGGCTGTAATTATTATCCGTTAAAAATCTGGCTAGTAATGAGCTATTATGATTTTATTTTTTCATTCTTTTTTTATTATACCAAATTTTTATACATCTGCTATTTTATTTTTCAACAAATTTCAATTCTGATGACAATAAATTATCATTTTCATAATCAAGAATCAAATGAAAAAAGGAGCATCTTTTTCTAACAATTCTAAAAATTCTGTCCCCCTCCCAAAGATTTAACTTATATATTTTAGATTTATCTATCCATTTTAAATCTCCCTTCTGAACATTCTTGAGTTTCTCCAGAGAAAAATTTTTAGAAGTATATAAGTACATATCCAGTGGCTCGTCATCATTATAATTAAAAAAATTACTATGCCTCTATGAACATAGTCTATTAAATCTAGTCCTGTTTCTTCTTTTACCTCTCTTATTAGGCATTGCTCAGGAGTTTCACCCTTTTTCTAACTTTTCCTCCCACTCCTAACCATTTATCTTTTATTTATATCATTTTCTTTTTGTTCTATGTAACATAAGATATTTGTTTTTCTTTTTCTAAATAACATAGAGTTGTTATCATATACTTTCCTCCCTTACAAAATATTTCAAATTCTTCCTGCCAATTATTAGAAATATGCTCAAAGTAAAATTCAAAAGTTTTTTTCTAAATTTTTCTTCAACAAATTTTTACTAATTTCATCATAGTTATTATTTGCTTGAGCCTCATTTAAACTATTGTAATATTCTAATCTATCTTCATTTTTTTATTATACAAATAGGATATCCTGCTTTCATAAGTTCAAAAATTCATTACCAATCTACCTGTTCTTCCATTTCCATCAGAAAAAAGGATGTATCAAAATTAGCATGAAATTTAGCTATCTTTTTCAATAGTATTTTCAGTTGAAGAAAAATAATCTTTTTAAAAATTTTTTTCTAAATCTTCTTCCACAAAAAAATAGGATCAGAGGTCTCAAAAGTTGAACCTACTATCTTGTTTTTTTAAATTTTTAAATTGCCCAGCAATCTCAGGATCAACTCATCTCCAAAAATAAGAGCATGAAATTCTTTAATAAGTCTAAGAGATAAAACTTCATTTTTCTTTTAATTATATTATTCAAAAAGTTAATAGCATATTCTTGTCCTTTTCACTTCAAGATGATCTTTTAAAGGTTTTCCCTTTTACAGTTACCCCATATTCTAATATGACTTCTGTTTCCTGTCTTGTAAGTGAATTTCCCTTCAATAGCATTAGTATTATATATAAAATCATTTCTTAAAGTATTTTCTATTCTAGAAAGTATAGATTTTTGAATAGGTCTTTTTGAGTTTAGAAAATTTTTATATAGTTCTAACTTTTTCATGTTCCTTCTCCTTTTTAAAGATTTTCTACATTATATTATATTACATATTTTAAAAAGTCATATGTATATGAATATTCATTAATCTTTTATAGTATGCTATAATTAGTTACTTACACTAAAAAGGAGATATATTTGAAACAAAGTCAAAAATTAATATGTGAAAATAAAAAAAGTCAGGCGTATGTGGTAGTCCTGACTTTTTGCCATTTAATCTTAGCAATTATTACTTTGCTTCGATTAATTATAGCATATTTTTCTTTTTTTATTACAATTTTACTAGGATTTGTTATAAAGTTAAGGTTTCAATTTAAAGTAAAAATAAGTGAGTTACGAATGAAAATTTTATGCTAAAATAAAAAGAAAACTTTTAGGAAGTGAAAAAGTGGAAAATATTTTTACTAGAAGCATTGAAAACAAGTAGTATAGATTTTTAAATTGTAATTATTTTTGAAATTTGTTATTATTTAATTATAATATTATAAAAATTTAAGGAGTTTTTTTATGACTAAGAAAAAGTTAACTATTGATTTATTAAAAAAAGAAGCAAAAGAATTTTTGTGAAGGACAATTAAAAATTAGCCATTCTTCATTAGTAGGAGTAATTGATGGTAAAGCAGTAGGAACATACGTAGAACATTTATTTCAAAAATTATTTATATGAAAGATATAGTGTTGAAATAGGGAATAGTGCTGAAGGAATTGATTTGCCAAGTATTGATATATTAACAGATATAAAAGTAACTTCAATAAAGCAACCTCAAAGTTCTTGCCCCTTTTAAAAGTGCTAGTCAAAAATATTTGGTTTGGGTTACAATTTATTAATTTTTGTTTATGAGAGAAAAGATGAAGATAATGAGTGTTTTTAAATTTTAAGAATTGTACTTTTGTAGAAAAAGGAAAAGAACATCTGATTTTACTATAACAAAAAGACTAATCGAAATGAAAAATGATGGTGCAAATGAAGAGGATATTATTAGCTATTTAATTGATAGAAATATACCAGGTGATGAAATTACTTATAGTGATTTAGCAAAAAGAATATTATCTGAGAATTTTTGAACAAGGATACTTAACAATATCTAATGCTTTTACAATGGAGATTACAATATTCTAGAGTAATTTCTTTTTAGAAAATAAAAATAAATGGTGTTACTAACTATGAATGGTAATTTAAAAAGAATTTGGAGATTATCAAACCCCCTATGAATTTACAACTAAAATTGTATCTATCGTAAATGATTTTTATTTCATTTACGCCAACCATAGTTATTGAACCAACTTGTGGTATTGGAAATTTTTACTTTCAGCTAGAAATATCTTTAAAAATTGTACTTACTAGGAATAGATATAAATGAAGAGTATTTATTTCAAGCAAAAAGTTAAAAGAGATAACAGATGATGATTTTTACACTTTTAAAAGAAGAAAATATATTTGATTACGATTATAAAAAGTTGAGAATTTAGATAATATTTTAATATTGGGAAATCCACCTTTGGGTAACAAATTCATACTTGGAATTTAAGGAAGCTAGTAATCTTCCAATAAAAACGAACTTTAAAATTAAATGGTTTTGAAGCAATAAGTGGAACATCAAATTTTGATATTTCAGAATATATTATTCTTGATATTTTTAAAAAGCTTCAAAAATAAAAATTTTTTTCATTAGCAATGCTTTGCAAAAGTTAGTGTAGCAATAAATATTATGAAAGAGTTAAAGATATAGGAGTATATAATTGCTTTTTAGCAAGGTTTGACTCAAAAGGAAATATTCGATGTTTCAGTTGATGCTTGTCTATTTTTGTAGAAATATATATAGTGACTATTGTGTAGAAAGAATAAAATTATATAGTCTCGAAAATAATTCTCTATATATAAAACAGATATGGGATTTATAAATAATACATTCTTTACAGATATTTTTTTAAGTATAACGTAGAATTTGATGGTGAATCTCAATATGAATGGAGACAAGGAATAAAACATGATGCAAGTAAGGTAATGGAGTTATCTATTAATTCAGAAAAATAAATTTGTTAATGGCTTTTAATGAAGTTATAGATATAGAGGATACTTTAGTCTATCCTCTACTAAAAAAGTAGGATATAAGAAAAATACAGTTCAGATTATTTTAAAAATATATAATAATCACTCAAAAATAAAGTTGGACAATCAACAAGTTATATTGAAAAAGAATGTCCTAAACTCTGGCAATATTTAAATACTAAAAAGATGTTTTTAATAAAAAGAAAAAAAGTAAAATATATAAAAACTCTCCTCCATTTTCAATTTTTGGAGTTGGAGAGTATTCATTTTTCTAAATATAAAGTTGTCATTTCTGGTTTTTATAAAGACCCTGTTTTTAAAATGGTAACAAATAAAAAGAAATTATGTTGGATGATACTTGTTATTTTTTTAAGTTTTTGACAATGAAGAAGAAGCGATGATGGTTGCAATCATATTAAATAGTGAAATAGCATTTTTTTGTTATCAATTGTAAATATAGATTCTAAAAAGACCTTATACATATTATCTAGAATTAATTTAAGAGCAATATCAAAAAGTTAGGATATTCCTACATTAAAGAAATTGAAAAAGATATATAACACAGATATAATCAAGGAAGATAATTATTTATCATTTAAAAATCTTTCAAATGAAAAATAGATTATTCTAGTGATATATTATAAAAATAAAAAAACTTTTAGGAAGTGGAAAAAGTGGAAAATATTTTACTAGAAGCATTAAAAACAAGTAGTATAGATTTTAATATAGATTCAGATGAGAAATATCAATATGAGTTAATAGCCAATGGAGAAGAAAAGATTGTTACAAGACTTAGAAAATACTTTGAGGATTGTGATGAATTTGTAATCTCTGTTGCTTTCATAACTATGGGAGGTATTTCTCTTTTTGGAAGAATTAAAAAAATCTTGAGAATAAAGGAATAAAAAGGAAAAAAATTTTAACAGGAGATTACTTGACTTTCACAGAGCCAAAAGCCTTAAAGAAACTTCTATCATATAAAAATATAAATTTAAAAAGTTGCAACTAATAGAAAACATCATACTAAGGCATATTTCTTTAGAAAAGGGAAATGTTTGGACTTTAATTGTAGGAAGTAGTAACCTAACTCAAGAAGCTTTGACTGTTAATTTTGAATGGAATATAAAAGGTAAATTCTCTTAAGAATGGAAAGATAGTTAAATCAGTTTTAGAAACTTTCAATAAAAGAATTTGATAATTTAAAAACTCTTACAGAAGAAGACATAGAAAATTATCAAAAAGATATGAGCAACTAAAAAGTTAATTGAAGCTAATAATCAAAATATAGATTTGAATGAAATTAAGCCTAATTCTATGCAAGTACAAGCCTTTAAAAAATTTGGAAGAAACAAGAATAGAAAACGATAGAGCCTTGCTTATCAGTGCAACAGGAACAGGTAAAAACTTATCTTTCAGCCTTTGATGTGAAACAAGCTAAGGCAAAAGAAAATACTTTTGTAGCACATAGAAAAGTTATTTTAGAAAGATCTAAAATCAGTTATCAAAAGAATTTTTAAAGGATAAAAAGTTAGAAATTTTTTTGACTCTAATTTTTCAAATAAATGATAAAAGATGAAGTAGTTTTTTTGCTATGGTACAAACTTTTAAATAAGGAGAAAAAAATTTGAATATTTTTCCAAAAGACTACTTTGACTATATCATTATAGATGAAGTTCATCATGGAGGAGCTAAGACTTATCAAAAGTATTTTTTTGAGTACTTTTAAACCTAAGTTTCTATTGGGTATAACTGCAACTCCTGAAAGAACAGATGACTTTAATATTTATCAACTATTTAATTACAATGTCGCCTACGAAATTCGTTTGCAGATGCTATGAAAGAAGAACTATTATGTCCTTTCCATTATTTTTGGGATTTCAGATATTGTAATTGATGGTGAAAAGCATAGATGAAAAACATCTATAAAAATCTTACTTCTGATGAAAGAGTGAGACATATTTTTAGAAAAAGTAAGTATTATTCATATAGTGGAGAAATTACATTGCCTAGTCTTTGTTTCAAAGGTTGAAGAAGCTAAAATATTAGTTGAGAAATTTCTAGAACAAGGTGTAAAAGCTCTTGCTTTAAGTTCTGAGAATTCTGATAATGAAAGAGAAGAAGCTATAAGGAAGCTAGAAGAAGGAGAAATAGAATATATCATATCTGTGGATATATTCAATGAAGGGGTGGATATACCTTGTGTCAATCAAGTAATACTTTTTAAGACCTACCACTTCTGCAATAGTATATATTCAACAACTGGGTAGAGGTTTAAGAAAGCATAAAAAAATAAAAGCTTATACTGTAGTTTTAGATTTCATTGGTAACTATGAGAAAAACTTCTTAATTCCAATAGCAATATCTCAAAATAATAGCTATGATAAAGACTTTATGAAGAGATTCCTTATGAATGCAACTGACTTTTTAGCTGGGGAAAGCTCTATAAGTTTTGATGAAATCTCAAAGGAAAGAATTTTTTGAAAAATATCAACAAGGTCAATTTTTCTAATAGAAAACTTATAGAAGAAGATTTTAAATTACTTGAAAGTCAATTAGGTAGAATTCCTTATCTATATGATTTCTATACAAGAAATATGTTGTCACCTACTGTGATTTTAAAGTACAAAAAAAGATTATGACAGAAGTCTTAAAAAAATATAGCACCTAAAATATAGGGTAGGTTCATTAAATAGCATTGAAAAGAAATTCTTGATATTTCTATCTACTTTCTTTACTCCTGCAAAAAGAGTACATGAGATGTTAATATTAAAAAGAATTATTTGTTAAAGAAAAAAATTAAATATAAGAGATATTGAAGGCATATTGAAAGATAAATATTCTTTAATTAATCAAGAGAATAATATAAAAAAATGCTTTTTGAACATCTATCTAAAGAAATATTTATTACTCTGTCTACAATAAAGGCATTTGAACCTGTGCTATACAGAAAAGATGACTACTATTTCTTAGATGAGAATTTTTAAAAAAACTCATATAGTACTAACCCTTATTTGAAAATTTTTAATAGATGACTTAATAAAATATAATCTAGCTTTTGCTGAAAATAACTACAATAATTTTTGTAAAAGAAAGCATAAAACTTTTTGGAGAATATACTAAGCAAGAAGCTTTTTGGTATCTTAATTTAAATTTCAATAATGGTTTCCAAGTTAGTGGCTACACTCCTTTTTGAAAAATGAAAGAAAACTTTTTAATTTTCATTACTATGGATAATTTATCTGAAAGAGCTGATTACTCAAATGAGTTCTATGATGCTCAAACTTTCAGTTGGTTTTCAAAATCTAGCCGTTACTTGAAAAAAAGATAATAAACTGACTATTGAAGGTAAGATTGCGGAAAATTTCTATGAGATAAAATGTTTTTGTAAAGAAAAAAATAATGGAGAAAATTTTTATTATTTAGGAGATGTTGAAAAAGTTCTATCTACTAAAGAAATAAAGGATAGTCAAGGGAAATCTATGGTTAAATATATTTTTAAGTTGAAGAAAGATGTCAAAAAGAATTGTTAGACTATTTCAATATGTAAAAAAATATTTGACAGAATAACAAAATAAATTCTATAATGTAAAAAAATAAGTTAATTTTTTTAAAAACAATAAATTTAAAAAGGGAGATGTTTAAGATGAAAAGAGTTATTAACACAACAAATGCACCAGCTGCACTAGGACCTTATTCTCAAGCTATTGAAGCAAACGGAGTTTTATATGTATCAGGACAAATTCCTTTTGTTCCAGCTTCAATGACATTAGTTTCTGAAGATGTTGAAGAACAAACAAAACAATCTTTAGAAAACATAGGAGCTATCTTAAAAGAAGCTGGGTATGAATTTAAAGATGTCGTTAGTGCAACAGTTTATATCAAAGATATGAATGATTTCACTAAAATAAATGGAGTTTACGACAAATATTTAGGTGAAGTTAAACCTGCAAGAGCTTGTGTTGAAGTTGCTAGATTACCAAAAAGATGTAAAAGTTGAAATTGGAGTTATAGCTGTTAAATAGTAATATTATGTAATAATGGTTGTATAATAAATGGTGTTGATAGAATAAATTTCTATCAATGCCATTTTTAATAAAAAAAGTTGAGACAATAAAATTTTCCTGTTAAAATTAAATCGCTGAAAAATAACCATAAAAGGAAGTGATTTCATTGTCTCTATCTAATCTTATCAAAAATTTCTTAAATATTCAAGATGATAATATTTCTTTTCCAGAAGAAGAATATTGTCAAGTTACTCAAAAAGGTGATTATCGAATTAAAGTTTTTTTAAAGGATTTCTTAAATCTAATTACTGCGCTTGCCCTCATTGTAATTCTAAAAAAATATTGTTAAAAATGGTTCAAGACATCGTAAAAATTAAATATATTCCTATTCAAAATTACAATATTGAACTTGAGCTTACTATACAAAGATATATTTGTAAGAATTGCAAGAAAAACTTTCTCCCCTTCCACTAATATTGTCAGTGATAACTCTAATATATCTAATAATCTTAAGTACACTATTGCTCTTGAACTTAAAGAAAATGTATCACTTACATATATTGCTAAGAAATATGATATTTCTGTTGCTTCTGTGCAAAAGAGTTATGAATATTTGCTATCCTGATTTTTAAAGTTAATAAAGAACATTTACCAGAAGCTATTTGTATTGATGAATTTAAGTCTGTTAAAAAAATATTGATGGCGCTATGTCTTTTTGTTTTTGCTGATTATCAAAGTAAAAGTATTATTGATATTGTTGAAGACAGGAGACTTAATTCTCTTACAGAATATTTTTTTCAAGATTTTCTTTAGAAGCAAGAAACAATGTAAAAATATGTCTGCATGGACATGTATGTTCCATACATTAGCCTAGTTAACTCTATCTTTCCTAATGCAGAAATAGTAATAGATAAATTTCATATAGTTAATCTTGTTAGCAGAGCATTTAATCAAACTAGAATATCTATTATGAATTCTATTCAAGATGATTCGTTAAAAAAAGAAAGCTAAAGCTATTCTGGAAATCATTATTAAAATATTATCCTGATCTTTGTCAAGTAAACTATTATTGTCAAAGCTTTTAAGCGCAAACTAAGTAGCAAAAGATAAGGTAGATTATCTTTTTAGAAAAAATCCCTGAATTAGAGATTAGTTTTTAATATCTACCAAGATATTATTCAAACAATAAAGCATAATAACTTTAAAAAGATTTGAAGAAATAGTAAAAATATTTAGCTAGTAAAGAAAAAAATTTCTAAGAAAAATGATAATAGCTCTAAAAAAACTCTGAAAAATATATGAAATATATCGAAAATATGTTTGAATCAAAATATTACTAATGGTTTAATAGAAGGTTTAAATAATAAGATAAAATCAACAAAGAGAACAGCATTTGGATATTCAAATTTTCAGTAATTTTAAAAAAAGCGTGTATTGATTCAAGTAGGTATTATCCCAATTAGCGCTTAATTTTTTTAATGTAATTAATACAATAATGTGATTTAGTTTTTAATAAAAAGAGAATTCTTAAGTTTTTAATTCTTAAAAATTCTCTTAATTCTATCAGAGTCATAGTCTAAACTTTTTATCAACACTATTTGACAAATAACCGTAATAGATTAAAGAGTGAGTAAGACAGTCGTCTGAAAAACTCTTTTTCATTGGAATTTTGTTCTAAATAAGATATAATAGTCAATAAGAAAAGTAAATTTTTAAGTTGGAGGGCATATGTATTCAAATTTTTAATTTTTTTACAAAATGATTGTGCAAAGCTTAGCTAAAAATTGGGGAAATGGCTGAGTACACTTTATACAAAGATCCAAACACTTCTATTATGAAGCTAGAGACAGTTCGGTGAAGAACTAATAAATACCATGATAAAAATTGAAAATTTTAGCGTTGATAAAAACTCATTAGCTGTAGATAAAATCCTAACTTTAAAAAGAGCTGGTTTAATACCAGATGATATTGATCGTATCTTACATTCTCTTCGTAAAAAAGGAAATAAGGCAGCTCATGGAGCTTATGGTGACGAAGAAAATAGCAGAAACTTTATTATCCTTAGCAGTAAAACTTGGAGCTTGGTTTCAAGAAATATATGGAACTGATATCTTATTCCATTCAGAAACTGTGGAATACAAAAACCTGAAAAATATAGATTATGAAAAAGAATATCAAAAACTAGTTGAAAGAACTGATGAAATACAAAAAGAATTAGAAAATATTAAGACTAATCCTCATTTAACAACTAGAGATGATAGAAAGAAAGCTATCTCTAAGAAGAGAAATAGAGTTTACTGAAGAAGAAACTAGACTTATTATAGATAAGCAACTAGCAGAAGCTGGTTGGGAAGTTGACACAAAAAGTTTTAAATTACAAAAAACAAATAAAACTTTACCTGAAAAGAAAAAAATCTTGCTATTGCTGAGTAGCTTTGTATAAAAGAAAATGGAAGAAAAGGTTTTGCAGATTATGCCTTATTTTTAGGAGAAAAAAACTTTATGGGATTTTTAGAGGTAAAAAGATTAAATGTAGATATTCCAACTGCTTTTAAATGTAGATAGTCGTATATATGCAAAGGGTGTAGAGATTTTTTGAAAATGCTCAATTTTGTGATGGTTCACCTTTTGGAGAATATAAAGCTCCTTTCCTATTTTCAAGTAATGGTAGAGGATATAATAAAGACTTGCCTGAAAAAAATCTGGAATTTGGTTTTTAGATGCTAGAAAAAGAAAGTAATTTACCTAAAGTTTTTAAAAAGGTTTTTACTCACCTAAAGATTTAAAAGAATTATTAGAAAAAGACGATGAGCTTGCAAATCAAAAAAACTAAAAGAAGAAAGTTTTGAATATTTGGAATCAAAAATTTGGTTTTAGGACTTAGATATTATCAAAAAGATGCTATTAAATCTGTTGAAGAAAGCCTTATTTCTGGAAAGAGAAAAGTTCTACTCACTATGGCAACAGGAACAGGTAAAACAAGAACTGCCTTAGGTTTAATCTATGAGGCTTTTTGAAAACAAATAAATTTAAAAAGAATTCTATTTGTTGTAGATAGAACTCTTTTAGGAGAACAAGCAAAGGAAACTTTTTGATTAAAAATATGGTCGCACACTTGTGACTCTAGCACTCGTAAGGTGTCAGTCATGAGTTAGACCATTAAGTATAGTCAGCATATATAGAAATATGTATGTAGAGGTAGCAACTTTTAAAAAGCTATCCAATACTACTCGAATTGCTGAAACCCCTAAAACTAGTATAACTACAACATAGTACCTAAATAAAAAAATATGGTACAAGTGTGAAAGTGGCGAAAGCAGAAAAAAATATACTAGATGATATAAGGTTAAAATCCTAAAGTGTTAAGATAATGGGCAATCAGCAGCCAAGACCGCAAGGTAAGGTTCAACGACTATTCCTCTTGAGGGAAGTACACCAAAGCTGGTGGAAGTGGGTAGACCCAAACAGATAGAGCTGTGGGATAAGATATAGTCTGTGCTTAATAGAAATATTAGAAGTTCGAGGCTAATCTCCTTAATTTATTAAGGAGTGTATATGCCAAAGAGAACTGCATAAGTGGTAGCGTACTTATGTGAACGACAACCTCTAAAAACGACTGAGTCAGTTTTAGGTTCATATATTTAGAAAAATTTTTACTTTTTTCATTTACTTATAGTATAAAAAAAGTGGTATACTATATATAGGTAAATGGAGGTGAAATCACATGGAAAAAAAGCATATAAGTTTAGATTTTATCCAACTAAAACTCAAATAACGATATTAAATTGTACTTTTTGGTTTGTGTAAGATATGTCTATAATCATTTTTTTAGGTTTAAAAACAAAGAGTTATATATTACAGAGAAAAAAATCTATGTCATGTAATGAGTGTAGTAAAGAATTAACAGTTTTAAAACAAGAGAAAAGAATGGTTAAAAAGATGTAGATAAATTTTCTTTACAAAAATTCTTTAAAAAGATTTAGATAAAGCCTATAAGAACTTCTTTAGTGGAAGTGGCTATCCTAAGTTTAAATCTAAGAAAGATAATAGAAAAATCATACAGAACCAATTATACAAATAATAATATAGAGTTTTTTTAGATAAATGGATAAAAAGTACCTAAGTTAGGAAAACTAAAAAAATAAGAGATAAAAATAAAACCACAAGGAAGAATAATAAATGCAACAATAACACAAGTACCTAGTGGAAAATATTATATATCTTTATGTTGTACTGATGTGGAAGTAGAAAAAAATTAGAAAGTACAAATAAGAATGTTGGAATAGATTTAGGTATAAAGGACTTTGCGATTACCAGTGATGAGATCTCAATAGAAAATCCAAAAATATTTACAAAAATCTTTGAATAAACTAGCAATATTACAAAAAAACTATCACGAAAAAAACAAAGGGTAGTTCAAATAGGAATAAAGCTAGAATAAAAGTGGCAAGATTATTTGAAAAAAATATCAAATCAAAGAGAAGATTTTTTTGCAAAAAGTTATCAACAATGCTAATAAAAAGAGTATGATATTATTTGTATGGAAGACTTACAAGTAAAAAAATATGGTAAAAAAATCATAAATTAGCAAGAAATATTGTAGATGTATCGTGGAGCAGAATTTAATAAAAATTCTAGAATACAAAGCTAAATGGTACAAAAAGAATAATAGTAAGAGTAGATAAATTTTTGCAAGTAGTCAAATATGTAATTGTTGTGGATATAGAAATGAAAGAAAGTAAAAGATTTAAGTATAAGAGAATGGACTTGTCCAGTATGTGAAGCTGTACATAATAGAGATATAAATGCAGCCAAAAACATATTAAAAAGAAGGATTAAGGATATTAAAAGAAAGTGCTTAAATATATAAATATACGAACCGTAGGAACTATGGGGATAGCTTAGTAAATTTAGTTGGCTAACAAAGCAACTACTACCCAAGAACCCTGCGACTCTAGCACTCGTAGGGTGTCAGTCGTGGGAGGTTCAGGATGTTAAGCTAGAACAATTACTTAGTCTGGGTGGAATATATGGAGTTAAAGGTTTAAATGATAAATCTACTGACAAAGATGAAAGAGTCCATATAGCTACAGTACAAAGTTTAATTAAAAAGAATTCTATATCCAAACGACGAAAGCTACAGATAAACTAACAGTTGGAGAATATGATTGTATTATTGTAGATCGAAAGCTCACAGAGGATATATTTTAGATAGAAATATGAAAGAAGAAGAGAGAGACTTCTTCGATGAAAAAGATTTTTGAAAGTAAATACAAGGCAGTAATAGACTATTTTGACGCTGTAAAAATTGCTTTTAACTGCTACTCCAGCACTTCATACTCAAGAAATATTTGGAGAACCTGTGTACAGTTATTCTTGTTCTCAAGCTGTTATAGATGGATACTTAGTTGATGTTGAGCCACCTTATGAGATAATAACAAAGTTATCAGAAGAAGGAATACACTATCAAAAGGGAGCTATGGTAAAAGTCTATGATGTTGAAGCTCAAAAAGTAAAGGAAAGAGAAGTTCTAGCTGATGAGCTAGATTTTGACATTGAAAAATTTAATAAATCTGTGATAACAGAAAGCTTTTAATAGAGAAGTTTGCTCTGCTTTAGTTGACTACATCAATCCAGAAGATCATGAAAAAAACATTGATATTCACTGCTTCTGATGAACATGCAGATATGGTTGTTCGTATCTTAAGAGAAGAATATCAAAAAGCAAGCTATGTTTTGATATGAATATAGAAATGATAGCTAAAATGACAGGTTATGTTAAGGATGTAGACCATTTAATTAAAAAAATTTAAAAATGAAGCTTATCCTACCATAGGAGTAACTGTTGATTTATTAACAACAGGAGTAGATGTACCTAGAATAACTAATCTTGTGTTTTTTAAGAAAGGTTAAAAAGCCGTATACTTTATCATCAAATGCTTGGTAGAGCTACTAGAAAAATGTGATGAAATAGATAAAACAAGCTATAAGGTATTTGATGCTGCTAGAAACTATGTAGATATGAAAGATTTTTCTGATATGAATCCTGTAGTAAATAATCCACAAATAGATATGGAAAAATTATTAGATAGCTATAGCAAAGATGTTCCTGATGAAAGTAAAAAAATATTTTATTGAGCAAGTTATTGCTAGATTACAAAAAGAAAAAGAAAAAGAATAAAAGACTTAGGTGAAAATAAGTTTGAGATAAATTCTAAAATATACAGAAAAAAATCAAGACATAAAAAAATATTGATGACTATATTGAATATATTAAAAAAACATAAATCCTGATGACATAGAAAAAGAAGAAGATTTTTCTAATATTCTTAGATAGTATTCAAAAATACTAAAAAGATAGAATCATATCTGAGCATGAAGATGAGATTAGAACTGTTAGACAAATCTATGGTAAAAATGAAAAACCAGAAGACTATCTAGAAAATTTTTGAAAAGTACATAAGAGAAAAATCAGGATAAAGTAGAAGCTTTAAAATTGTTAAAAAGAAAATCCAAAACTATTTAAAAAGAAAAAGACTTAAAAGAATTAAGATATATTTTTAGATGAAAATGGATATAAGGAAACTGAGTTAAATTCTGCCTATGGAAAAGTTGAAAATGTCAATATCACAGCTGATATACTAAGCTATATAAAGAAAGTATTGAAAAGGGTCAACTATTTTTAGATAAGGAAGAAAAATTCAAGATATTGAAAAAAAGAATAAAAAGATTGAAGAATTGGAACCCTATTCAATTAAAAAAATTATAGAAAAAAATTATTTCTCAATTAAGAGAAAATAGTTATTTGACAGAGGAAGATTTTTTTCAACTGGAATATTCAAAGATAATTTTGGTGGTTACAATAAGATTAATCAAAAGCTTGAAGATAAAATTGGCTGATATTGTATCTATTATCAATGAAGAAATCATTCTAAATTAAAGGAAGTATAAAATGACAAATAATGAAATAGTTCAAAAATTATGGAATCTATGTAATGTATTAAGAGATGATGGAATTACCTATCATGAATATGTCACAGAATTGACATATATTCTATTTTTAAAAATGCTAGCAGAACAAGATAATGAAGCCGAAGTTGGAATTCCAGAAGAATATCGTTGGAATACTCTTATTAAATTAGATGGTTTAGAATTAAAAACTACCTATCAAAAAGTTTTAATAGATTTAGCTCAAAAAGAAAATAACTTAGCTATCATCTATAGAAATACTAAAACTAATATTGAAGAGCCTGCTAATTTAAAAAGATTTTCTCTGAAATAGATAAAAATGGATTGGTATTCAGTGGATAAAGAAGACTTTGGAGACCTTTACGAAGGTTTTACTTGAAAAATGCTTCTGAAAAGAAATCTGGAGCTGGGCAATATTTCACTCCAAGAGTATTAATAGATACTATTGTTAAGGTTACTAAACCTCAACTAAAAAGAGAGAATTTGTGACCCTGTACTCTGGAACATTAGGTTTTATCATATCTGCAAATAGATATATAAAAAGAAAGTAACAATGATTACTATGGAATATCAGAAAAAGCCTATGCTTTTCAAAAGAAAGAAGCTTTTTCTGCTTGTGAATTAGTTCCTGATACTCATAGACTTGGTATAATGAATGCTTTACTTCATGGAGTGGAAGGAAATTTCCTACAAGGTGATACTCTTTCTGCAACAGGAACACAGTTAAAGAACTTTGATTTAATTCTTTTCTAATCCTCCTTTTGGAACAAAAAAAGGTGGAGAAAGAGCAACAAGAGATGACTTAGTTTATTCTTCATCTAATAAGCAATTAAATTTCTTAGAAATTATCTATCGTTCTTTAAATTTAACAGGAAAAAGCAAGAGCTGGAGTAATACTTCCTGATAATGTGTTATTTGAAGGTGGAATTGGAAAAGATATAAGACAAGACTTACTAAATAAATGTAATGTTCATACTATATTGAGATTACCTACAGGAATATTCTATGCTCAAGGAGTAAAAACTAATGTATTATTCTTCAATAGAGCTAAAACTGATATAGGAAATACAAAGGATATTTGGTTCTATGACTTTAAGAACTAATATGCCTAATTTTTGGTAAGACAACTCCACTTACTGAGAAATATTTTTGAAGAATTTATTTCAACTTTTGATAATGATGAAGAAAAAGAAAAGCTAGAAAGATGGACAAAAAAATCAGCATAGATGAGGTTATTAAAAAGATTATTCCTTAGATTTAGGGCTAATCAAAGATGAAAAGTCTACTAGATATAGAGGCTTTACCTAATCCAATTTTTAAATACTAATGAAACTATTGAGAAATTAGAAAGAGCTATTGACTTATTAAAAATCAGTTGTGAATGAACTGAAAAACTGTGGACTAAGTGAGGAAGATTAAAAATGGCTAAGAATAATAAAGTTGAAATTAGTTTAGAAGAAAAATTAAAACATGCACTTGTCCCAGTTGATGAACAACCATATACAATACCTAGTAATTGGGTGTGGACTAGATTGGGAGAAATTTCAAAATTATCTGGTGGTAGTGGTTTTTCCAGAAAAATATCAAGGATTTTTAGAAAAATATTCCTTTTTACAAGGTAGGAAGTTTAAAAAAATATTGACGATAATTTTTATATTGAAAATTCTGAAAATTACATAGATGATGACATACTTACTGAAATTAAAGCAAAACTATTTCCTGCAAATACAATTATATTTGCAAAGATAGGAGAAACAATAAGATTAAATAGAAGAGCTATTTTTAAAAGAAAATTCTTGTATAGATAATAATTTAATGGCATTAGTAAGTAATTCAAGTTGTTATTTTTAGGTATATTTATTTTTGGTTAAAAAGGAAGATTTATATAAATATGCACAAGCTACAACTGTTCCTTCAATAAGACAGTCAACTTTGGAGGAATTAGAATTTCCTTTGCCACCATTAAATGAACAAAAAAAGAATAGTAGAAAAAAATTAGATTTCTTATTTGAAAAACTAAAAGAGCAAAAGAAATAATTGAAGAAATAAAAATTGATATTGAAAATAGAAAAAAATTTCTATTTTAGATAGAGCATTTTAAAAGGAACATTGACATCTAAATGGAGAAATGATAATAAGACATCAGATGTTAAAGAACTTTTAAAAACTATAAATGATGAAAAAAATTAAAAAGTGGGAAAGAAGATTGCCTACAAGCTGAAAAAGATGGTAATAAAAACCTAAAAACCAATTATTAAAAGAAGTTAAAAGATATGATAGTTCCAGTTGATGAACAACCATATAAATTACCTGATAGTTGGGTATGGGTGAGATTGGGGGATATAGGTGATTATAAAAAGGTCCTTTTTGGAAGTTCATTGACAAAAAGTATGTTTGTTGAAAAAGGAGTAGATACAATAAAAGTGTATGAACAAAAATGCTATTCAAAAGGATATAAAAAAATTGGGAATTATTATATAACAAAGGATTATTTTTTTAGAAGCAATGACTGGATTTGAAGTAAAACCAAATGATATTATAGTAAGCTGTGCAGGAACTGTTGGAGAGACATATATTATCCCAAATAATGCAGAAAAAGGAATTATAAATCAAGCTCTAATGAAGATAACTTTAATAGAGCAAATACATAAAAAAATATTACTTAGAATATTTTTGATTATTTTTTTAAAAGGAAGAATCTAGACGTCAAAGTCAAGGTACAGCTATTAAAAAAATATTCCTCCTTTCAAAATTTTTTAAAGGAATTTCCTTTTCCACTACCACCACTAGAAGAACAACAAGAAATTGTTAGAGTACTAGATGAAGTTTTAGAAAAATGAAAATAAGGTAAAAGAATTATTAGAGCTTGAAGAAAGAATAGATATATTAGAAAAATCTATCTTACATAAAAGCTTTCAAAAGGTGAGCTTGGAACTCAAAAATAGTAGTGATGAGCCTGCACTGGAATTATTGAAAGAGATTTTATAAGAGAGAGAGAGGAGAAAATGTCTGAAAAATGATATATATTTTTATCAAGGTAAAAAAATAATAAAAGTTAATTACGACTATCAACTAAGCGATATCTTAGTAGAAATCGAAACTTTCTTATGCAAAAATATTGAAAAACAGAAAATTTATGTTTTTTTAATAGGTTCAAGTTGCTCTTCAACAGCTATCCCACTAATGAAAAATACTTTTTAAAAAAAGTAAAAGAGCCTATAGTAAAAATAATAGAGAAGATTTATTGGGAAACTTTAAAGATTCTGAAGATTTAGAAAAAAATATTTAAATTGGTTAAATAAAGCTATTGATTTTTGAAGGATGAAGAAAAATGCTAGTCATAAAAAGAGTAAGAAAAATATGCACAAGAAGAACTTATAAAAAGTATAGATATAGATTACAGTAATAAAGAAGCATTGGAGACACTAGAAATATATAAAAATTTTATAATATTATATTTAAAAATAAGAAATAAAAGTAAAAACCCAATTAATATATTTACTACAAATTATGATTTATTTAATGAAAAAGCATTAGAAAGTTTAAAAATTAATTACTGTAATGGATTTAATGGATTTATAGAAAGAGTTTTTGAACCTTCTATTTTTAAACAAAGAATAGTAGATGAAGAAAATAGATATAAAGAAAAAAATGGAATCCTCTAAAAAGATATGTAAGACTTTATAAAATACATGGCTCAATAGATTGGATAGAAAAAGATGATAAAATTCAACAAGTACAAAAATATAGTGGAAAGGAAAATATTTTTAATATATCCAACACAGGCTAAACATTTTGAAACTCAATATAGTCCTTACTCTGAGTTATTTAGAGAAATGAGTATAAAACTACAAAGTTCTAATACAACTTTAATAATACTGGGGTATGGATTTGGGGATGAACATATAAATAATTTAATAGCACAATCTTTAATAAATGAAGATTTTAATTTAATAATTTTAAATTCATATAAAGGAGAAGATGGTAGTTTTACAAAAGCAGGAGAATTCTTTAATAAATGCAACAATAGTATGAATATTCATTTTTATAGATGGTAAAAATGAAAAAGGGGAATCTCTATATTATTTTTGCTACTTTTTATCTATTTTTAAGTGGAGGGGTTATAGATTAATGTTATCACCAATAGGAGTAGTAAGAAAAGTATTTTTTAATAAGATAGTTATAGAAATAGACGATATGAAAAATTAAATCAAAATTATAAGGGAGATATATATTCTTGTGAGGGCTTAGATACTTTTTATTTTTATTAGAAAAATCATATGAAGAAAAATTAATTTACCAGATATCAGCATTGTATGATGAAGAAAAACCATTAGAAAAAGAAGATAATTCTAAATTTCAGATTAAGGCATATTTTTGAAGCAGTACCTATTGGAAATATAATAAAAGAAAAAAATTTGAATATGGTATAGAAAGATATCCTCTGTTAGGAGATGAAGTTTATTTAACTTCTAAGGAAGAATTAAATAAAAATACTAGGAAATGATTTAGAAATAAATGAAAATAATTTTATAATAGGAGAATTATCTAATAAAAAGGATATTATCCTAAAAATTAATATTGATAATTTCTTCACAACCCATATAAGTATATTGGGTAATACAGGTTCTGGAAAATCAACAACAATAAAAAAACAATTATAAAAAAATTATCAGAGAAAATAGATAAAAATTTAAAAAGAAAATGTTAATTTTTTTATATATTTGATATTCATAATGAGTATACAAACATAAAAGCAGAATTGTCTAATAAAACTTCTCTTGAAGAAATAAGCATACCATTGGAATTACTAAAAAAAGAGGACTGGTTAAATTTAGTACTTCCTTCTACTGCTGTTCAACTTCCTATCTTAATAAATACTTTAAAAATTAGGAAATCTTTTTAGAAAAATTCTCAAGCTGGATTAACAACAGACTGGATTAAAGTTTATTGTGCCAAAAATTATATGGGAGCCAACAAACAGATGCAGTCACTAAAAGAACAAAAATAATAAGTTTTTAAGTGATATTGATAATGAAAATATTAAAGAAAGTTTAAGTAATTATAGTTCTCAATTTGGAAATTTTTTTCAAAAGAAGATGATTTTTGAATAGTTTAGATAGCTATATAGGAGAAAAATAATGCTGAAGAATTTTTTTATATGTTAATTTAAGAGACGCTGAAGTTTCTATAAAAAGATATAATGACTTTAAAAAAATAGCTTTGGATACTATATTGTCAATAGAAGAAGCAAAAAGGTGGAAATCAAATTAGAAATTATTGCTCACCATTAATCACTAGAGTTGATAATTTAATTAATCAATATTCAAAAAAACTCTATTTTTCAAATGATAAAAACAAGTTAAATAAATTTAATTTGTTATTAGCACAAAAAAATAAAAGCATTTGAAATAATAAATTGTAGTGGTTATGATAATCATGATTTACTTTTTTTATTACAAGTTTTTATTTTTAAATAATATTTATGAAAGAGAAAAAAATAATAGAAAAGAGTGGTATAAAAAAATTTAATCCATTTTATTTTTGATGGAAGCACATACTTATATATCAGAAAATACAGATGTCACTAGCTTTTAATCCTATTGCTGTATTTGAAAAATAGCAAAAGAAGGAAGAAAATTTGGGATATTTATGATTTTATCTAGTCAAAGACCTTCTGAACTATCAAAAAACAGTTTTATCTCAATGTAATAATTTTTATTTTTACATAGAATAAGAAATAATATTGATTTAGAACAAATGAGAAAAAAAGTATACCTTATATTTTTAGATGCACAATTATTAAGATTATCATATTTAAAAAAACTGGACATGCTCTGGTAGTAGGAGAAGGTTTTAATATACAATTAGAGTTAAAAATACATAATGATATTGAAGATAAAAGTTCAGAAACATTTAAACCAAGTGAAGTTTGGAAAAAAATTAATTGAGGAAGTGATATTTTTGGATAATTTGTATTTAATTCTTGATGAGTCAGGAAATTTACATAAAAATAGTAAAGATAGATACTTTATTATAGGAGGATATTTGACTAACAATGCCTTTAAAGGCTGAGACAATTATTTAAAAAGAATTGTCTACTTATAAAATTAACAATAACTTAGATAATATGGTTGAAATCAAAGGTTCTATGATAAAAAAATTATGATAAAAGAAACATGCTACTATCTATTTCAAATAAAAATGTCAAAAAAATAATTTTTATATTCCAGTTTTTATAGTTATTGATAAAAATAACTTAGAAAAACCTATTGAAAAAGTTAATATATTATATAATTATTTTTATAAAACTTTTAGTAACAAGATTAGCAACTCTAAATTTAATAAATAATCAAGCAAATCTTATAATAAAACTAGATAATAAAACAATAAAAGTTGGTTCTATTAACACATTAGAAGAATATTTACAAAGGTGAGTTTTATTTTAATTCCAAGATAAATTTAGATAAAGTATATTATGTAGATTCAGCAAAAGAATTTTTGAGATTCAATTAGCTGATTTTATATGTAATTATTATTGGAGATGTTATGAAAAAGAAAGTATAAAAGCAATAAATATAAAGTTTATGAAAATAGAAATACTTTATTTTTCCACCACACAATTTTTGGTATATGATTAATAAATAAAAATTTGACATATATCTCTTAGTAGAGTATAATTATTTTAACAGGTAGGTAAGTCCTTGTAGGTGTAGGAGCAAAGTGCTTAATCATATTGTAAATATGACTTCCCTAAGGTTCTACTTGGAAATTAAAGTAAATAATAAAAAGAAAACACTACTTTCTATAATAAGTGGTGTTTTTTTATTTTATTGACAATTATAATCATATATAG